>ENA-OSJC01002460-OSJC01002460.1-marine-metagenome-genome-assembly--contig:-NODE-2460-length-13981-cov-2.762227_pt1 | contig 13981 bp, 14 predicted proteins | sample MGYA00237885_ERZ534234 | MGnify/ENA primary metagenome ERZ534234 (study PRJEB26413, sample SAMN06343907) | marine metagenome | isolation source: coastal waters | place: Atlantic Ocean: West Antarctic... | reverse complement strand
CGATCTTATTTTCAGTATTTCCTAATTTTCTTTTTAACATTTTTTACCTATTATAAATTTAAAAACTTAAAATCACAGACCCTGTTGTCAATCTATTTTCCATTTTGTATTGTGCATTTTTTATATCCTCAATTGGGATAATTTTTTCTATATTCACTTTTATTTTTTTATTAGAAATCATATCAAATAGAATATCTGCATTTTTTTGCATCTCTTCTGTTTTTTTTATAAATGCATTTAATCCTCCAGTAGCAATTGATCCCGAGAAAGATCTAATGGAGTTTATATCTATTGGATCTATTGATCCTGATGACACTCCAAAGCTTACTAAGCGTCCTTTTAAGGCAAGACATTTAAGTCCTATGGAAAAGGTATCTTTCCCAACAGAATCATATATTACGTCAACTCCTATATTTTCTGTAATTTCCATCACTTTGTCTTTAAAGTTTTCTTCTTTGTAATTAATAGTAAAGTGACAGCCATTGTTCTTTGCAACCTTTTCTTTTTCTTTTGTACTCACTGTACCAATCACTTTTGCGCCAATTTGATTTGCCCATTGACATAATATTTGACCTACGCCACCCGCTGCTGCATGCATAAGTATAGTAGAATTCTTTTTTAATACGTAGGATTCGTGAAGTAAATACTGCGCAGTCAGGCCTTGTAATGTTGCTGCTGCAGCTATTTTCAAATCAATATCAGGTTTAAGTTTTATAACTTTGCTTTCTGGTAAAGCCATAATACTTGAGAAAGAGCCTAAATTCATACAATGAGTAACTTTGTCTCCAACATTAAATCTAGTTACATTTGATCCAATTTGTATAATAGTTCCTGCTGCTTCCATACCCATGATTGAGGGTAATTTTTTTAAAGGGTAAGTACCTTTTCTCTGGTTTATATCTATGAAATTTAAACCAGCAAATTGATGCTTTATTAATATTTGATTTTGATTGATTTCTTCTATGTCTATTTCTTCAATCTTTAAAACTTCTTTGGGGCCTTGTTCGTAAATTTTAACAACTTTAGTTTTCATTATATACCTCACAATAAAGCTTTATATTAGGAAATTTTTTAACACTTCCATGCCCCCTTCAGTACCAAAAGATTCAGGATGGTACTGAATTCCAAAAATAGGGTAATTTTTATGTTTAATTGACATAATATCATTTTTAGAATGTAAGTTAGTAAAATCTGGAGTGATATTATGATTTTCTTCATCTTTTGATATTGCGTTGACAAAAAAGCAATCTGGTAAAGTTTTAGGATCAACTATTAATGAATGATATCTCATGATCTCTATGTTCTGAGGTATGTTCTTGTGTAATCCATTTTTATCATGCACCAAGAATGAGGTTTTCCCATGCATAGGTTCTTTTGCTTGAATAATTTCTGCACCAAAAGCATGAGCTATACCTTGCATTCCAAGACATATTCCTAGTAAAGGGATAGATGGTCCAAACTTTAAAATTATATCTTCACATATTCCAAAATACTTTTTTTGTTCTGGGGAACCGGGACCAGGAGAAATAATAATCCTATTAGGATTTATTATAGAAATATCATCTAATGTAAGTTGGTTATTTCTTTTAACGATTACTTCATTAGAATTATCTTTAAATTTTTTGTTTAAAATTTCACCACAATATTGATATAAATTAAAAGTAAATGAATCAAAGTTATCTATTATTAAAATTTTCATTTTATGACTTTTTTTTAAATGATTTAAGCACTATTTTCATAGCTTCTAATTTTCTCTCAATTTCAACATATTCTTTCTCAGGTTCGGAATCATAAACAATGCCTCCACATGTTTGAGCGAAGGCCTTCTCACCTTTGATAAATAAAGATCTAATAGGAATTGCAAATGTACAATCTCCGTTAAACCCAAATTGGCCAATAGCTCCTCCGTATGGTCCTCTTCCGTCATCTTCAATTTCATTAATTATTTTCATAGCTTCAATCTTTGGTGCTCCTGATAATGTACCAGCAGGAAAGTTTGAAGCTAATGCAGAAAACATATCTTCATTTTCATTTATTATTCCTACAATTTCAGATGAAATATGCTGAACATGAGAATATTTTTTTATGTCCATTAAGCTTCTTACTTTTACTGTTCCAAACTTTGCTACGCGTCCTAGATCGTTTCTATGAAGATCAACAAGCATATTATGTTCTGCTATTTCTTTCGTATCATTTAGCAGTTCTCTTGCTAACTTTAAGTCTTCTAGTTTGTTAGATCCTCTTTTTGTAGTCCCGGCTAATGGAAAGGTTTCCATTTCACCATTTCTTAATCTAAACAAAAGCTCAGGTGATGCCCCAATAATTTTTTGATCATTAAATTTCATATAATACATATGTGGGGAAGGATTAAGTTTTCTGAGTTTTGAATAAATCTCTGTTGTGTCACCCTTGATTGTATAATGACTTTTAAACCCAACTTCACATTGAAATATTAAACCATTTTTAATATCATCTTTTATTTTTAATACAGCAAGTTTATGTTCATCTTTATTCATTGAGTTTCCAATGAATTCAGTTTCTACAGACTGAGTTATATTTTCAGTTTTATCTAAAATATTCTTTAAAAGTTCAATTTTATTTTCTTCATAATAATAATAAAAAATTTCACCAGTCATTTGATCTAAAATTAAACCGTCAAGGTATACTCCAAATTTAAAACTTTCAAAATTAACATTTTTCTTTATTTGCAAATCATCTTCAAAAAAATTAATGCTGTCATAACTAATAAACCCGACTAGTCCACCTGCATATTTTCGTGATATAATATTTTGTGGTATTATTTCACGTAAAGTAAAATACGGATTGTCACAAAAATATTTTTCTTCTTGGTTATTAATTACATCCGTTATAATTAACTCTTTTTCAGAATCAGAAGAAATTATGTACTTTGGATCAAAACCAATAATATGGAAACGTGAAATATTACTTTCTTCACCTAAAGATTCAAACAGAAAACAATTTTTATAATTTTTTTCTATTTTTTTAAATATTGAAAAAAAATTATAATCATCACCTAGCTTTATATATTTAGGCTTTCCTTCAATAATAATTTTATTTGGCGTTTTTTTATTCATTTTTTTTATTTTTATAAAGTCTTAGAGTTTCAAGGATAGGTATATTTACTTCGAATATTTTTTCGTTTTCAAAAGCATTTGCCCCTCGTGTAACTGTTGCAATACCAACATTTAAAATTTTAGAGATCTCTCTTTGTTTTTTTCCTTGAAGTAAAAGTTGAAATATTTTTATACGATTTTCTAATTCTTTTAATTCCTTGTTTGTAAACAAAGCTTTTAAGAAAAGGTCCATCTGGTTTATACTATTTATGTCAGATAAAAGACTATTTAATAAGGATTTTGTATTCATGTACTAGTACGATACTTTTTGAATTTAAAAAAACTATATGTATATGAAACATAAGTTTAGTTTAAATTAATTAAACTGCTTTTAAATTTCCAGCAGATACTTTGCCATCTTTACCATCTTCAAGCTCATACTGTATTTTTTGATCAGGCTCTAATGATGACATTCCTGCAGCTTGTACAGCACTAATGTGAACAAATACGTCTTTATCTCCACCTTCGGGTGCAATAAATCCAAAACCTTTAGTTGGGTTAAACCACTTGACTGTTCCTGTAGCCATTTTACTTCCTTTTCTCTACTCTATATTTAGAGCATAATTGTTAAAGTTATGAGTTATAGCAATCTTCAAACGCAAAGCTAAAAAACTCTTATGAAAATTAAAATAATAATCAATATAATAAGTATATTAAAAATTTTTTTTTTAGCAAGTTTTCAAATTATGGTTATTTTTTATTTATATTCATCTTCTTGAGCTTTAATTATTGAGCTTACCACTTTATTATATGGAGTTTCAATTCCAAGCTCTTTTCCTAAAGTTACAACCATTCCATTAATAGCGTCAACTTCTGAAAGCCGATTTGCTTCTACATCCTGAAGCATGGATGGCTTTGAATTAAGAAGTTTTTTTCCAAATTCTGTTATGTATTCTACAGTATCGTTAAAAGTAAAATTCACCTTTTTTAAATCCCCCATTTGCCTTGCTTCTAGAGCGCATCCTTTTGCTACATTAAACATATGTTCATTACCCATTACTTGTCCTAGTGTTTTACGAAAAACTGAACAAGAACCGCTCCATGCAACATTGCATATAAACTTTTCCCAAATCAATTGCTCTATATCTTCAAAAGCTTTGGCATTAAATCCAGCATCACTCCAAATTTTTACAAGATTATTTAATCTTGGAGTTATTCCACCATTCATTTCACCAATTCTAATCATGCTCATATTATTATGATGTGCATGCCCAGGACCCTTCATAGACGCTCCAAAACCTTGAGCTACGCCAAGAAGAATATTATCGGTAGGCATAAAGGAAGCTATTCTTTCTCCAGCTCCCAAACCATTTTGAATTGTTAAAATTAATGATTCCTTGGATATTATTTCACTAAGTTTAGATGCTACTGGTCCAACACCTGAAGCTTTAGTAGCTATCACAATTAAATCATAATCCTTTGCATCGTTAATATTGTTAGAGACTTTTACATTGTTAACAATGTTGTCTCCACTAAATCCTGAGACCCTTAAACCATTATTTTTAATAGCATTAATATGATCTTCCCAAAGATCAATTGCCAAAACTTCATTATTGCTCTTAGCAAGAAAGGATGCATATATTGATCCCATTGCACCTGCGCCAATAATAGCTATTTTCATATTAAATTCCTCCTTTGTTTTTTATAAAAGTTCCATTATTTAATTCTTGCATAGCAAGTTTAATTTCATCGTTTGTATTCATAACAATAGGACCATGCCAAGCAACAGGCTCTTGAATAGGAGTTCCAGAAATGAGAAGGAACCGAACACCATGATTGCCAGATAAAAGTTTAATTTTATCTCCAGTATCAAATGTGATTAAGGTTTTATTACCACTAAGATCTCTTATAGTGTAATCCTCATTGTTAAATGATTTTTCAACCTTTACACCTTGAGGTTTTGATGAATAATCAAATTTAGCAGACCCTTCAAAAACATATGCAAAACAGTTGTCATAAGTGGACATTGGTATAGTTTTAACTGTATTTGGGGGGACATAGATATCTAAATATTGAGGTTTGGATGCTACTTCCTTAATTGGACCTATGTAACCTTTATAATTTCCTATAATTATTTTAATAATAGTTTCATCATCATCCTTAATTGTATTTATTTCGTTACCTTTAACATCTTGATAATTGGGATTTGTCATTTTTAGATCAGACGGAAGATTAGCCCATAATTGAAAGCCATGCATTTGCCCATTTATATTACCTTTAGGCATTTCTTGATGAAGTATACCAGATCCAGCAGTCATCCATTGAATATCACCGTCATTCAACTCTCCTGAATTACCTAGGCTATCTTTATGTTCAACTGAGCCTTTGAGAATATAAGTAATTGTCTCAATACCTCTATGAGGATGCCAAGGAAACCCTTTTTCATAATCTATTTGGTCATCATTTCTAAAGTCATCAAGTAAAAGAAAAGGATCAAATTGACTTGTGTTACCAAAACCAAAAGCTCTATTGAGTTTTACACCCGCTCCTTCAATAACAGGCGTAGAAATATTTTTTTCTAAAATAGGCCTTACACTCATATGAAATCCTTAATTTAAAAATTATATAATATTTATTAATTCATTTTTTTGATCTATTCAATTATATCAGTATTAATTTTAAAATAAATATTATTTTAAAGGAAATAAATTTTGTTTGAACATACTTTAAATAGTCTAAGATTAATTAATGAGTTAGAAATTTTAATTCCAGTTACAGTTTTAGCAGCACTTTTAGTAGCTATTTCTAAATCTGGTTTTGGAGGGGCGCTTGGTTCACTTGGCTTGCCAGTAATGGTATTAGCTTTCCCTCCCAAATTTGCTATAGCAGTTCTTTTACCTTTATAACTTGTAACAAATTGCTTCGTTGCTTTTACGTGGAGAAAATATCCTGTTATAAAAATTCTAAAATCAATGGTTTTAGGTGGTATATTTGGTCAAATTTTAGGTTGGATTTGTTTTGATTACCTTGAAGATAGTTATATTTTAATTTTAATTGGGTTATTAGCGCTTGTAACTTCACTTAGATATTTGAAACTTCAGATTTATTCAAATGATTTAAATAAAAAAAGTATTAAAAAAATAGAAGCTACTTTTATGAGAGCAATAGGCTGGTGTGGATTTTCAGGATTTTCAAGTTTTGTTGCCCTTACAGGAGGTATCCCTGCTCAAATTTTTTTACTGCCAGTTGGTTTAGAAAGACAATTATTTGTTGGCACTATGAGTTTTTATTTTCTAATAATTAATTTAGCGAAGTTACCTTTTTTCTTTAATTTAGAAGTTTTTAGTTCTACAAGTATTTTATTGAGCCTAATGATTTTGCCTATTTTGCCTGTTGGTATATTCTTAGGTAAATTATTAAACAGGAAACTTTCAGACAAACTGTTTTATCATATTAGTCATTTTGCTCTATTTTTATGTGGAACTAATTTAATAACTAATCAAATATTTTTGGAGTAATTTAATGGAAAGTGAAATATTTAAAAAAGGGATAACCAAAAGAAGAAAAGTATTAGGTGACGCATATGTTGATAAAGCTCTAGCTTCTGCCGACGAGATGGGAGCTGATATGCAAAAATTAGTTACAGAATATGCTTGGGGTGAAGTATGGAATAAAGAAAATCTTTCAGACCGTGATAGATCTCTAGTCAACCTTGGAATGATAGCTGCACTGAATAGATCTCATGAATTTAAAATACATGTTAGAGGAGCTTTAAATAATGGTCTGTCAAGATTAGAGATTAGAGATGTAGTTCTTCAGATTACAATTTATTGTGGAGCTCCTGCTGGATTAGAGTCTTTAAGATTAATCAGAGAAGTATTTAAAGAAGTTGATACAGAAAAGTCTCAATAGATAAATATTACAAATAACTTCTGATATAAACCTTGATGTAAAGTTTTATTTATAAAATAAATAATTAGTTGGATGAACAGCTATGGATCAAAAAAATGAAAAAATAAAATCCAGTGTAGAAGAAATATCTATAAATGAGACTAGTTTTAAAAGCTTATATGGTCTAACTCCAGAAGTTGAACAAGCCATTACTTTAGCTATAGATAAAAATAATAAAGTAGAGTTAAAAAAATTAGTCGAACCACTTCATCCTGCTGACCAAGCGGATATGTTAGAAAGACTTTCTAATAAAAAACTTAATATATTTCTAGATTTATTAGGTAAGTCCCTTGATCCAGAAGTTTTAGTTTATCTTGATCATGACGTACAAGAGAATGTTATTGAGCATATTGGACCTAGAGCGTTAGCAAAAGCTATACCCGAATTAAATACAGACGATGCTGTAGATATTTTACAAGATTTAGAAGAAAAAGATAGAAATGTAATAATAAAGCAACTTCCAAAAGCTGATAGAATTTTAGTAGAAGAAGCTCTTTCTTTTCCTGAGTCGTCGGCTGGGAGGTTGATGCAAAGAGAGTTTCTAGCTTTTCCAAGTAATTGGACAGTTGGTCAAACAATTGATCACATGAGAACTCAACCTATAGATGAAGAAGAAAATTTCTATTCAATTTACATAGTTGACCCTGCCCAAAGATTGTTGGGAGTTATATCATTATCCAGATTACTATCAGCAAAAAGGTTGATTAGGCTAAATGAATTAATGAAAATAGAATCTAGAAGCGTTAAAGTAGAAACAGATCAAGAAGAAGTTGCATTATTATTTCAGCAATACGGTTTGGTAGATATGCCTGTCATTGATCAAGCTAACAGATTACTTGGGGTTATTGTTGTTGATGATATTGTAGACGTTATTAATGAAGAAGCGGAAGAAGATTTGTTAGGTTTGGCTGGTGTTAGTGATCTTTCAATAAGAGCCTCATTTATTGAAACTGCAAAAGGAAGATTCTCTTGGCTTATTTTAAACATGTTTACTGCAATACTTGCTTCATCAGTAATAGGCCTTTTTCAGGAAGAAATTGAAAAGCTGGTTGCTTTAGCTGTTTTAATGCCAATAGTAGCCTCTATGGGTGGAAATGCAGGCACCCAGACTGTGACAGTAGCAGTAAGGGCCCTTGCTACGAGACAATTAGATTATAGTAATTTAAAAAAATTTGTTTTGAGAGAGACTTGGGTTGGCATGATTAACGGGGTTTTGTTTGCTTTTTTATCAGCATTATTAGCTTATTGGTGGTTTGGTGATGAACAAATAGCTTTGATTATGGGATTGGCAATGGTTGCCAATTTAATGTTTGCTGGTATATTGGGAACACTAATCCCATTAACATTAGAAAAATATAAAATAGATCCCGCAATTTCTAGTTCGGTATTTTTAACCACAGCGACAGATGTAATTGGTTTTTTTACCTTTTTAGGCTTGTCAGCTTTGGTTATCCTATAAATAAGGATTTAATAATTGATTTATAATTTAAAAAAATTAGCAGTTGGAATTGATACAGTTGAAAACTTAAAAATTAGGCAAAAAATTATATTTAACGAGTATAATAAAATTATACATGTAACAAGAAACACTCCTAAAAAAAAAGATGATCTGATAAAAAAAGGATCTATGTATTGGGTAATAAAAAGACGTGTATTAGTTAGACAAAAAATTAAGAATATTAGTTTAATTATCAGAAATGATGGAAGTAAAGGTTGTGAAATAGAACTAGATAGTGAATTGATAAAAGTTATTCCTACTCCCATGAGACCTTTTCAAGGATGGAGATATTACAATTCCGAAGAAGTTCCTTCTGACTTAACTCTTGATCTCAATAATGATAATGAAGAAGCTTTAACCGATGAATTAAATGCAGAATTAATTAAGCTAGGATTATATTAAAACCCATATCAATTTAAATAAAATTAATATAAGTTTTTTCATTAATCTTATTACAATAATAAAAAATTAACATTACTTAATATTTAAGATAAGAAGTAAAATAAATTAAGATGTATGTTCAGGAATAATTTCAGTGTTTTTAAAAATATTTAACTTAAAATCAATTTTATTTTTAGCAGTTCTGCTTTCAAGCTTGTTTTTATATAAATATCTTGTGAATTCAAAACCTCCAGCTATTCCAAATAAGGTAGTTGAAAAAATAATATATGTTAAAGTTATATCTTCTAAAAGGGGAGATTATTATCCAACTTCAGATGCTTATGGAAAAATTGTTTCCTCAAGAATGGGAGACCTTAGATTTGGAGTTGCAGGTAAAGTTGAATTTGTTAGTAAAGAAATGTTAAACGGCTCTATTGTTAGCAATAATCAAATTTTAGCTAAGTTAAACCCCAGAAGATATAACTTAGAAATAGAAAGATTATCTAATGAGTACAAAGAATTAGCTAAGCAACTATCAATAAGAAAAAAACAAGTCAAAAGATATAAGTCAATGTTGACTAAAAAAGTTATTTCACAAGCGGTTTACGACAACGAACTAATTCTTTTATCTAAAAACAAAACAGACTTTATTAAAGTAAAAATATTTTTAGAAAGAGCAAAAGAAGATTTGTCTGATACAATTCTTAAATCTAAATTTAAAGCTAGATTATCTAATGTTAAAATTAGTAAAGGTCAGTTTATTTCTAGCTCAGAAAAAATTGCAGATGTTTATTCAACTGATGATCTTGAAGTAGAATTTATTGTACCTTCTGAAATTTATGCCTCTTCGGAACAACTTATAGGTAAGAAAGTTAGAATAATATGGGAAATAGCTCAAAAAAAATTAAAAGAAATTACAGCTGTAATTGATAGAACTGAAGGAAAAACCTTAGAAGAAGAGGGTGGTGGGCGTGTCTATGGTGTAATTGATAAAAATGATGATAACAAATCCATCCCAATAGGGACTTTTGTTAGAGTAGTCTATCCTGAGGGTGAATTTAAAAATGTTTTTAAATTACCAGAAACATCATTATACGGCGATAAAGTTTATATAGTAAAAAATAACATCGCATTTCAGAAAAATGTTAAAGTCTTATACAAAGGAGCGGGTTTTATTTTTATTGAAGGTGATTTATTAGAAAATGATTTAATAATTACAAGTAGGATACCTGACAACCTCAATAATAAAAAAGTTAATATAGAAATTAACTAATAGTTTTTACCTAAAGGTATTATTTTGAGACAATTTGAAGAATCAAATTTTTTAAGGTTTTTTGTTCAACATAGGACATCTGCTAATATTATTATGATAATAATGATTGTAGTGGGTGTTTTATCAATTGGTAGATTAAATAAACAATTTTTCCCAGATTTTGATGTTGATCTCATAGCAGTTTCTATAGACTGGCCCGGCGCTACGGCAGAAGAAATTGACCAAAATATTATTCAGCTACTTGAACCTGAATTGAGGCCTATATCTGGTGTAAAAAAGGTTTACTCAAAATCAGTTGAAGGTGTTGGGTCTACAAGAGTTGAGTTTAAGTATGGCCAAGATATTCAAAAAGCAAGAACAGATATTGAAACAGCGGTATCAAGAATTAATTTTCCTGAGAACTCAAACAAACCCAAAATAGTAATAGGCGAGTTTTTTGACACAGTAACAAGAATTGTTTTGTCTGGAGATTTGACTTTAGAAGAATTAAGAAAAAACGCAAAAAAACTTAAAGAAAAACTTTTAAATTCAGGAGTTGATAAAGTTGATATTCAAGGTCTTCCCAGTGAAGAGATCTTAATTGAAATATCACAGTCAGAGACTGCACGTTTAAAATTATCATTTAACCAAATTGCTAATTTAATTAGATTAGAGACTAAGGATGTTTCTGGTGGAAGCTTTGCAGATGGATCTTTAAGAGTTAGGACAGTTGGCGAAAAGAAGTTAGTCGAAACCTTTAAAGCACTTGAATTAAGGAATTCTATTTCTGGTGGAAGAATATTACTGAAAGACGTAGCTATAATAAAATCGAGTGTAGCAAAAAGTAGTGTTTTAAAATATGTAAACGGAAAACCTGCTGTGGAACTCTGGGTTAGAAGAAGTAAAACAAGCGACGCTCTTGAAGTATCAAAAAATATACAAGAAGTTCTTATTAATTCCCAGAATACAATTCCAAGTTCAATAAATATTCAAACTTACAATACGGCAGCTAACCTTATTCAAGAAAGGATTTCATTATTAATCAAAAATGGAGTTAGTGGCCTTTGTATAGTGTTACTTGTTTTATTTTTATTTTTAAGTCGTAATACAGCTATCTGGGTAGCGTTGGGTATTCCAATAGCTTTTTTAGCAACCTTTGGTGTAATGTTTATATCAGGGCAATCAATTAATATGATTTCATTATTTGGGCTTATAATGGCTTTAGGTATAGTTGTAGACGATGCAATAGTTGTTGGAGAGCATTCTTCATATTTAAAAACCAAGAGACATTTAGATAGCTCCAAGGCTCCAGTAGTTGCTGCCACAAGAATGTCAGTGCCTGTTATATGCGCCATGTTAACTACTGTGGCGGCATTTATTCCACTGTTTATGGTTAAAGGTGTAATAGGTCAAATTATATCAGCTATTCCTTTGGTGGTTTGTGCAGTTTTAGTAGCAAGTTTAATAGAGTGTTTTTTAGTTTTACCAGCCCATCTTGCTCATTTTGATAAAAGAATGAAAGACGAAAGTAAATTTAGGATCTGGTTTGATGAAAAATTTAGAATGTTTCAAGAAGGGATATTTAGAAAATTCATTAATTTAACGTTTAATTATAGATATGTTACTTTTATGATTGCAATAGGAATGTTTATCATTTCAGTCGGAATGATGTCTGGGGGAAGGGTGTTATTTAGTTTTTTTCCTACCCCTGAAGCAGATATTATAATAGCTAATTTTAAGATGCATTCAGGCACTACAAGATCTAAAACTGAAAAAATGCTTGATAATGTAGAAAAGGGTTTGCTTAAAACATCTTCTCAATTTTCAATGTCTCCTGATTTAGTAAAGTTTCATATGTCATCCCTTGGAAATAGAACGTCATTTTCTAATAATGCAGGATCAAATGCACTAGGTAATGATTTATTAGGTTCTATGGTAGTTGAATTAAAAACAGCAGATAAACGAGACATTAGAACTAATCAATTTATCAATGCTTGGTTAGATAATATTGAAAAGGTTTCAGGATTAGATAAATTAAGCATAAGATCTCCAAGTGGAGGCCCTCCTGGAAGAGATATAGATGTAAGATTTCAAGGAGAAAGTTTAAAAAAACTAAAATTAGCCTCAAATGAATTAATTAAAATTGCAAGAACAATCCCCGGTGCGACATCACTAGATGATAATCTCGAATATGGAATTCAAGAACGTATTCTAAGTTTAACGAATAAAGGTCAATCACTGGGATTATCTATTTCTGATATAGGCGAGCAAGTCAGATCTGCGATTAATGGTATTATCATATCTAAATTTCCTAAAGGTGATGAAGAAGTTACTGTAAGGTTAAAATTATCTGAAAATGAACAGTTAACTGATATGATGAATGATTTGAGAATTGTATCTCCCTTTGGAATAAGTTTTAAATTAAGGGATGTTGTTGAAATTAAAGATAAACTTCCTTTCTCCTCAATAAACAGACAGAATGGATTTAGAGAAGTTATGATTTCAGGAGACTTATTTCCTTCTTTAATGAACACTTCCCAAGCGAGACAATTTTTAATGAAGAATGGTTTGCCAGAAATAGCAAAAAAATACAATTTAACCTATCGATTTGATGGTCGTGATTTGGAACAAAAAGAAACTTTCTCTGATATGTTTCTAGGGGCGATTATAGGTTTAGTTCTAATTTATTTTATTTTAGCATGGGTTTTTAAAGCTTGGTTAAGACCATTCTCTATTATGATTATGATACCCTTTTCATTTATTGGAGCAGTATTGGGACATTATGTTCTTGGTTTAACTATGTCTATTTTATCTATGTTTGCACTTTTAGCCCTTGCAGGAATAGTTGTTAATAATTCTATAATTCTAGTTTCCACTATTGAAAGAAGATTAGAAGATTTAAAGCAACAAGATACAAATGCAGATAATATGATAAATGAAGCGATTATTTCAGGGGTTGTTGATCGCTTTAGGCCTGTTTTATTAACTTCGCTTACTACAATAGGTGGTCTTTCAGCACTAATGTTTGAAAAATCATTGCAAGCACAATTTTTAATTCCAATGGCGGCCACTATAGTATTTGGCCTTGGCATTACAGCATTTCTTGTGTTAGTTATTGTTCCAGCTATGATGGGCATTGGCAATGATTTATCTAATTTAATTAAAAAAGTAAAAAAGTGAGATCTCAGTGATTAGTAATGAATATTTATTTGAAAGTTCAAACACATTTTCTTTAAATGATATTACTTTCAATAAAGACGGACTTTTACCAGTGATTTCACAATGTATGAATACTGGAAAAGTATTAATGATGGCTTGGATGAATAGAGAAGCATTGGAAAAAACTATAAAAAGTAGAAATATGATTTACTACTCACGATCAAGGTCTCAACTTTGGCGTAAGGGAGAAAGTAGTGGGAATTTTCAAAAATTATATGAGCTTCGTTTAGATTGTGACAATGACACATTGTTAGCGTTGATTGAACAAACGGGTGTTGCTTGTCATACAGGAAGTCAAAGTTGTTTTTTTAAAGCTTTAGATAAAAACGCTAATGAGTAATGAAAATAAACCAGGGTCCTTTGGAAGTTCTCGTGGAATATTACAAAAGCCTAAAAAAGATAAAACAAGAAAATCCTCTAGTACTAGATGGATTGGACGACAATTAAATGATCCTTATGTTTTAGAAACCCAAAAGCGAGGTTATAAATCTAGAGCTGCGTTTAAACTTCTGCAAATTAATGAAAAGCATAATTTTCTTTTGCCTGGTCTTTCTGTAATTGATTTAGGCTGTGCGCCAGGAGGCTGGCTTCAAATAGCTGCTCAAA
>ENA-OSJC01002459-OSJC01002459.1-marine-metagenome-genome-assembly--contig:-NODE-2459-length-13981-cov-5.010860_pt1 | contig 13981 bp, 14 predicted proteins | sample MGYA00237885_ERZ534234 | MGnify/ENA primary metagenome ERZ534234 (study PRJEB26413, sample SAMN06343907) | marine metagenome | isolation source: coastal waters | place: Atlantic Ocean: West Antarctic... | reverse complement strand
AACAGTCTCGATGGTAGCTAGGACTTTGTTTTTGCAGGAAACAGTTGCACGCGGATTATTAATGCCTTATGTAGTACCAAGCTTCGCGCATAAAAAAGAAAATATCGATTTTGCAATTGAGTGTATCCGCGATGCATTGCTTGTCATGAAAAATGCTGCTGAGGGCCCAGGGATGAAATCCGTCTTGTTAGGCGAAGCTGTCAAGCCTGTTTTCAGAAAATTCAATTGAAGGTTGAAATGGAAATTCGCATAGGCAAGCACATTCTTGGGGCGGGACACCCTACTTTTATTGTTGCAGAGATGTCCGCCAATCATGGCGGAACACTTGAACGGGCACTCGAAATAGTTCGATCAGCGAAGCGTGCAGGGGCAGATGCAATTAAGCTTCAAACTTACACAGCAGATATAATTACACTCAACTGTGACCATGAGGATTTTAGAATTCCAGGTACGTCGCCATGGGGTAATTATTCAACCTTATGGAGCTTATATAATGAAGCATATACCCCTTGGGATTGGCATGCAGAAATATTTCGTGAGGCTAGGAAGCTGGATTTGGAGGTATTTTCTAGTCCTTTTGATGAGTCGTCAGTCGATCTTCTGGAAGCATTAAATGCTTCAGCATATAAGATTGCTTCTCCAGAAATTACACATGTTCCGCTGCTCGAAAAGGTTGCGCGTACTGGAAAACCAATAATCATTTCGACGGGAATCGCCGAACTTTCAGATATTGAACTCGCTTTGGCAACACTACGAGGTGCGGGCGCTACAGATATCATCGTTCTTAAATGCACAACAGCTTATCCAGCACCACCAGAAGAAGCTAATTTGCGCACAATAACCGATATAGCAACTCGCTTCGGTGTGCTTTCAGGTTTGTCGGATCATACGATGGGAACAGTAACAGCAGTGGCATCTGTAGTCTTGGGAGCAAGCCTTATTGAAAAACACTTTACACTAGATGATGGTAAAGAGACTGTTGATTCCTTTTTTTCATTGAAGGAAAAGGACTTCGCAAGCCTGGTGCAAGATATTCGTTGGGTTGAAAAAGTACTTGGACATATAAATTACAGTATTACACCGAGTGCAGTATCAAGTTTGCGCGGCAGGCGTTCTTTATATGTGGCTGCACCAATCAAAGCAGGCGAAAAAATATCAGAATCAAATATCAGGTCTGTACGACCTTCATTTGGATTGCATCCGAAGTATTACAAAGAAGTGCTTGGACGTAGAGTGGCAAGAGACTTGCAAATTGGTGATCGTTTAAGCTGGGATGTGATTGAATGAAAGAATATTCTTTGGCAGAAATCTTCTGCGAAGGGAATGATAGGGTTGGTTATGGACATATTCGCCGATCTTTAGCTTTAGCGAAACAGCTGGAGAAAGACGGGGTCGATGTTCGTATTACAGGACTTTCCGAAGAAGCCAGACGGTTGTTGCCTAAACATATAATATCTAAGCGCAAGGCTCAGGTACGTATATTTGATACACCAAGTGATGTTGATGACATGATTAGCAAGTCTCGTGCAAGTGGTCACATCACTGTGGCACTAGATTGTTTTGGAGAAATAGCCCCCGATGTGAATATTGCAGTTTATCCGCATTTTGAAGTTCGTGGTACGCGTGCAAGCTATGTTGGTTTTGAATATATTCTCATACGTGAAGAGATTTCCTTGCTTCATAGGTCACCTATTTCAGAAGAGGCTAAACAAGTGTTAGTTTTTCTTGGCGGGGGTGACTTATTAAATCAGGGGCACGAAACTGCAAGCATTTTAAGCCAGCAAGGATTGGAAGTGACTCTTGTGCAGGGACCTTTGGCTATGAATAAGAATGCGGGTGCTGGTTACCGTGTATTAGTCAATCCTACCGAACTGCCACAGTTACTAGCGTCAAGCGATTGGGCAGTGACAAATGGTGGGGGGTCTTTGTTTGAAGCGATGTGTGTAGGTAAGGCTACTGTTGTGTTGCCACAAACCGATGCCGAAGAAAAAATTGCGTGTTACGCGGAAGCTCGGGGGGCGATTCTCGGGATCGGTTTAAATTGTTTGCGTAAATACAATCAGGATGAACTGGGAATTGTTGCGAAAGAGGCGGTCAACTTAGTCGATGGGTGTGGCGCAAAGCGCATATCGGCAATTGTTCGGGGTTTGCTGTGAATAAAAAAGAGATTTGGCTTGTTGTTGTAACAGCAGGTCGTTGGCAACGTCATGGCATTAAAGAAGCGCGTGCCGCAGGATTAAAAGTATTGGCAATCGATGCAGATCCCAACGCAGAGGGTTTTACTGATGCAGATCATGTGCTTAATATTGAATTAAACAACATTGAAGCGGTTATAGAAATCTTGCATTCCTTGGGTAAAAATATTCGCGGTGCGGTTAGTTTTTCTTCTGAGGCAGGGATGAATCTTGCTGCCGAGATACGCGAAGAATTTAATTTGCCTGGACCGCGAACTATGCTTTGTCAAAGGCTACTTGACAAGGCGATACAAAGAAGTATTTGGAGCGAAAAAGGAGTGCCTGGTCCGAAATGGGAAGTTTTTCGGGATCCTAATGCAGCACTAAAGGCGATTTCAACGTTTGGCTTCCCTTTGATTATTAAGCCGACAGATTCTTCGGGTAGTAGGGGGGTAACAAAGATAGAGTCCGCTGAGGATGATATATCAGATGCAATAGCTCGTGCTTTTCAGTTTGCTCGATCCGGACAAATCATACTAGAATGGTATATGGCCGGAACCGAATTTACGGTGGAAATTTTTGCGGCAAATGGAGTTACCCATGTTTTGGCTGTGTCAGAAAAGAAAAAAGTAGAGGGAACACGCGGCACTGTTGCAAATGAGTTGGCCACGCCAAACCGCCCCAAAGCAGTGGTTGCACTTATTGCGGATGCTGTAGTGGCTGCGTTTCGTGCATTGGGGTATACCGAAGGGCCAGGTCATGCAGAAGTAATACTGGGAAATGATGGAAATGTAGGCCTGGTTGAGGTCGCTGGAAGGGGAGGAGGCTTCATGGTTTTTGATGGTTTCGTGCCAGCAGTAAGCGGAATGAATATTGCGCGTCTAACCGCTCTACAGGCGGTGGGCTTACCAGTTGGTGAAATCAGTAATATTGGGAAATCAGCCGTCTTGCGATTCTTTCCTTCGTTCCCCGGTGTGCTGTTGGAAATTTCTGGATTTGAAGAGGCTAATCAGATAGAGGGAGTTGAGGCGGCTCCTTTTGTCAAAGAGGGAGGTCATTTCCATCGTGCAATGGTCGACGGTGATCGACTTGGCTACATTCTCAGTTGTGCAGAAACGCCAATAAGAGCTAAAGAGCTCGCTGATAAGGCGGAGAAAATGATAAATCTCAGGTTTAAGGATATAAAGTGAATAAAGTGATTATTGATGCACATCTGCATCTGAATGAAAAAGTTGACGGTACGGCACAAGGCGCAGCCTTTGAATTGAATCGCCAATTAGTTGATGCCGGTGTTTCGCGTGCAATTGTTTTACATCTTGATTTTCAACCTTGGACTGCAGAAGAGGTATCTGAAGCGATTTCGTCATACCCGCGTTTACGTGGCTTCATAAATGTACATCCTTACAAGCAGAACCCGGAACGAATATTGCGTGAAGGTGTTGAGAAATTAGGATACATAGGTTTAAAACTGCATCCGCGCCTACAAGAGTTCGATGTTGATGATGAGCGAACAGTTAGGCTTGTACAAGCTGCCGGTGAGATGAATATACCGGTACTGATGTGTACCTTCCCTGATGGCACGGCTCTTATGCAAGGTATTACACCATTTAAGTTTGCACGGTTAGCTATGCTTTGTCCGAGCACGCGGATTATTTGGGCTCATATGGGGGGGCATCATGTGATTGATTTTATGATGCTGGCCAAACGATTGCCAAATGTGTATTTTGATATATCGTATTCTTTGCTTTATTACCAGACCAGTTCAATACCAAAAGATGTAGTATATGCGATGCGGAGTATGAAATTCAACCGAATATTTTATGGATCTGACTATCCTGATAGGCCGGTTGCAAACTCATTGGCGTTGTCGCGCGAATTCTTGTTACAACAAGGCATAAGCGAGGAAGATTTTGATAAGATTATGGGTGGAAACGCACAAGATTTTTTTGGCTGGAAAGACTTGTAAAAATGATTGACATAACAAAAGCGGCAAGTCTCTATAACTCCCGTTTTGAACAATATGGCAGGGGCATTAAAACAGTAGGGTGGGGTAGCGAGGATTCGCAGCACTTACGGTTTGAAGTATTGTTTAGAGAGCTTGAGCCAAAGGGGAAAACAATCCTCGACGTGGGCTGTGGTTTAGGTGATTTGATTCCTTATTTGGAAGAACGCACAAATGGCGATTTTAAGTATATTGGTATCGATATTGCAGAAAAACTTGTTGACGATGCAAATGCACACTTCGGTACAGTAGACAGGATCTTTCATACGGGTGATATTTTTTCGGTAAGTCTTCCGCAAATAGATATTTCAGTACTTTCTGGTGTTTTATCTTATAAAACTTCTGGCATAGAGGACTATGCTCATAACACGATAAAAAAAATGTTTGAACTTTCAAATGAGGCAGCTTGCTTAAACTTTCTTACAAAGTACGTTGATTATGAGCTTGAAAAAAACCAGCACTATCAACCTGAAATTATTTATAGTTGGGCTAAGCAACTATCTAAACGTGTAAATTTGATCGACGATTATCCGCTACATGAGTTTACGTTGCAGCTCTTGAAATAATGCACATAGACAGGAGTCAAAAATGGGCTACACGCAGGAAATAATTGATTATTGTCAAAAAAACCGATTATCAACTACAGAAATTGCTGATGCGCTGGGAAAGGCAGGGGTTTTCCCGAAAGTGATTCCCATTAACAATAACCTTTACAGAGTTGGACTAATTCGTTGTGTATTTACTGCTAACAATTCAAACTATGCTGTCCATGAGCAGATCCGCGAAGTACAAGAAGGAGAGGTGGTTATTGTTTTCTCTCATAACTGTGAAGATCGGGCAATCTTTGGGGACTTGGTTTCGAAGTACATTCTTCTTTATCGAGGTGCCTCCGCGATAGTTGTTCAGGGGTTAGTTCGTGATGTAGCAAGGCTGCGTCGCGATGGTTCTGCAATTTGGTCGGAAGGTGTGAGTCCATTAGGGTGCAATAATATGCAAACCGACGACTATCCACCTGAACTTGAGCGAGAAATACGCGCACAATATGAAGGGGGCATCGCCGTTTGTGATGATGGAGGTGTTACTGTCATTCAAAAAAAAATGATTACAGAGAAGATGCTCACACGTTTGCATTTGATAGAAATGCAGGAGGATATATGGTCATTTTGTCTCAATACGCTAAAGTGGGATACAAAGAAAATTGTTTGCGATAAAGCGTACCTTGATGAGACAGGGCTTTTGTCAAGTGTTCACATTGACCGATTGAATGAGCTTTCCCAGAGCCTTGATGATGAAAATAAGCAATGAATGCTTTGGAGTGACATATGTTAGTTTCTGAGTCGTTATCGCGAGAAATAAGCTCGGCTGAACAAAAACAAGCAATTAAAGAAATAGAAATTTACGGATTTTCAAGCATTAAAAATTATTTGAAGCCAGCGACAGTTGAGAAGTTGTTGACGTTGACAAATGAAACTTATCTTAATATAAACCTTAAAGCCAAGGTTGAATATGCAGGTGCCCCATCTCGCGATAAAGACGATAAAATCCTGTACAACTTGCAGAACCTGGATCGTATTTTTTTGGACATCCTGGTAACTCCGACACTGCGTAATATTGCCCAGGGCAAGTTGAACGATCCATACTATCGTTTTCTTCCTCCTGAATTACCAAATTACATACTTTTATACTACAACGCCAGATCAAGTGGCCAGAAGCTGGATCTTCATATTGACTCACACATTCCATTTGTGGGGAGTTATACGAGCATGATGCAATTTGCATTTCTTCTGGAAGATAGTACAGAGAATAATGGCTGTACTGTGGTTGTCCCAGGCTCCCACAAATCGGGAACCTATACTGACAGAGAAATTCAAAATACCCATAACCTGACAGGGAAAGCCGGTGATTTGATTTTTTGGGATAGTAGATTATGGCATGGAACGCTGGAAAATATTTCAAAAAGCTCAAGGTGGGCTTTGGTCGCAACGTTGGGTATGTGGTGGATTAAACCTTCGATGGATATCGTAAGTAGTATGAATAATTCAATTTACCAGAGTTGTACAAATGAACAGAAGCAGTTGCTGGGTTTCTGCGCGATTCCCCCCAAAAATCCTTTAGAGCGGAATAACACAAAATGTGGGTATGATTTTCTGAAGGATTCGGTTCAAGATTATGGCTTGTGAATATAAAGTTAGTGATTATAAAATAATGCTTACTTTAGGCAAATTTTAACGCAGAAAAATAGAGGGTGGCTAGATGGCAATAGATGCAAGATTAAAGAAAAATGATCTTGGTTTTTGGGAAATTATTTCTAAGCCGACGCTTCCTGAGTTGCAAAAATATTATGCGCAAAAATACTATCAAGGTGGTTTTGGTGGCGCATTAGAATATTCTGCAGAGGAACTAAAGCAAATTCAACTAAAATTAAAAGAATATTGGTTTATCGTTAATAAGTATATTCTTCCTGCAACAAGTGAAAATATTCCGACGTTGTTGGATGTTGGTTGTGGAGAAGGACACATTCTATCGTTTTTAAAATCTAAAGGTTGGTCCGTTAAAGGTTTTGATTTTAGTGATGCTGGAGTGAGATCAAAAAATATTGACTGCATTGAAAATTTGGTGGTTGGCGACATTTACTCTTTACTTGAGAAAGAGTGTAGTGAAGGAAAAAAATATCAAGTCGTATGGCTGCAGAATGTATTAGAGCATGTATTGAACCCCATAGAGCTACTACAGAACTTGAGGAAATTGGTTGCGGAAAATGGATTGGCCGTTGTAACAGTACCGAATGACTACTCTGTTACTCAGATTGGTGCATTAAGTCATGGACATATTGATTCCGCATTTTGGGTGGCACCTCCCGATCATTTAAACTACTTTGACATTGATAGCCTGATAAGTACTTCAGCTGCTACTGGTTGGAAATGTGTTGATGCGCTAGCTAATTTTCCAATTGACTGGCTTTTATTTCATCCTGGTTCAAATTATGTTCGAGACAAAACCGCTGGAGAGCCAGCACACTTGGCACGTATTCAAATCGAAAATTTGCTTCATGATAAGCCAATTGAAGATGTTGTAAAATTTTGGTCTGCACTTGCAAAATTAGGAATGGGAAGAAATCTCACTATTTTTTTGTGCCCCAATTGATTTAAAAGTGATATTTATTATGCAACGACACCTCGCAATTATCCCAGCCGTAGTGGATCAAAGCGTATTCCAAATAAGAATTCCGAGATTTTGTGGGTTACCGATGATTGGACATATTATCAAAGCAGCGTCCGATAGTAGATCAAGTATTGACTTTCAATTGGCGTATCAGCAGGGGGGGCACGATGGTGACAAAATATCTTGAATTTGTATTGGGTAAGTCTTTAAAGCAAGATACTCAGCGCGGAACGGCTCTGATTATGGATTGGCTCGTCTGATGATATCTCCAGTTATGATTTCTACGGATCGTTTTTTGTTGAAGTCGCTAATTCCTGATGATGTGGGCGAACGTTACTTAAGCTGGCTCACTGATCAAACAGTAAGCCAATACATAAGTGCGGCCAAATTAAAGCCAAGTCTGGATTCCCTCAAACAATATGTTCAAGAGCGGTGTGAACGGGAGGATGTTTTGTTTCTTGGCATTTTCGAAAAAAATTCTGGGATCCATATTGGAAATATAAAATATGAGCCGGTGGACTCAGAAAATCGATTTGCAGTAATGGGTATCCTTATTGGCGAAGCTATCTGGCATAGAAAAAAGGTTGCGGCTGAGGTAATTTCTGCGTCTTCCAAGTGGCTCAATTCCACACGAGATATTGATGAAATAATATTGGGAGTAGCGCGGGGCCATGAAGCCGCAATTCGCGCTTATCTTGCTGCTGGTTTTAAAGTGGAAGAAACAAATCGAAAAGAAATCGATATAAATACTAGTCTCACTATGGTGTTACGTTACTCATAATTCATTATGTGCATGTACCTTGATAAGAAAAATACTTTCCCTGCTCACTGATGCGCTAAAAAGGCGACAGCGAGGACAACTTCGCCGTGTCATGCGTGCGTACCTTGCCTTGAAGCGTTCGGGCGATGTTGACCGGATCGCAAAGGTTAAACAGGCATTGACAGATCACCGTCTGAATCTTGCCAGTCATGGCTTCTCCCCCACGATAATGGGGCAGGGAGCTGAGGTCGGCGAAATCGTTATCAGGCAATACTTGCTGGTACGGGCAGGCGGGCTCGAGTTGAACCATGCATTGCTACTGGCATTGGGTAAGAAAGACGGTCGTGTGGTTTTCTATCTGCCCAAAGAATGGCGAGACATTCTGGAGCAACATGGATTTAAGGTTGCACATTTCAGATCCAGCGTGCTTTGGAAACTCTATATTTGCGCTGTCTGGCTGTACGGCGTGTTACAGATTATCAAGATCGCATTCGCCGGGATGAGGTCGCGGCAAGATACGAATCACAAACCAAAACGCCATGTTTTCTTTGTTGATCTCGGACCCGGCAATCTTCCACAAGAGGAAAATGACAGCCAAAGTCATGACGTGGTGTCTTGGTACTTGCAATGGTCAGACAGGGCGGTTGGCATCAAGGAGGTGCGTCACGCGGTCAGTAAGGCACGGCCTGTTTTCGTGGGCGGGGTCGAGGTGCTGCCTACCAAAAAAGTTTTGCCCGAGTTGGCGGGCGGGCGCGCCGTCGTCAAATACGTACTCTGGGGTCTGCGCGCCAGCACTATTGCAGCATTCGACTGCTTTCGTGGTCGCTGGTGGCATGCATTGTTGTTAAACCAGGCAGCCCTTGCGGCACAAGTTCGTGCACAGCCTACCGATTTTTTGGCTCAGGAATATCTGTTCCATAATTCTAGCTGGATATATCGCCCTCTTTGGACCTACGAAGCTAAAAAGCGCGGGTCGGCTATCACTTTTTATTTCTATTCAACCAATTGCGAGAACTTTAAGCGACCCGGTGGCTATCCTCAACTTAGCTATGGCTGGAAAGCGATGAATTGGCCTCACTATTTGGTATGGGATGACTGTCAAGCCGATTTTGTGAGGCGAGCAGTTGGGATAGAAGCGAATGTCAGTATCGTGGGGCCAATCTGGTTTCAAAGCAGTGCTGCAGCGATGCCCCGATTTGACAGTATGGGCGTGGCGATATTTGATGTCACGCCTATGAGACAATCACGTTATAGTATCCTGGGAGTCGATTATGAGTATTATATTCCCGGAATCTGCGAAAGATTTTTGTCTCATATCTCAGATGCGACCAGCCATCTGGATGTTGTCATGTTGTGGAAACGTAAGAGAACGATCGGTGCTATGGCGCATCCTCACTATCGGTATTTTTCTGAAAAACTGTCTGAGCAGGAGCATGTTGTGCTAGTGGATCCGGACATTTCCCCATTTAGGGTTATTGAGTCGAGTTGCGCTGTGATTTCCATGCCATTTACTTCGACAGCATTGGTTGCAAGAGCATTGGGCAAGCCTTCCATCTATTACGATTCAACGGGTAGATTACAACGTGATGACCGGGCTGCGCATGGAATAGAGATAATAAGCGGGCCAGAGGAGCTTGAAGGTTGGTTAAGTAAAGTCCTAGCAGAATGTCGAGATTAGACGTATTGTTCGTCACAAAATATTGATTATATTAAATATTTTATTCTCAGCTACAATTCTAATTTCTTTAATAAGTCACTGAGTTGCAGCTTAAATCCGACAGATAGCTAGGGAACTAAGACTGAAATATAATTGCATTATTATATTGCCCACTAAATTAACATACAGCTGAAATCAATGATAAAAAACCTTACAAAACGTTTAATTGCCGGGATTGTGTCGTGGCTTCCAAAAACATATCTTGGTCGGTATCTCTACGAGCAAATAATTAATGCTACGATGAATCAAAAAAAGGTTGTTAGCTATCGCTCTCATCAGATGATCTTTACGGTTCCAAATTGGTTAAACCAATATAGAATTTCAACATTCGCAACTAAAGAACCGGAGACTCTGGAGTGGATTGATGCCATTCCTGTGGGATCTGTATTGTGGGATGTGGGCGCGAATATTGGCCTGTATACAATTTACGCTGCCAAGTCACGAAATTGCCGTGTTTATGCTTTTGAACCCTCTGTCTTCAATCTTGAGCTGTTGGCGAGAAATATTTTTTCAAATGCACTGCAGGAGAAAGTTACCATTGTGCCAATTGCCCTCAGTGATAAAGTCGGATCAAGTATGTTCAGGATGTCAAATACAGATTGGGGTGGCGCGTTATCCACATTTGGTGAGAGTTTTGACCAGAACGGTAATGTGATGAATGAAGTATTTGAGTTTCAAACAATTGGGGTGTCCATGAATGATGCAGTAAGGTTGCTTGAAATACCATTACCAAAGTTTATAAAAATAGATGTTGATGGAATCGAGCATTTTATACTCCGTGGTGGTGCCGATGTGTTAAATAAAGTGGAGAGTGTGTTAGTTGAGATCAATGATGACTTTGCAGAACAAGCGGAACAGACAGAACAACATTTGAAAAATGCCGGTCTGTCATTGTACAGAAAATATGATCTGGGTGAGGGCAATCAATACAATCAATTGTGGATTCGTGGTAACTCAACTTTAGATCGGAACTGAGAAAATATGTTTTTTTACCCTATCCTTAAGGCACCAGACTCAAAAGGTTGGACGACTTTGTTTCACTTGCTGTCCAAACTGTATGAGCGTACTAGCGTAATTATTACTACCAATCTTATCTTCTCAGAATGGGGCAATGTGTTCATTGACGACAAGCTGACTAAGGATTTATTTTGAAAGAAGAGCTCTACCGTTCGATTTGCGTTGCATGTGACCATATTTTATTGGCGGCAGATTCGACGATAGAGCGCGTATCAATACCATGGTTGCATGTTGTTCGTGAGCACCCGGTATTTCTAAAAAATTATAAAGAAATTGCCGTAAACAAAAGTGGTGCAAAAGTGACCCTTCAGCGATGGCTGCGCTTGTTTCGAAACAAAGTTTGGTGGCTGTATCAACTTGGTAAATCAATCCGCTCTGATGGAATGTTATGGTATGGGCCGCAGGATTTTGTCATGCAAACAGATGTCTTGCTTGTTTCCCATCTAATTAATGTTTCACATGTAAATTTGGCTGATGATTTTTATTTTGATAATTTGCCAAATGAATTAGTCAAGCAGGGGCATAAAGTAGTTATAGTTCTGATGAATCATACAGGACAGTCAGGTGCTGAGCTTGCAACAAAGTGGTTTGACGGTGCCGTGCCTAGAGTAATTCTTTCCGGGACGATTGGTATTGGGGGTGAAATTACTCTTCATAACCAACTTAAAAAAGAAGCAGCACGTCTGAGACAGCTTGCTAGGAGAGAGCCACTTGGTTTGGCTCGGCGCGTTCTTACGCGGGCATCTGAGGAAGCCTTGTCTGGAGGTGCTCATACAACATTGAGAATGTCCAGGCAGATTGATGCTTTGGTAACGAAGTTGCAGCCGAAAGTAATCGTGGGCACTCATGAGGGGCATGCTTGGGAGCGGGTGATTTTTGCTGCTGCTCGTAGTGCACACCCTAGTGTGTTGTGTATTAGCTATCAGCACGCCGCGGTGTTTCGCTTACAACACGCCATTCGGCGGTGCCTTGCACCTAAGTACAATCCTGATCAGATACTGACAGCCGGTGAAGTATCCTGCGCTCAACTGAGATCCTCGCCAGGTCTGGAAGGGATTCCGATATCTGTTCTTGGATCTAATAGGTGCTTCAAAGAAAGCACAACGAATCCTGAGCGTCGGACATATACAGGCCGAGGTGATCATTCTGCTGACCAGGTCTGTTTGGTGCTTCCCGAAGGGATTCCGAGTGAATGCAATCTCATGTTTGAATATTCTATTTTATGTGCCAGGGCTAACCCTGAGATTAAATTTATCTGGCGCTTGCATCCGATGGTGACATTCGAATCCCTGAAAGCACAAAATCCAAAGCTGAGAAACCATCCAGGAAATATAATTTTGTCTAAAGCAACACTAGAAGAAGATTTTTCCCGTTCGCATTGGGCCCTTTATAGGGGAACTACGGCGATTGTCCAGGCGGTGGTGGCTGGGTTACGTCCAATATACTTACAATCGCCCGGCGAGTTAACCATAGACCCACTCTATGAGCTTGATATTTTGCGGGTCAGTGTAAATAGTGTATCTGAATTTGATCGAGCAATTTTATCGAACATTGAAATATCAAATGCTCAATTAGAATCGGACTTCGAGCAGGCACGGAAATATTGCGAGACATTTTTCACTGCTTTAAATGTAGGCAAGTTGGCCGCATTGATTCAGTAGAGGGCTCTAAATGAAATTATATTTCGTTATGAAAAATTAAGATGATGTAATGGCTGAAACACACTACAAACAAGAGCTGTACCCATTGTCGGTCGTAATTGCGACCTTGGGTGGTGAGACGCTTGCGGATACGATCTCATATTTAAATAGCGGTGAGAAAATTCCTGCTGAGATTCTGATTTGTATTCCAGAAGAGGAGTCTTCTTGTGCTGAGAGTCTTTCGATGAAGAATGTTAAAATTATTAAAACTTCATGTCGTGGGCAGGTTGCACAAAGAGCATATGGCCTGCAGCGTGCATGTCAGCCACTTGTGCTTCAGTTAGACGATGATATCGTGTTGAGACCGGACGATCTTCGGCTACTTGTACAAGCATTGGGACAACTCGGGCATGGCCATGCTTTGGCTCCACTGTTCAAGCATCTTTCAACAGGTCAGTATGTGACTGAATATACTCGGGGCATTTCTGGGAAGCTACAAAGTTTGTTTGCCTCTTTGATCTGTGGAGCCCCATGGGGAATTAAACGAATGGGTGTAATATCTCCCGCAGGGATGGGATATGGTGTGGATCGCAGATACTGTGAACCTGGTTTGTTTGAAACGCAGTGGCTCCCAGGTGGATGCGTGATTTGTCATCGAGAAGATTTGGTCACTGAAGACTATTATCCGTTTGCAGGGAAAGCATTCGGTGAAGATCTTGTACATTCCGTATTGTGGAAGAAGCAAGGTACTCGATTATGGATGCATCTTGACGCTTCAGGGGGCATATCCGTTGCCCCTATGCTTTTTAATTGGCAAACAGAAAAGACAATTTTGCGGGTGCATGAATATATTGTAAAGCTTACTGGTGGAAATAATTGGCAGTTGAGGCTTTGGTATGTACTACATATCTCCAAAAAGATTATTTTGATAGGGTTTAGACGTATTTTGCCCCAAATCGAGAAATCGTGAAAATACTTTGTGTCTTAGGTGAGCATAATTATGGCAACCCTTCGCGGGGGGAGTGTTATGAGTATGTGAATTTTTTTCCTGCGTTGCGCAGTCTAGGCCATGAGATTATTTTTTTCGAATCATTCAATAGAAATTCTTATCATGATTTTTCCGAACAGAATCGGAAATTATTGGAAAAAGTGCAAGCTGAAAAACCTGCTGTCATCCTGTGTGTGCTGCTTGGTTATGAGATATGGCTTGAGACGTTTCAACTGATACGCGAAGGAACTAACTCCATTATCATTAATTGGTCTACTGATGACTCCTGGAAGTACGAGCAGTTTTCAAGATTCATTGCGCCTTCTTTTCATCTGTATGCGACTACCTCCCCAGATGCAATCCCCAAATCCAAACGAGATGGGCATGACAATTTTGTTTTGACCCAATGGGCAGCAAATTCTGCTAGCCTCGCAGAACCTCTTCCATCTGCGCAATGTCAGTATCCGGTTTCATTTATAGGGACCGCCTATGGAAACCGTTTTAAATGGATGTCTGCACTG
>ENA-OSJC01002457-OSJC01002457.1-marine-metagenome-genome-assembly--contig:-NODE-2457-length-13983-cov-6.807997_pt1 | contig 13983 bp, 11 predicted proteins | sample MGYA00237885_ERZ534234 | MGnify/ENA primary metagenome ERZ534234 (study PRJEB26413, sample SAMN06343907) | marine metagenome | isolation source: coastal waters | place: Atlantic Ocean: West Antarctic... | reverse complement strand
TATCTTGCTTCTTTCCCAATACCTGAACTAATAAGAGATATCAATGCTGTGGCTCTTGGAATGCAAAGTGTCGATCCAGATTCAACATTAACAGTAGTTTGGTTGTATTCATGGTTTGATCCTGGAAAAGAATCAGATGCAGTTAGAGTTTTGGTTAACAGCGGTCATGATGTTACGGTACAGCATACCGATGGTTTTGCTGCAGTTCAAACTGCTCAAGAACTAGGAACATATGCTATTGGACATGCAACTGATTTAACTAGATATGGACCTGATGCACATTTAACAGCTTTAGAAATTAATTGGGGTCCATTTATGCAATCTGTTGTTGAAGATGCAATGAGTGGTACATGGAAGTCTGATGTATATTGGGGTGATATGGCAAAAGGAGCTATAGTAGTAACTCCTTTTAACAAAGTGGTGCCTAAAGACACCGTTGCTAAAGCAAAGATGTTAATGGAACAAATGAAAAATCATACCTTTGAACCTTTCACAGGGCCAATCAAGAATCAAGCGGGAGAAATAATGATACCTGCTGGCAAGTCTTTGAATCATGATGAATTGCTAAGTATAAATTATTTTGTCAAAGGTGTTATTGGTGAAATACCACAATAGATTAAAACTAACCAATCAGGCATTAGCCTGATTGGTTACATCATAAATGGATAAATTTTTACTTAAAGACTGGTACGTAATTTGTCGTATAGATGAGATTGAAGCAAATAAAATTTTACTTAAAAAAATATTTGATCAAGAGATAATTATCTGGAGAAAAAATAAGAGCATAATGGCATGGGAAAATTTATGCATTCATAGGGGGTCAAGACTTTCTCTAGGCTCTATTGAGAATGGAATTTTAAAATGTGCGTATCACGGTTGGGAGTATGATGAAAGTGCACAGTGTACAAAAATACCTTCGCAAACAGATATTAAAATACCTAAAAAAGCATGTGTAAAAAATTATAAAGTGATTGAAAAAATGGGATTGCTTTGGATCAATATTTCTGAAAATCAAAATAAATTTATTAACATTAAGGAATTTGCAGATAGTAATTTTAAATATGTACCAAGTGGACCTTACTTTATGAATGCGTCTGCTCCAAGAATAATGGAAAACTTTCTAGATGTAGCTCACTTTCCTTTTGTTCATGAGAATCAATTAGGTGTAAAAGAGAAAGCTTTAATAAATGATTACGAAGTGATCACTACAGTAGATGGAATAGATGCTACCAATGTAAAAGTTTTTCAACCTAATCCTGATGGAACAAATACACCTGGAGAAGTAACTTATGATTATCACGTTCACTCCCCTTTTTTTGCTAGTTTTGGAAAAGATGTAAGTAAAGAAGGAAGGTTTGTACTTGCATTTTATGTAACTCCAATTTCAGAATCAAAAAGCATGATTTATTCATTAACGCTTATGAATTTTGGTGAACTAAATGAAGAATCGATTAGAGAATATCAAGATTTTATAACTGCTCAAGATATTCCTATAGTTGAATCTCAAAGACCTGAGCTGTTGCCAATGGACCTTCAGGCAGAGTTAAATATAAGATCAGATAAAATTTCAATTGCCTACAGGCGCTATCTAAAAAAAATGAATATATCTTTTGGAGTTGCTTAATGACACAAATTTTAATTAAAAATGCAAATATAGTTTCGATGGATCAAAATAGATCAGTTTATGTTGAGGGGTCTATTTTAATAGAAAATGACAAAATAATAGAGATAGGAAAATATGATGATATCCAACCACTAACAAATTCTAATGTTATTGTCGAAGATGCGAAAGGTAACTGGGTCTTACCCGGATTAATTAATACACACGTTCACACCTCTCAACAATTAGCTAGAGGTATAGCAGATGATGTAGATTTATTGGTATGGTTACGTGATAGAATTTGGCCATATGAAAGCAATCTTTCTGAAGAAGATAGTTATGTAAGCTCTTTATTGTGTGGAATTGAACAGATTAGAAGTGGTGTAACTTGCTTTGTTGAAGCGGGAGGACAACATGTTAATGGTATGGGAAGAGCAGTAAAAGAACTTGGAATTAGGGCTGCCCTAGTAAAATCTACAATGGATACAGGGATAGGGTTACCAAAAATCTGGCAAAAAAATACTCAAGAAGAAATTGATGCACAAATAGAAAATTTTGAAAACTGGCACAATAAAGAAAACGATAGAATTAGATATTGGTTTGGCCTTAGAACTATTTTTAACAACTCTGATGAGCTTATTATTAAAACAAAAGAGTTGGCTGATAAATATGAGGTTGGGATTCATATGCATGTTGCCGAAATAAGAGATGAAATAGAATTTTCTAAAAATACACGAGGTGCAGCAACGGTAACACATTTAAACAACCTTGGTGTTTTAGGAGATAATTTTTTAGCAGCACATTGTGTGTGGATGACCAATAAAGAAATTGAAATTTTTCAAAAAAATAATGTTAAGGTTACTCACAATCCAGCAGCAGCTATGAAAGTTCTTGGATTTGCTGAAATTCCTCAAATGTTGGAGCAAGGAATTTGTGTTTCTATCGGGACAGACGGAGCTCCTTGTAATAATAGAATGTCCTTAATAGATGAGATGTGGTTAACATCTCTTATACACAAAGGTCGAAAATTAAATCCAAAAATTATGCCAGCAGAAACTGTTTTAGAGATGGTAACAGTCAATGCAGCAAAATGTGCTTTATGGGATAAAGAAATAGGATCATTAGAAAAAGGTAAAAAAGCTGACTTAATAATAATTGATCCTAAATCAGCAACAATGTTGCCGATGCATGATCCCATTGCAAATTTAGTAAGCTCTATGAGAACTCAAAATGTGAACTCAGTAATGTGTGATGGTATCTGGGTCATGAAGGATGGAGCTATTAAAACGATAGACGAAAATGCAATTATTCAGGAATCCATAAAAAGATCCAAAGAAATTTTAGAAAGAGCAAATATTAAAATACCTTCAAGGTTTGCCTTTAAACAATAACTACTCTTTAAATTAACAGTGACTATAAAATAATGCTAGAATAAATTGTGAAATATAATTTTAAAAAAAATAATTATTACGGTGTTGCATTGGGCTTATCTGGATACACACTATTTGTTATGTTAGATTCACTTATCAAGCTAGATTTAGTAAATAAATATCCAGTTATACAAATAAATTTTTTTATTTGTGTATTTGCATTTATTCCAACCATTGCAGCTCTGGCATTATCTGGCAACTGGAATTCATTAATAAATAACAAAGTTCATATTCAGTTATTTAGAGGTTTTATTGGAGTTAGTGCTGGTGCGTTAGTAGTTAATTCTTTTAAATATCATTCTTTAATTGAAATATATCCTATTTTATTCAGTGCACCATTGATACTGACAATTTTATCCTATTTTGTCCTAAAGGAAAAAGTAGGTGTCAGAAGATTAGCTGCTGTGTTAATAGGATTTATTGGCGTTCTTATAGTCTCTCGACCAGGAACAGTGCATTTTACTCTTCCATTATTTGGTATATTGGGTGCAGCTTTTTTGGTATCTCTAAATGTTATAATTATCCGTCTATATGCCAATAATCAGTCAAGCTTAGCTTTTTCTTTTTATGCTACTGTTGGTGCTTTATTTGTAAGTGGAATTATTACTTCTCAAAATTTTACAAACGTGCCCCCAAAGGATTTAATTATATTTAGTGTATGCGGAGTTATTGGAGGTATGGGATCACTATGTATAACTGAAGCATCAAAAATTTTAGAGTCAAGTTTGTACGCCCCTATTCAATATATTCAATTGCCAGTTGGTTTTATCATGGGATACTTACTTTTTAGAGATCTTCCTGATACATTTGAAATCATCGGTTCAATAATTATTGTTTTTAGTGGTTTATTTATTATTTATCGAGAAGATAAACTTCACATCAGACCTTTTTTAAGTAAAAAAAGCAGAATTAGAGATATTTTTTTTCGCGGTCATTAAGTTAATTTCTTTGTATGTTATTCATACATAATATAATTATTTTAAGAAGAAATATAATTTACTACTAAGCATATATTTCCTATAATAATAAAAAAATACTGGAGGTAAACATGTTTATAATTAATAGATTAATCAAGATTAAATATTTAATAAATATTATAATATTTATATCTGTATTTCCTTTTGCAGTTAATGCAAAGGATCAAATTGAATTAGATTTTATGGTGTTTGAAACACCAAATCTTCCTGCTGAATTTTGGGATGATGCAATAGCAAGAACTGTTAAAGACTTTCCTGAGTTTAAGATTAACAAAATAGTACCACCTAATGTAGGTACAATGGGAGATTATTTAAAACAACTTAAAGCAACAGATCAATTTCCAGATGTAATGATGTCAAATTTTGCTGTTGCAGAATTTATCGAGGCAGGCCTTCTTCTTCCTTACGAAGATGAAGATCTAGTTCGTTTCGTTGACCCTGTTGGCTTAGGATTAACTAATGGCAAGCAATACGCGCTTCCACAATTAACAGTTGTTGAATCTTTAATGTTTTATAATAAAGATATGTTCAACGCAGCAGGTATTTCAGAAGAGCCTAAGACATGGGAAGATCTTATGGATGCTGCAACAAAACTTAAAAGTAATAATATAACTCCATTCATAGTAGGTGGAGCGGCTGGAGATTCATGGGCTGCCGCGTGGCCTCTTATGGATTTGGTAGCCTTAAATGTTACTGGAAAAGATAAAGATTTTTTAAAGGATTTAAAAAGTGGAAAAAGAAATTTTTCTAATCCTTTGATGGAATCTGCTATTGATGCTTATTCTGATCTAGTTAAAAAGGGTTGGACTAATTCGACAGCTTTAAGTTTAAATTATGCAGAACTTCAACAAACATTTTTGAGTGGTGATGGGGCAATGTATCCTATGGGTGGTTTCTTCGCAGGAGCCGTACCATTAGATCATCCTTTTGAAATTGGTGTATTTGCAATTCCAGCTTTAGATGGTAGCTCTAGATTAGTTACTTATACATCTGGTGGTCCTGCAATAAGTGCTAGCACTGAATATCCTGAGGCAGCAAGAAAATTTGCAGTTGAGTTTGCTACTAACGTGGCAACTAATGCTGATGATTTATTTAGAGATGCTCATATTCCTAATAATAAAAATTTTGATTTAGAAAGAGATATGAAGGGTTACGAAATACACCCTTTGATCTTTGAAATAATTGAAATCTTACAAACACCTAATTTTCAGCACGTTCCTTTTTTCACATTTGAAGTAGGGGATGATGCTCTTGTAGCAGGTATGCAAGCTGAAGTGTTCTCTAACTCACAGGAAATTTTAAGTGGAAAAGCAACTTCGGAAATTATTGAAAACTTAAATAATAAAATAGCAGAGCTTCAATAATACAATCTAATGTAAGGGGGCTTTACCAGCCCCCTTAAATTAAACAAAAATTTAATATTTTGAAAATTACTAAAAATAAAATTGACTATTTTTTACTCTTAACGCCAGGTTTAATTTTATTTAGTGTACTTATTATGCTACCTATTGTTTTAACTATTTTTTATTCTTTTTTTAAAATAAGCTTCTTAACGAATCAATTTGATTATATTGGATTAAAAAATTTTTATAAATTACTTCATAAAAAAGATTTTTATAATTCTTTACAAATTGTTCTATCTCTTACCATCATTGCTACAATATTCTCTAATCTGATTGGCATTATTTTTGCTAAATTATTAAACCATAATAATAAAATTTTTATTGTATTAAGGGTTTTAATTTTTACTCCATTTATATTAAGCCCAATAGTTGTAGGTTACACGTTTTCAAGCATACTTACTGACAATGGTATTTTGAATCAATTTCTTGCTTATTTTTCTATCGAACACAATATTAGCTGGTTAGGAAATTCTAAGTATGCTTTAGTTTCTATATCAATTGCCTTATGCTGGCAGTTAGTTGCTTTTTGTACAGTTATTTATTTAGCTTGTTTAAAAAATATTCCAAGCGAACTAGAAGATGCAGTAAATATTGATGGTGCTAATAATTTACAAAAATTTAGATATCTAGACTGGCCTTTACTGGCTCCTGCATTAACAATAAATACCGTTGTTATCCTTATCTCTTCTTTTAAATTATATGACCGAGTTCTTGCTCTTACAGGTGGCGGACCTGGGAGATCGACAGAAACAATTTCGATGCTAATAATAAGAACTGCTTTTAACGAGAACAGAGTTGGATTTGCTTCTTCAATGTCTTTAGTTCTTTTAATCTTAAGTGGCGTTACAACATTTGTTGCCTTAATTTATTTAGGTAAAAGAGAGGTAACTACATAATGCCATATAAAAGAATAATTATATCAATTTTTTTATCGATGATTTTTTTATTTCCTCTTTATATGATATTTATTAATTCTTTTAAATTTGAATTAGATATTATCAAGAATCCCGCAGCACTTCCTGATATTTTTACACTTAATAATTATTTGAATATTTTCTCAAGGTCAGATCAGCTGTTTACCAAATCTCTTTTAAATAGCCTTCTATTTACATCCTTATCAATATTGTTTGTTTTGATATTGTCTTCTATGTTAGCCTTTTCAATGTATTTTTTATCAAATAAAATTCAAAATATCATATTCATTTTTTTATTATTGGGCCTAATTTTACCAACACCAATTATTTTGATTCCAGTCTTTACTATTTTAAAATTTCTTAAACTAAATAATACTGTTGTAGGACTTGTCTTATTTTTCTCTGCATATTATCTTCCTTTTGGAACATTGGTATTCAGGGGATTTATGAAGAATGTTCCCAAGGAAATGATAGAAGCTTCATTTATTGATGGGGCAAATTTCTTAATTTGTTATTATAAAATAGTTTTGCCAGTTATGAAACCTGCGGCAGCGAGTGTTATTATAATAACGGGAACTTGGGTATGGAATGATTTTTTAAATCCCTTAATTCTGTTGGGACCCCTTCAAGGAACGACAGTAACTGTTGGATTGTATAGAATGGTTGGTCAGTACTCTATAAACTTTGGTGAATTATTTGCATTTATGGTTTTAATATCCCTACCTGTTGTAATTGCATATTTGTTTTTACAAAAATATTTTATAGAAGGCTTGATGGCAGGGAGTGGAAAATAACAAATCTTATTAAAAAGGATATATGTCAGAAAAAAATATGAGAGAAAAATCAGGAAATATAGCATTGGGTGGGATTTTAACTGAATGCAATGAATTTTCAATTAACCTAATGACCAAAGAAAATTTTGAAAGATATGAATATTTCGAAAATAATGAAATACTTAATTTAAAGTCAGGAGTAGTTGGTGGGATGCTAAGTGTCTTAAATCTCTCAACTTTTAATGTTTCTCCAACTGTTTTTGCTAGTTGCTCGCCTGGTGGAGTTATAGAAGATAAATGTTATTTTGAAATTAAAGAAAAAATTCTAGAAGGAATAAAAAATACAAAACAATTGAGAGGTGTTCTTTTGCCTCTTCATGGAGCTGCTGTAACTGAGTCTATTGGAGACTTAGAAGGCGATCTAATCTCGAGTGTTAAGGAAATTATAGGTAGAGAGATTCCTATTGTTGTAACTTTAGACTTACATGCTCATGTAACTAAACAAATGATAGAAAACTCCTCAGCAATTTTAGCTTGGGAACAATACCCTCACCTAGATCCTTATGAAACTGGGGTAAGGGGGAGCAAGCTACTGAGAGAAATTTTAGAAAATAATATAGTACCTAAAATGTATTTTAGCAAAACACCTATATTGCACTCTGCTATTAATGCTTCAACTTTTGGCGACACTCCTTTTGCCGAGTTAATGAAAAGCTTGAAAGACGAAGAAAAAAACAATCCAAAAATTTTATCCACAAGTTTGATACATGTTGATCCATATATAGATCAAAACAACATGGGAGGAGGCGCTATTGTCATTACTAATAATGATATTGAAACTGCTAAAAATATTTCTTTAAATTTTACAAAAAATTATTGGAATAGAAGACATGAATTTGAACCAGATTTATATTCACCTAAGGCCGCTATCCTAGATGGTTTGGATAAAGATAAGAATGTATTACTTGTAGAAACTGCTGATGCGTGTGGAGGCGGCGCTGTTGGTGATAGTGTGCAAACATTAAAAGGTTTAATAAATTTTTCACCGAATGAAAAATCTTTAGTTCATGTTGTTGATCCTGAAGCTGTCCAAAAATGCGTACAGTCTGGAATAGGTAATGAAATAAAAATTCTTTTAGGGCATCAAGTTGATAGACAATGGGGAAAGCCTGTTGAAGCTCAAGTTAAAATAGAGAAAATAACAGATGGTAAATTTATTTATAATGGAGGTATTTGGGATAAAACTGTTGGTGAAATGGGATCATCTGTATTGGTTAGCATAGGTCATATACATATCCTCTTATCTTCCTACGGGACATATGAATGGAATTGTGAACAATTTCTTTCTTTTGATCTTGAACTAGATAGTTATAAATTTTTAGTAGTTAAAAATCCTATGAATTTTAAAAATACTTTTTCTCATATAGAAAATATTTATATTCTTGATACTGAAGGGCCAACCCCACCTACCTGTAAAAATATTAAATTTAAAAAAATGATTAAATATTTTCCTAAACAACTAGATCTTGAATTCAATGATGTTTTGCTTGAATATAATAATTAATTTTAATGAATTTAAATAATAATTTTGAAATAGAGTACAAAGTACCAAAGCCTAAAAATTATAAAAAATATAATATTGGAATCATTGGTGCTGGAAATATTGTAGAAAATTCTCACCTCCCTACATATTTAGAAAATGATTTAAATATTACTAATATTTTTGATATTGATATAAATAAATCTAAATATCTAAAAGATAAGTTTAATATTAAAAAAAATTCATTAAGTTTGGAAGAATTTTTACAAGATAAAGATATAGACATCGTTGATATAGCGGTTCCTGCAAAATATAATAAAGAATTACTTTTTGAAACTTTAAGGTTTAATAAAAATATTTTAATTCAAAAACCTTTCTCAGACAATATTCAAACTGGATTAGAAATTGTAAAAAAGTACGAAGAGTCAAATTTAAAAATTAATGTTAACCATCAAATGAGATATTCCCCAGCCATAAGAGCGGCAGGTTATTTAATAAAGAATAATATCCTAGGAAACATATTAGAATTTAACTTTTTTACCAAAAGAAAAACTGATTGGTCCATGTGGCCTTGGTTAGAAAAAATTAAATATCCCGAATTATGGTACAATTCAATTCATTACATTGACACAATTCGCTATCTCTTTGGAGAGCCAATAAAAATTAATTCAAAACTACTTAAACATCCCAGAAGTAACTTAAACAAACCAACTAGAACTTATATTAATTTTGAATATCCCAATAATCTTTATGGAAACTTAAATATAAGTCATGATTCAATTCTTGAATCTGAAAAATGGGTTGCTGGATTTGAAATTGAAGGTGATAAAGGCGCTTGCACTGGGAGAATAAGCTCCATGATTGGTGATGGTAACAATTTTAAAGATCGCATTTCTTTTGCTTCCAATAATTCTGATGAATTTATAGAAATGAGTAAAGAGTTAGATGGAAGGTGGTTCTCAGATGCTTTTATTGGACCAATGTATTCTTTAATTGAGGCAATTGACCTTGATATTCAGCCTGAAACAAATATCATTGATGCCTTTAAAACATTAAAATTATTAGAATGCATCGAAAAAAGTCATGAAAAATCACAAATAATATCCTGCGCTTAGTAGTTAGGATCTTAGTCTACAGTAATAATTACGATATTATTGCTTTTAACTTCATGGATTGTTTCTCCAATAATCTCCGTTTGGAAATGAATAAGTGCTCACAGACTCCTCTTTCATTTCAACAGAATACCCATGATCGAGAGGAGGCATATAATTGCCATTATTAACATTACATGGATAAATAAAATGTTCATGAAGACTGTCTTGGTATTCAACAACTTTATTATTTTTTTCACCATTAATTAAAACATAATCTATCATGCACAAATGCTGAACATATTCACATAAACCTACACCACCTGCATGAGGAAAAACAGGTACATTCAGTTTATGGGCCATAAGTAAAACGGTGAGTATTTCATTGATACTTCCTAATCGGCAGCTATCAATTTGACAAACATTCATAGCGCCTGATTCCAGAAATTGTTTAAACATAACTCTTCCACCACAAGCCTCTCCTGTAGCCAATCTTACATCTCCAACTGATTTCTTAATTTTGGCAAATCCCAAAACATCATCAGGACTCGTAGGCTCTTCCACAAATAATAAATCAAATTTCTTATAAGCATTAATATGGTCAATAGACTGTTGAACGCTCCACTGTTGGTTTGCATCAACCATCATCGATCTTTCATTCCCGATTGTATTGCGAATTAATTCTAATCTTTTAACATCTGCCTCAAGATCTAAACCAACTTTAATTTTAAAATGATTCCAACCTCTCGACATATACTCATTTAAGAGTTTAACAATTTTTTCATCTGAATAACCTAACCATCCAGCAGCAGTTGTATAAGAGGGATAGCCCTCTTGTAAAATTTTACTTGTTCTTTCTTTATTAAATTTTTGATTATTAGTTAATATTTTAAAAGCATCATCCTTTGACATAACGTCTTCAATATATTTAAAAGTTAACCAGCTCATAATTGTCTCAGGCTTACTTTCTACAACAAATTGCCAAAGTGGCTTTTTATTTTTCTTGGCAATAATATCCCACAAAGCATTAAAGACTGCAGCAAGAGCCATATGCACAACACCCTTTTCTGGGCCAAGCCAACGTAGTTGACTGTGATCAGCAAAATTAAACCATAGTGAACCAATATTTTTTTCTACTTCATCAAGGGTTAATCCTTCTATTAATGGAAAATAATGTTTGATGCATTCAGCAACAATGTCATTTCCTTTTCCCAAAGTAAAAGCAAGACCATAACCTTTAAAATTATTATCTGAAGTATGTATCGTAACATATGTTGCAGAATAATCAGGGTCGGTATGAATAGCATCAGATCCTGTTAAATCTTTTGAAGTAGGAAAACGAACATCATCTACCGTTAAATTAGTTATTTTTATCATATTAAAATTCCTCTTCAAATTTAATTTTTAAAATTTCTTAAATGTGGTGTTATCAATAAAATCCCAATCTAAATCAATACCTAGGCCCGGTTTATTTGGTAACTGTGCATACCCGTTTTCAATACGAATAGATTCTTTTAAACCAAAATTAAATAAATCATAGGGCAATAAAACCTCAAAAAATTCACAATTTTTTATTGCTGCACAACAGTGTAAATTAACCAATTCTAATGGATGATAAATTGCTGTGTGTATTTCACAAGATACACCAAAGCTCTCTGCTAAGTGAGCAGTTTTCATAGTCGCAGTTATACCGCCACTCCACGAAGGATCGGCTCTAACTACATCTACAACTCTAGTCGATATGCATTCAGCAACACTGTAAGGATGTTTAGCTAAAACCTCGGTTCCAACAATTGGTATATCAAGAATTCTTGTTAATTCTCTTAAATTATGAAAATTTTCATCAAACAAAGGTTCCTCATACCAATAATAATTTAATTTTTCTAACTCTCTTCCAAAACGCAAAGCTTGTTCAAAAGTATAGGGAGCAACAGGATCGCTCATTAATTTAAAGTCATCCCCAACCGCCTTTCTTACTGCCTTATGTGCCTCTAAATCAAATTCATAATTACCAGGAGGATGAAGTTTATAAGCATTAAAACCCTTCTCTTTATATTCCACCGCTTCCTTTGCATATGCATCAGGTGAATTTAAAACTAAAGAGCTGCCATAAATAGGGACAGAATCTCTATAGGCTCCGATATATTTATATAAAGGTTGATCAGCTTTCATCGAAGATAATAGCCAACAATTTATATCAAACGGACCATAACTATATATTGGAGCGTGGTTCCACCACCTATCGGCAGTTCTATATTCATGCCAATGTTTCTCTCTGTAGAGAGGATCGCGCCCAAGAAAAAAAGGTTTAAAAATTGAATTGGCAATTTCTCCTGCCATGGCTGCCCCTCTTCCCGCAAAACCAAAAGTTGAGGATGATAAACCTTCATCTGTATGAAAAGTTATAACAAGAAATTCTAAATCGGATTTTTTACCATCGCGCATTTCAGAATCCTTCATTCCTGAATGTTTATGACGACACATACGTATTTCGATATCAGTTATTTTCATATTTTTTCCTTATTACTTTTATTGTTATTAACAATCTACTTCATATAAAAAATTTCATCCATCATAACCCATGAATTATTTTCTTCATTATTTGGAAAGGGATTAAAGCAATCAACCATTAATTTTGTCCATTTATCGACAATTTCTATACTTGCCATTTTGGCCATATCTTCGTTAAAATTATTGCCATCATATTCTAAATAGCCAAACATAAAATCTTCTTTTAGAAAAATACTATAATTTTTAACTTTAATTTTTTTTAGTTCTTCTAAGATTTCTGGCCAAACATTTTGATGATTTTTTAAATAAAATTCCTTTTTTTCTGCTTTTAGTCGAACCGCCATTGCATATCTTTCGGTATTCATTTTACCCCCCTATAATTATAATAATTTGTTACATACCTTAATAATCTTTATTAAATTGTATATATTTTTTATTACTATTAATTTGTATATATTTTTTTTTACTATAAAGATTTATGATTAAACGGAGGAAATAATGAAATTATTAAGTAAATTATTAATATTAATTTCAGCTATCTCTTTCTCTTTTAGTTCTTATGCCGTGGATAAAAGTTTTCCAAACGATAAGGTTACTATGTGGGGAGATTTTAGCGGAATTACTTTAGATGTAAAGCTTATAGGTGGAGCTTCTTATGAACCACTTTATGAGGAAATGATTCCTGTATGGGAAGAAATGACTGGTGGTAAAGTTAATATTTTATCAAAAAAAAGTCACTTTGAATTAGATAAAGAATTTAAACAAGATATTGCAGCAGGCAATATGAGTTATTGTGTCGCTTCAAATCATACAAGTTTTGCAACACAATACGGAGATATTTATAGAGATTTAAACGATATTATTCCTTGGGATTATCGTGCAGAATTTTTATCTCTTGTTCTTGAGCACTCAACTGTTAATGGACGTTTAGTTCAACTTCCACAACACAGTGATGTTAGTAATCTTTACTATATCAAAAGTCTTTATGCTGACGCTGATAACATAAAAAACTTTAAAGCAGAATATGGTTATGATTTAACGCCACCTGAAACTTTAACTCAGTGGAAAGATCAAGCAAACTTTTTTGCTGATCCACCAAATTTTTATGGAACACAATATGTTGGTAAAGAAGAAGCTATTACGGGTCGTTTTTACGAGTTAGTAATTGCTGAGGGCGGAGCTTTATTTGATAAAGGTTGGCATCCAACTTTTAATGATGAGGCTGGACAAAGAGCCCTTCAGTGGTTCGTAGATTTATACGAATCTAAAGCAGTACCTGCTGGTGTTTTAAATTATCTTTGGGATGAAACAGGTCTTGGATTTGCTAGTGGAACTGTTGCTCTTAACCTTGATTGGGGCGGATGGGGTTCTTACTTTAATAGCGCTGACTCTGCAATTGGTGGCGACGTAGGAATGGTAAGATTTCCAAAAGGCTCTAGTGGTAAAAGAGGGGGTTGGTCAGGTTCTCATACCTATTCAATTCTTAAAGGATGTCCTGAAGAAAACTTAGAAGCTGCTGCTTCTTTGATTTGGATATTAACAAACCACGAAGCGCAAATGCACGAAGCTAGAACTGGAAAACTTCCAACTATGACTAGAGTGTGGGATGATATTGCAACTGAAATGGATTCTGAAGGGAATGTATTTATGAGCGAGCTCTTCACTACATTCAAAGCTTCTATGGCTGAGGATGCATTTACTCCACCATTAATTCCTGAGTGGATTCCTTTCTCAAATATTCTTT
>ENA-OSJC01002454-OSJC01002454.1-marine-metagenome-genome-assembly--contig:-NODE-2454-length-13992-cov-9.663960_pt1 | contig 13992 bp, 28 predicted proteins | sample MGYA00237885_ERZ534234 | MGnify/ENA primary metagenome ERZ534234 (study PRJEB26413, sample SAMN06343907) | marine metagenome | isolation source: coastal waters | place: Atlantic Ocean: West Antarctic... | reverse complement strand
TTTCTTTGCAACTTTTTGTGCTTTTATTCTTTTTCTTTTAGCGTGTATGTTTGCATACAATCCAGGCTTATTCATACACAATCACTCATAGACTCAAACCATCTGCGTAATTCTTCTTGGCGTTCTTCTTTAGTCTTTTGTTTAGTTTTTTGTTTATCTTCTTCTTTAAGTTTAGGCTCATCACACATTCTCCAATTTCTCGCATCTCTGTATGCGTAAGCATCCTAAATCTATAATGACATAACTATAATGTGTTTTGTTTTTAGAGTTGTCTACTTTTTCAGCTTCATACCATTCTATACCAAAATGACATCCTACAAATAAATGACATGACCACATATTAATTCCCACTTCTTCCTAGTCTTTCTGAATTTTGAAGAAACCTTGTTAATTCTTCTATACTCATTTGACCAGCACCATCTATATCTACTGGTTCTAATACTGTAGCTAATGGTTTTTCTTGTGGTAAGTTAGGATTAAGTTGATTTTTTAATTGCATAAACCTATTAATTTCTACATCACTTAAAAAACCAGCACCTGATGCTCCTTTTTGTTGCAATACTCTCATTTCTTCAATAGGGGATGTAAAGTTATTACCTATACTATTTGCCATTTCATTAAACATTTTCATTTCTTGATTAGATACATTACCTACACCACCAGTATTATTATTTGCTCTCATATACTCCATATCACTCATATTACCAACTGAATTTGCTACTGTTGTTGCAACTCTTCCCAAACCACTGCCACCTGTAGGTATATTATTTAGCATTTCATTAAACATTTGCGTTTCTCTATCAGACACATTCCCAAACGCACCGACAACAGGGTTATTTTTTCTCATATACTCCATATCACTTTGATTGTTTATTCCCTGCTGTGCAGCACGAAAAGCATTTGCTTCTGCTTGAGATACATTACCTACACCACCATTACCATATGTACTTCTTACTTGTTGAATTTCATCTATCATTTTTGCTAGTGCATCATTCATAATTTTTCCTTGATTTAAAGTTGTATATACATTGTATAGACTTTGTATATACCATGACTATACTAGATAAGATAAGATAATATAATATAAGGTACTGGGGTTTGTTAATCTATACCAGTTATTACTTTGATATTAATGGGGGCACCCCCCTCTCCAGTTAATTCTGTAGTATTTTTTTCGTGCCATCCTGCTCTAGTCTTTAACCAAAACAACATAGCAGCGGTATCACCTTGTTTAGCTTTCTCAAACAATGTACCAGCTATTGCGGCATTAGCTTCTATTCTACCTTTATCTAATTCTTTACGATAATATTTGGCAAGAGTATCTTCAGAGAAACCTAACAGTATAGCGATATCTTCATGCCTAGTACCTACTCTAGATAAATTATAAACCTCCAATTGGGTGGTCGCTAAAATAAGGTGTCGGGGTCTTCCTCTCTTGCGTTTTTCCTGCTCATTTTTTAAGCACTTTTCTTGTGGCTCAATGGTAGCAAGGGATTCAGAGGGCTTAATATTATCTGCTTGTGGATAACTCTTGTATAAGACTTCCTCTGATGCTTGTAACTCATTGATATCATTGGGTTTATCATTCATGCGTTTAAACTACCTTTTGTTTTGTCTGTGGATAACTCTTATTCACTCTTATATAAGACTTGCTCAAGCTCTTCTAAGCTCTTCTAAGCCATTTATATATCAATCTGATACAAGCATACCTATTCATTACAAAGTCTTTATAGTGAGCCTTGTAGATACCTCTATGCTATATCCCTTTATAAGACCGCTATAATATACCTCTATCCTCGTAAAGCCCTGTTTAAGCTCGATAGTAAGCCTTTTATTTAATTCTATATATAGCCTATTAAATAGGTTTTAAATGCTTATAGTGGGCTTGTAAATGGTGTTAATTTGGATTGTCATTGGAAAGGCTCTCATACCAATAGATAGGATTATACTAGAATTGAGATATCAATTCAATTCCATTTTAATAATATCGTGATTTTTTAGACCAAAAAAAAGCCCCAATTAAGGGGCTTATTTAGTTAGTACACTATCTATTAATTATACAACTGTTTTTCTTTATTAATTAAATCTTGAAAGCTATAGTAAATATAATCTCCATGAGGGCTATCTGAATCTAATTCTTTTATTCGCTCATCACACATTACATTCAAGCTATCTATCACATGTTGATTGAATAACATTTTGCTCTCCTATTTAGAATGGCGGTGTTTAAACCGCCTGATTAATTAAACAACTATTAAACTATCTTCATTCCCACAACAAAGACATTGTGAAGATGTCATTATGTCAATGTTTTTATTGCTAGTTCTAAACGACCATTCACAGCTCTGACATTCAACTTTGTGATTTCTGGTTGTCTGCTTTTTTCTGCCCTTTAAATTAATTTCAGAGTGTGGATATTTTCCTATTTCATTTATCCAATTCTCAATAATAATTTTTAATTCTGGGCTTTCTGTTGTTGCGGTCATTTTACCTGTCAACAACACAGAATGAGCTATTTTCCTAAATTCCTTACCATGAGCCCCTACTGTGTTTCCATACATATGGCGTTGGATAGCGTGGCACATTTCATGGATAAGAACTCCAACAACTTGTATTCCATTTTCTAATGTTGGACTAATTAGCATTTCATGATTTTTTTCTTTGTTCCATTCAGTTGGTAAGTGTTGACCAATTGCCCCAAATTTTGATGATTTTCTTTGACCAATCATCATTGAGCAAGAAACTTTTAGTTTGCTTCTAATCTCTGATATTTTAAAGCCTGATTTATCAAACATTGGAACCGCTTTATCTATCATCATATTCAACCATGTTTCTCTATTCATTTCATTTGTATTTTTCATTTTGTAATTCCTTTTTAAAATGTTGTTCAAAATTGAACGGTGTTGCTTTCCTGTGTTGCTGTAATGTATTTTACACAGTCAATTGCTATTGTCAACAATTATTATGTTTAAACTGCTTTATTTATCAAATGCTCTGAAGCCCTTTGTTTATAAGGCTTCTAGCCAATGCTTGCATAATGGCTCACTGTGAGCTTTTCTGCTATCCTCTAATGCTATCCTATCACTTAATGACAATATTCATTGACGAGCTTTATAGATATGTTTACATTGATTTTGCTATATTAGTTTACATCTGCTTAATTTTTAAGCATAATACTTGAGTAAATTAGTCAAGTATTCTAAACTTTACAACTGATTAAATTTTAAGCACCTGTGGATAAAAAAATAAAAGTTATCCACAGTGAGTCCACAGAAAAATAATCATGTTTAAACAGGAAAAAAATAATTAAGAAAAAATAAGAGAAAAAAAATAGACGAAAAAAAAGCCCTCTAAAAAATAGAAGGCTTCTCATAAAAAATAAAATATTAACCTATTAAATAAATAATTGTTATAGGTATTAATGGCATCAATAAAGCTATCGCAATTAAACACCAAGCCCTTATAGACAATCTTCTTTCCATCTGCTCGTAAGTTTCTGTTTTCATGTTTAAACCCCTTTTAAATTAAATCGTTATTTGAACAATAATTTATAAAACGAACAAAATATTTTTCTGTATCTCTTGGCTTAATATTGTAATCGTCTTCTAATGTCTTAACATGTTCAATTTCAAGGTCTGAATATTGCAACTCATAATTCATAAATAAATCGAAAGCTATTTTATAATCAGTTTTTTTGCTTTTTGTTTTTTTAATTTTATCTTGTTTTACTAATTCGCAATCGCCAATAAAATCAGTATAATTTTTTTTAGGTACATAGCCACCTGCACCGATACTAATATAAGGTATTAAATCCTTATTAATACCTTCTTTAAACTGTTCATTATTAAATGCAAAAAATCCGTTGTGTTTTTTAATTACTGTATCAATATTAATCATGTTTAAACCCCTTTTTATAATTTAACTTCTTTTCTTTTTGGTACTCTCTTATAATAGCTTAAATATTTTATATGTCAACCTTTATTGATTTAAATTACTTATCATTAATTATTAAGTTTAAACAAACTTTTTAGATAAAAAAATAGAGGGCGTTTAAACCCTCTAATAAAATCATTAGCTTTAAAAAGGAATTACAAAAAAACTAATAATTTTTAAAAAAAATAATTAAAATAAAAATAACTCATAAAAAATAATTGTAAAAATAATCCCTATGAAAAAAAATAAAATACTGCAATTCCTTTTTTTTCTTTTTTCTACCAAAAAACTATCCCATTTAATCATAAAAAATCCTTATAAATATTTATAAAAAACTGCCCATTTATCCGTTAATTTATCTAAACCTAAAATTTCCCATATATGAGATGAGCCATCAGAAATTCTGTTTTCTTTTTCTGATAATTCAGTCCATAAAAGATATTGACAACGGACATCAGTTGGCGAAAGGTTTACAAATCCTTCTATTTCTTTTATTTTAATATTATTATGAGGAAATAAAATAAAACATTCCCCAATATCCCAAGTTTCATACATTTTTTTTATTTGTTTTTCTGTGGCTTTTTTTCTCTGTGACATAAAAACAGTTCCATCTTGATTATCACAAATTAAAAATTCCATATCGCTTTTTGTTGCTTTATTTAATAATTCAAATAATAATGATTTCATAATCATTCCTTTTTAGTTAATGAACCCTTATATTGACATAGTTAAATAACTTTGTCAACCTTTTTAAAAATAATTAATTCATCAAGACTAAAATTAGTTTTACACATTACATTATAATCATCAGACTCATGAGTAGACTCAATAATCTTTATAATTTGAGATTGAGTTACCTCACAAATATCACAGCACAAATCTAATATCCATAAGTCATCTTTGTTATGTCCATACAACCATTTTAAAGCATCTCGTTTAAACGCCATTTCATTCTGCAATCTTTTAGGCGGACTTCTTTGGTACTGTTTTTTCTTAAACTTTAACTTACTACTTCTTTCTTTAAAAGATAATTCTTTTTTATAGTATTCATCTTCCACCTCTTTATCCTTCTTGCTAGGAATGTATAAAGCATCAACTATAGCTTGAGATAAAATTGCCTTATAAATCCTTGTATCAAGTATTCCCATCATTTTTCCTTATTTTGTGTTGTAATGGCTCTATATAAGAGCCATACAGCGATTAAAAAGAGGTAGCTAATACCCTAGCCACCCCTTATTTAGACTCTCTCTCATCAATAATTGCCTTATAAATATGAGTTACAATTGTGCCAAACTCTTCTTGTAATTCATCTTTATCACCCTCAAGCCTAGAGATATTAATTTCAGAAACCATATCCCTAAACTGTATAAGCTCATCAGACCACATTATCTTTTCTTTCATTGCATCTTCTAATTCTTTACTTGGCATATCAAATATTATTTTACCCATGTTTAAACTCTCCTATCATAGTTTTCATTAGCCAATCGCAATGCTTCTAAAACTAAAGCAGTTGACTCTAAATTGTTTTCTTTTGATAACTCAATATAAAATTCTTCATATAAATCTTGTATCGCATCTGCTCTACTCATATCTGCTTTCCTTTTTGTGTACTCTTTAAGTTTATCCTAGTTTCAAATAATGTCAAGAATTATTATTTTTCATTACTTTTCTCGTCTTTTTCAAATTGTCTTATCTTCCAATCATCATAATCTCTATCAGGGTCTCTTTCAGGAGTTTGATAAAGTCTTCCGTCTTCCTCATCAACATACTCATTAGTTCCTTTACTCATTTTAGTTCTCCTTAATTAATTGGTCAAAATAACAGTACCACCCTCTACCATCTTCGTCAGCAATCCAACACTTACGTTCATCATCAGATTGAGAGACAGTAAACACCTCACCTATCGCATCTTCATACTCAGGTTTTAATCTTACTTTATCACCATCATAAAATATTTCCATTTTAGTTCTCCTATTTTTACATTAAGTTATTGTCGTAAGCCCTGCATTTTACAGGGCTTTTCTGACAGACTACTTACTAATACTCCTTAATTGTCATTGATTTTAATGAGTCTTCTCTAGTTGAGTGAACCCTTGCTACCCTTATTCTTTCAATGGCAGACTCTAAAGCTATCACATTAATTTTTCTTTGACTTCTTTCTTCATTTAATTCTTCAACCTGTTTGATTGCTCGGTATATCTCAGCATCAAGTCTATCATATCGACCTTTTTGAGTTGCTTTCTCTAGTCTAATGAGAGAAGTTATGCCCTCCTTAATTACTTCTTGAACTTCTTTATCTGCATTTAAATTATACATTACTTTTCTCCTTTATTTAAAACGTTATATTCTTCTACATAAAACTCTTTTTCATATCCTAAATCTAGAGCCTTTTGATTTTTTTCTATTGCATAGTCTTCTGCAAGTATTCCATCATCAAAAACTTCTACAATATTTCGTTCCGTACTTCTTAATAGATACACTTTCATTATTTTTCTCCTTGGTTTAAATTTAAGTTCTTTAAAAATTCTCTTTCTTCTTCTTCTGCTATTTCATTTTCTATATCAATCTCCCACTGGTCTTCATCAAAATCTTCTTCTTCATAATCATACATTATACTTCTCCTTGGTTGTTTTCAAATTCAGACGCTAACCAGTAAAGTTTTATATCACTTTCTTCATCTGCCATAAAATCCATAAAGCTATCAATTACATCATGCATTATTTATTCTCCCATTTATTTATTGAAAATTTAATTGCATCATCTAAACTTATACCTGCATCAATAAATGACTGAGTATAAGATATAAATTCGTTTTTCTTCCATGTCACATAAATATCTAAGCCTTGAATTACATAATCTACATTTTCATTTTTTACTTTTTGCATTATAATACCCTTCCTTTTGGTTTAGTTGATTTAATTATTTCATTAATTTCTTTTACCCTTCTGTAACATGGTTTCCCATTATGCTCTATATGATATTCATCTGCTGACCAATCATTTATTACACCATCAACAACAGCAATCACATGTCTGGAAACATTAACTAAAAATGTGCCCTTACTTGGTAGCTGTCTTAAAACTGTATGAACTGTGCAAGATTTAAAATCAAATCTTTTTATATCGAACCCTCTTGCTTTAATTACATTAAAGTATTGAGGTTGATAAGTTCCCCTCCTATCTTTCCTGCCCTGCTGTTTCATTTTATAATATGCTTTGGAGTAACTCATTTCACATACTGTAGCTGTTGCAATTACAGTACAAAAATTAGTATCTCTATGATATTTTTCACCTACTTTTCTTAGTTCTTCAAAAGTTCTTTTCATTTTGAAACCCCCTAAAATTTATAGTCTTACTTGATAGATACTTTTTCAAATACCTATTAAGTAAGATAAAGCCCTTAGTATAACCAACCTCTATTCTGTGCATTATATCAAACCTAGGAATATCACTGATAAATTGTGATAGAGCCATACAATATAAAAGCGTTGAATATAGCTACGCTTAAGGCTTTATCTAAGGGATATTTTTTATTTTTCTAGTATCTGAGTCCTTCTATCCTAATCTACCAAGGTAGAACTGCAAGGATAACCCTATCAGGCTATATTTCCCGAGCTAATCAAATTTTTGAGAACCTTGGCTAGAAACTTTGGAACTGCCCTTGGACAGATATCTAGCTATTCAATTTTTACAAGTTCAAAGCCTTTCGGGCTTCTTGATTAACTTGGTTCCCATTTTGAGGTATGTAATTATATAAGTCAACACTTTATTTCAATTAAATGTAATTAATTTACCCCCCCATATCCCTTACTAGCAAAGGCTCACAGCTTGTCTATATATTAAATGACATATAAATATTAATTAAATCGTAAATAAATGTAGATATATTTAGAGGTTCAAATATAAATAAAATTAATTAAAACAATTACTTGACATTGTGTAGATAGTATGAATGGTAATGCACCTTCAATCTAAATGATAATCATTCGCAATAACATGCTTTCGTGTGAATTTAGTTGTAAATGAGAATGAGAATGATTCGCATTCAATATTTCCGACAGATACAAGCGACCATAGGGAGCAGGCGACCCCGAAGGGGGAGCAGGGTTTGACTCCTATAGATGAACTGCACCTTAAAAAAATCTAACAGAAATTCTCAATATCGAGTTGTTGTTAATAATACTCTTATAATTAACAAGAAATAAAAAATGGCTCGCAGAAGTACCAGTGCAGCTCGCTTCGTCTTCGACTCAGTAGGGGAAAGGGGAGTTATAAGGTTTAGTTATATGTAATTAGTTTATTATAAGTAAATATTATTAAAAAGCTCTTGACTTTTATTAAAAAGTATGATATAATATTGTTCTATTAAGAAATAAAATATTAACACTCTTAACATTATATTATTATTTAATAGTATGATAGTTAGGATTACTATATTCTAAATTAACTAAGAAAGTACTTGACTTTTAGAGTAAAGTATGGTATACTAATGTATAAAATAAAAACTCGTCTAAATTAGGAGACTTCCCTTTGGATAAAAAGATATTGAAAGATTCTATGGGTCGTCTTAGAACAACCTCTTTATTTGTGGAGTTCAAACATCCACAGATGAAACCTCTCTACTCTCTTAAAGAGTACGACATAGAAACACCCGAAGGTGTCTATCCTTCTCTGAAAAAGATGTATATGAGCTATGACCATGTTCCTGGCTTCGAGTATGATTTCGCAATGGACATATTCGGTTCTTGGGAACAATGGACTAAACTTTGTAATATATCCCAACTACGGGGGGAATTGCAACAGTGGAGAGATGAATTAGATATTCGTATTAAAGCTAGTGCTCTTAAACAGATGATGCTTGCATCTAAAGATAATGATGCTAAAGGTATCAATGCTGCTAAGTATCTTGCAGATAAAGGTTATACTAAAAAAGCAGGTAGACCTTCTAAAGAAGAAATCATAAGACAAACTAAAATAGAAGCAGGAGCTAACCAAGAGTTAGCCGATGATATGAATCGTATTGGTTTATCTGTTGTTAATGGGAGTAAGCACTAATGGGAAAGTATAAAGATATGGACCCTGGTTTTCATTATAAACCTATTGGTGGATATGGAAAAATAACAGCTGTTCCTATGCCTACAGTAACAGGGAATAAAAACGATAAATCTAAAGCTGTTCCTATGCCTAATATAGAGCCAACTAAAAAAAAGAAAAAGAAATCTAATGAAGCTATAATACAGGAATTTAAAGCTAGACATAAATCTCTTCTTCAAGGATATAAAAAATAATGTCTTATGTTGACCCTAAAACAGGTAAAAGAGATTATGCTAAAGAAAGACTTCGTGAATCTAAAGAAGCTAAAGAAAAAAGAAAACGAAGAGGGGTAGCACGATATGCTATGCAACTTAAAGTAGGAGACCCTAGAGTTGTTGACCATATAGATAATAATGCTCTAAATAATTCTCCAAGCAACTTGAGGATAGTAAGTAAAAAAACAAACCAACAAAAACAAAACATGAGGAAAAAACGAAATGGCTAAGATTACACTCCCGACTATTGCAGCAGGTTATGCAAGTAACGCTGCTTTTAATACTGCATTTGGACAAATTGATGCAGAGTTCCAAAGTAAAGTATTATATAGGGATAACCCATCGGGTGAGCCTAATACAATGCAAAACTTATTGGATATGAATAGTAATGCAATTAATAATGTTACTATGCTTACAGCAACTGGAATTACTGTAGCAGGAGTTAATCTAACAGCTAAAGTTGCAGAAGCAGCAACCAGTGCTACGGCAGCAGCTGCTAGTGCAGCATCAGCATTATCTAGTAAAAATTCAGCAGCAGCTACTAAACTTGACTTTGATAAAAGGTATCTAGGTGCTTATGCAGATGGTTCTATACCATCGACAGGTCCTGGTGGCACAGCATTAATTACAGGTGCATTATATTTTAATACAACAAGTAATCAAATCTTTTCTTGGACATCAGGAGATGCTTGGGTAGCAATTAAACCTACCTCTTCAGAACAAACAGCTATTACTGCTGTAGCAGCAGATGCAACAGACATTGGTGCAGTAGCAGGAAAAGCTACAGAGATTGGTAGATTAGGTACATCAGCAGCAGTTGCTGACTTAGCTTTACTAGGTACTACTGCAATCGTAGCGGATATGGCACTACTTGCTTCAACAGCAGTTATTGCAGATATGGCTATTCTTGGTTCTGATGTAGTTATTGCTGACATGGCTATTTTAGCAACAGCTCCTATTGTTGCAGACATGGCAATACTAGGAACAACTGATGTAGTTAATGATATGAATGTTTTAGGGACAAGTGCAACTGTAGCTGCAATGAATGTACTAGGTACTTCAGCAGTTGTAACTGATATGGGGATATTAGGTACTGCAGCTATTGTTGAAGATATGGGTATTCTTGGAACATCTGGAAATGTTACAGCTATGGGATTACTTGGTACTTCTGGTAATATATCAGCAATGAATACATTGGGTACTTCAGCAAATGTTACTAACATGACTGCAGTTGCTTCTAATATTTCTGGTGTTAATAGTTTTGCTGATTTATATAGAGGAGCTGCTAGCTCAGACCCAGGTGGTTCTGTTACTACAGGTTCTTTATATTATAATACATCTGGAAGCCCTAAACAATTAAAAATTTATGATGGTTCTAATTGGGTAAATGCAGCTTTTGCTGGTGGTGGTGCTGTAACTGCTTTTAATGGTAGAAATGGTTCAGTAACTTTATTAAATGCTGATGTTGTTGGAGCTCTATCTACAGGAGCTATTGCTACTGCTAAAATTGCAAATGATGCAATTACTGCTGATAAATTAGCTAACTCAATTAATTCAGCTATAGCTGCTAACTCATCTAAAACAGGAATTACTACTGCACAAGCAAATGCAATAACAGCTAATACTGCTAAGACAGGAATCACTAGTGCACAAACAAGTGCAATTACTGCTAATTCTTCAAAGGTAACTAATGCTACTCACTCAGGTGAAGTAACTGGTTCTGGAGCACTTACAATTGCAAACAATGCAGTAACAAAAGCTAAAGTTAATTTTGTTTCTGATAGTAGTACAGCAGGATTAACTGTAAAAGGAACCTCTGGAGTTGTAGATGGTTATATACAATTAAACTGTTCTGAAAATTCTCATGGCATTAAAATTAAATCTCCTCCTCATTCAGCAGGAGCATCTTATACATTAACACTTCCTAACAATGATGGTGATGCTGACCAAGTCTTAAAAACTAATGGTTCAGGTGTTACTTCTTGGGGAACAATTTCTTCAGTCCCTTCTGCAGTTAAAAAAACTTTTAATTTAGCAGGGAGTGGTTCTCCAGCAGTTACAGCAGGTCGAGGTGTTTCTCTAGCAACTGATGGAACAGTAGGTATATTACCTACAAGTAATGCAATTGGTTCTACAATAACACAGCCTAGTATGAATGGAGGTCTATCTTCAACTAAAGGTTGGACAAGTGATGGAAGTAAATGGATTAAAGCTGTTGCTTCAGGAACAGGTTTGTCTAGAATTCTTACTCTAACTGGTTATTCAGTGAATACTTCAGGAGTAGTGACAACAGGAGGTACAACAGTAACAGTAAAATCAGAAAATTTTTGTTCTCCAGGAGGTGTAGTATGGATTATGCCTATCTATCAATGTTGTGCTATAGATAATGATAAAATTCTTATGCTGTCTGGTGGTGCTTCAGTTACAAATGGTGGAGGAGGTAGTGGTGGTGGTAATGAAGAATTTGAATCAAAGTATCGAGTAAATATTATTTCAATAGCTGATAATGGTAATGTTTCTAAATCATCAGACTACTTAGCTGCTCATCAAGGACCAAGAGTAAACTCATGGCCCACTTACTTGGGTCACGGTATATCTAAAATAAGTGATACACAATATCATTTAGTTATGAGTAATGATAAAGATTATCAAGAAATGTCTAAAATAGTAACTGTTTCAGGTACAGCCATAGCTTCTTCTGCTGACAATGGTGCTCCAGGAGCTGCTGCAGATTTAATGTTACAATCTAGCACAGGTTTCAGAGCAAGCACATGGTATAATACTTGTCAAAACGATATAGCTGCAGATATTGGAGCTAATCCAAGTTATCTTACAACAGGTAATAAAGTTGTAGCTGCAAGACATAGTACTGCTGCTATTCAAATAGCTTCTATTAGTGGAAATGCTCTAGGAAGTGCTAGTTCTACAACAGTTATTTCAGACGCAGCAAATGTTAATACAATCAGATGGTGTGTTTTAGCTAATGCTTTATGGATGGCAAGATATACATTAACAGGAACTAATGAAATTGTTTATAGAACATTTTCAATTAATGAATCTACTGGAGCTTTAACAAGTGTTTATTTTTATAATACAAACACATTAGAAAGTAAAAATAATCCTTATGATTTAGAAACATTTAGAGCACAAAGAGCAGGACTATCAGCAGCAGCACAAACTGTAGTTGGTGTAGGCATATATGATGTTGGAGGTGTGCAGTCTAATATTATAAATAGTATGTCTGTATCTGCTGCTGGACAAATTCTAGGGTTTAATACAGGAGGTAGTAATCTCTTTGTAAACCCTTCAGATAGAGAGTTAGTTAATTATATGGATGGAGTTTGGTGGTATTCATATAGGGCTTCTGACGTAACCTATACTAAAAAATATACAGTAAATGCTGCAGCTACTCCACCATACAATCATGTAGGATTTGCTTCTGCTAGCTCAAGTTCTGGAGCTCAATCAATTACAGTTGCTGGTGTAGCAACAGGATTTAGTAGTTTAACTATAGGTAAACTATATTATACTGATAGTTTATTTACTGGACAAGTTACAATATCATCCTCTTCTGGAAATCTTGTAGGTAAGGCTATATCTGCTACTGAAATACTTTTAAATAGGAATCCATAATGACTAATCAAGAATATATAGAGTACTTAAAAAAATTACTAGTAGAAAGTGACTATACAGTATTATCTGATGTCCCTTTAACTGCTAGTTGTAAAGGGTGTTTCTTAGCATGGAGAAGTACTATAAGAACTATGCTAATTACTTTTGAATCCACCCAAGCACCAACTATACCTGCACCACCTTCGGTGGAGTGGGTAGAATAACTTAACTTAAAGGAGAACTAAAAATGGCTAAAACCAAAAAGACCCCATTTGATTTATACGACAAAGAGTACTTTGTAGAAGATTTAAATGAATCACAAGCAACTATATTTCAACACATAGGTGATTTAGAAAGAAAGACTAAACAATTAATATTTAATCTAGACCAACTTAATGTAGGTAAACAAGCTTTCATTGATAAACTACATTTAAGTTTAATAGAAAAGAATTTAGTAACACCTAAAAAAGAGGAAAAATAATGGAGTATCTATTATATATTATCATAGGACTATATGTTTGGGAAGTCTTCTTTAGAAAATGGTGCTTTAAAAAAGTAAAACTTATTAAAGACTCGTATAAAAATAAAAACCTTAACTGGTATAAAAATACAGTTATAGAATGGGTAAAGAGTAGATTCTAATGAGTGATATTAATCCTATAGAGTTTGGTAAAATGAAAGAACAAATCGAGCAATTACAAAAAGGTCAAGATGAACTCCGAAAAGACATGAAAGAAATGTTGGCGTTAGCTAATAAATCTAAAGGTGGTTTTTGGATGGGCATGGGTATAGCTTCCTTTGTAGGTGGTTTAATATCTATAGCTATTAGAAACTGGATGCAGTAATGAATATTAAACAAAAAGTAGTTTCACTTTTATTTTTCTTAACTATTCTACCAGTCTCACCAATTGTATTCGCTGTACTATATGGGTGGACAAATTGACTTTAGCAGATATGCTCAAAACAAATATAGTCCTTGTACCTGTTATAGCATCATTAGTAGTTGGTACTTTTACTGGAGTTAAATATATTGTAAATTTAACAGACACAGTTGGTAGTAACGCTAGACATATTGAGCAATTACAAACTAAATCAAGTAATAGTAATGAAAAACTAAATGATTCTAAACAAAATATAGC
>ENA-OSJC01002453-OSJC01002453.1-marine-metagenome-genome-assembly--contig:-NODE-2453-length-13994-cov-3.021700_pt1 | contig 13994 bp, 12 predicted proteins | sample MGYA00237885_ERZ534234 | MGnify/ENA primary metagenome ERZ534234 (study PRJEB26413, sample SAMN06343907) | marine metagenome | isolation source: coastal waters | place: Atlantic Ocean: West Antarctic... | reverse complement strand
AAAGATTACCATGGAGGTAATTTTAAACTAGATAAAACAGATCGTTATAAGAGAGACACATTCTCATCGTCAGTATTGGCAAGGAATTTAATGTTATGATTGCATTAGATCAAAAAAATAATCGACCTGGATTCATCATTGTTGTGACATTAATTTTAATGCTAGTAATGACAACAATGGGTATTGGTCTTTACTATTCAAGTAAGCAAGCAGCAAAAGAAGTTAGCTCTAATACTGATAAAAGAAGTTATTTATTCAACGCCGAAAGCTGTGTTACAGAAGCCATTCATTGGCTTGAAGTTAATTACAATCGATGTGGTATTGGCTCAATTTGTAAAACTATTACTACAAGTAATGGCATGAATAAATGGGATATTGGTGAAACCAATAAAAGAAAAAAACAAATGGAGTCTCAAGGTTATACATGTGAAATTCAAAAAATGAAAGTTAAAAGCCTTAATGCTGGGGGTGTTGGCTTTGATGTTGGTCAAGATGATAACTATGAGTCTGAAGATACTATTAAAAAACATTATTTTAAAATCAACTCAAATGGGTTTGATGTTGGTGGAAATGATAAGACTGCAGTAGAAGTAATTGTTTCAATAATATTGTAAAAAATAAGGATTTATTTATGAAAAGAAACATTTATTTAATTTTCCTACTGCAATTTCTCTTAATAACTGGCGCACATGCGAGCTGTAATTTAGAGTTGTTTCGTTTTGATTCAAGTTATGAGGAAATACAGAATCAGCTCGGAGATATTCCAATTATTAGTGTCTCAACACCCGATAGGTTGTTTGTGCCTGGAGAGATGGTGTGTAAGAGCGAAAAAATATTTGAAGGTTCGCCGGTCTTCTTTATATTTCTCAAAGACAAACTGGTGAAGATAGAGGTCATCCGTTACAACTTTGGTGAAGGTAAGCCCTCTTTGATTTCTTGGGCTGAATCTATTTATGGTGAAATAAAGAAAAAACCTAAAAGCTTTTATGATGCTAGGCCAAACGCTAGTTGGTATTGGGACAATGCTAACTCTTTGATCAGCTACGTAGTTGAGAGTGACGAGTCTGGCTTCGCTGAGTCTGTTTTGATTGAATCAAAAAGACACGGAAAATTATTTGAAGAGCAAGCAATTAAAGAGGAGGCCACTAGTAACTAGGAAAAATGTTATGAAAATACTGCTCAAATTACTACTACTTTTACTGGTAACCACTAGTGTTGTTGCAAAATCACCGCCACCAGGCATAGGCTCAGACCTGCCAGCAAACATTCTGTTAATGCTGGATGTTTCATCTAGTATGAATGGAGGTGCATCAGCTAGTCCTTTATCTACCCCTCTAGATGTGGCTGTCGACTCAAAGGGTAATGTTTTTGTATCTCAAATTGGACATCATTTAATTAAAAAGTTTGATAATAATGGTAACTTTGTTAAATCATGGGGTGGTTGGGGAAACGCCAATGGAAAGTTTAAATATGCTCTTCGAATTGCGACCGATGCCGGTGACAATGTTTATGTAACGGATTATATGAATCATCGTATTCAGAAATTTGATAATGATGGCAACTTTATACGTATTTTCACTGCAACAGGAAGAGCAGGGGGACTTTCTCGCCCAGATTCACTTGAAATTGATAAATCAACTGGAAATATTTACTCATCATCTCGTAATATTAAAGTTGTAATGCAAAACCAAGAGGGTAATTATCTAGGGGAGATAAATAACTACACTGTAAGTGGAAGGTATCGTTATCCTTTTGGTCTATCAGTCCATGATGGTTATCTTTATATTGCGAATTCATATTATAAAAGCTTTACTAAATACCCTAAAGATTTGGCTGGAGACACTCCAGCAGTTCTAGGTGTTAATAAATGGAGCACTTCTGGATGGGCGTGGGACGTCAAGGTATCAGATAGCGGCGTCTATGTTGCAAATTATAATAATAATCAAATGCAAAAGTTTTCCCATGACGGTACCTTGATAAAGTCATGGGGCAATGTTGGTGTTTGTGCAGGAAATAGTTGCCTCTATCACCCCGCAGGACTGAGTATTGGTCCCGATGGTAATGTTTTTGTTAATGATAGGCACAACCATGCCATTAAAAAATTCGATACAGATGGGAACTTTCTTTCTTTTATTGGCGGTAAAACCAAGCTAGATGTTGCTAAGGAGTCAATTAAATGGATTGTTTCTAATGCAGAGCTCAATAAGGGGGCAAACTTTGGATTGATGACTTGGGATTCTTCTGCAAGAATTGTAGTCGATGTTAAAGCTTCTGGTGCTCAAGAAATTTATAATATGGTTGACGGGATAACTGCAAACTGTCCATTCCCTAGTTGTACGGATATTGGCAAAGCAATGCTGTTAGCTCAGAGAACAGTTGCCAGACTCGAAAATTGGTACCCTGAAGCCGCTAAATGTCAGAATACAACGCTGGTTGTTCTGACTGACGGAGGTTTAAGAGATGGGCATGCATATTACGGTAATTTAAGGGCAAAAGAGTTATTTACAAAAAAGGATATTAAGACATTTGTTGTTTCCATGCTTTCTGCTATTCCAGGACAGCTCAGGAATCTAGCCGAGGCTGGGGGTACTTACTCAAATGATGGTGATGATAGTAACGATTATTCTCCGGTTGCAGCGATTCATAAACAAACAATTATTGATGCATTGCTCGAATTTACACGTGTAAGTGTTGATAACAATAGGTCAACTTTTACAAAGCCTGTTTTGAAGCAAGAGTCTGAGTCTGAAGATTATGTTTACCAGTCAACTTTTAAGTATGTAAAAAGCCATCAATGGCAAGGTGAGTTGAAAAAATACCAGCTTGTTAAAGGAGTTCCAGAAGATGAGCCGGTTTGGGATGCAGCTAAAAAATTAAATGAAACTTCTGCTGTAAATAGAAATATTTGGACTATTGCGAGTGACTTTAATGTCCCTACAAGTATTAATAACTTTAACAGTTCGAACGCTGATAAATTAAAGTATTTGTTATGGGAGAATGCGCCAGTAGAGCCAACAACCGATGATGCAACAAAATTAATTAATTTTGTTCGAGGTGCTGACTCATACAATGAGGTCAGCGCTGCCGATGAGAAAAAAAATAACTTGCTTGGTGGAGAGAGATGGAAGCTGGGAGATATATTTCATTCGGAATTAAAAGTTATTGGGATTCCATCTGCTAAATCATCTAATACTAACGTTAACTCAGAGGCCTACTATAGGCATAATAACGCCTATAACGGAAGATTTCTATATGGTAACAGTTGTGGCGGATATTGTGCCCAAAGAAAAAAAATGGTTTATGTTGGCTCAAATGATGGACTACTCCATGCTTTTGATGCATCAAATGGCAATGAGTTATGGGCATTTTTACCGCCAATGATGATGACTAAAATGAGAACAGCAATATCAAGCAAAAGCTCACAAAGTGTGTCAATTTATGGTGTTGATGGCTCTCCTATTGTTAAAGATAATTATTATCAGTATAAATGGCGCACTGTATTGATTTCTGGTCTCGGTTTGGGAGGAAATGGTTATTTTGCGCTTGATGTTACGGATCCTAATAATCCATCATTCTTATTTGCATTTAGCAATGATTTGGTTAATAGTATTGTTTCTTACTGGGACTCTACTGGGCACAAAACTGACAGAGGTTATGCTGGAGAGGAGGATTTTGATTATGCTTATTCCAAGCTTGGTATGGCAACATCTACCCCTCAGATTATTCTAATTCCGTATGAGGGAAAACAGAAATGGGTAGCAGTTTTTGGGGCTGGATTTAATGCTGGGGTTAACGACACCTACGGCTCATCTGTTTACGTTATTGATTTAGAGAATCAAGGTAAGATTCTTAAGCGTGTAGATATTCCTGACATTCCTGGAAATAATATTGCAAACTCTATCCCAGCTCCAGTTGTTGCAATTACTCCTGATAGTACTTCTATAGCAAATTATAAGGGCGCAATGGTTTATTTTGCTGATCTAGAGGGCAGTTTGTGGAAATTGAACCTCACTAATCAAGGCACAATGTTTGACTTAGCACAACTTTTTAAAGCTGACTCAACTTTTGATAATGATCGTATGGAGTCATTTCAAGTAACTGCATCTATAGCAAGTGATGATAAGTTATGGCTCTATTATGGAACTGGTAATCAACAAAAAATTCAACGAATATCTGATAGTATAGAAAATAGGATATATGGAATTAAAGATAGTGATTTTCCACAATTTAAGGCACATAAAAAAGCTGCTACGATTAGTCAACTTAAAGATACCACTGCAAGTGGGGCAGTATGCCCAACTGATGCAGATTCTGGGTGGTACTTTAAGCTTGATAAAAATGAGAGAATAACGGGTCAAATAGCAGTCAACAAAGAAACCATATTTGCATCTCGTTACATCCCAAATACAGTGGATTTATGTAAGACTGGCAATGCTTCACTTTCAGAACATGGGTATACATGCGGGAACGAAAAAAGAGAGACTAAATTAGGTGCTGGTATTGCCTCAGGTGCGGTAATTTTTAAAGACAAGGTTTATTTGTCCATTACTGGAGAAGGCTCTGGTGTAATAAAGGATGGTGATAAAGAGATAGGCGAGCGTAAGAAAAATTTAATTGTGATAACTCCTAAGGCTGATTCTGAAGCAACAACAATCACAAAGGGGGTCGTTGTTTCAGAGTCATGGCGGGAAATATATTAATTTCAACAATTATTAAATAAAACCATCATTTTGATTAGATTAAAATACAATCAAGAAGTAGATTTCTTTGAAACATAAATCCATTATTTAATGTTAAAAAAAATATTAAAAGCAACACTTAACTATCTCAGTAAATTAACGCTTGAGCAAGAGGAGGTTGTGGGTATCGATATCTCGCCAAGTTGTATTAGAGTCGCACAATTAGAGTCTAATAAAAAAAAATGGACACTCACTAAGCTTGGTTATAAATATTTAGACGGAACCTCACTTAGTACAGTGATTGAAAGTCCTGATCTTTATGTTAATAAGCTTTTGCAACTTCTAGCATCGAGCAAAATTAAGACAAAAAATGCTGCTGTCTCTATTCCTGTAAGTAGTGCTATTATAAAAGTTGTTCCCCTTCCTTTAATGACTGATGAGGAGCTTAAGCAAGCTGTAGAAACTGATTCGTTATGGGAGAATGCAGTTCAAAACCTTTTAGCTGAAGATATTGAAGAGTATTCAATCTTTTGGCAAGTCCTAAAAAGAGACCCTGCAGAAAATCAAATGCATTTATTATTTGTCGCTTCTAAGCTTGACGATATTGATCATTATCTTAGTATTGTGAGGCAAGCAGGGTTAAACCCTGTAGTTGTAGATGTTCGTTGTTTTGCAACTCGGAATGCTCTTACTCTACGTGACGATTTATCGAAATCTGATTCAACAGTCTCAATTGTTGAGTTTGGAGCTTTTGAAAATTATATTTTAATTCTTCATCAAGATTCTCCATTTATATCTGACATTTATCTATCTGAAAAAGACCGTAATTCATTGCTAGATAACGATGTAAGTGAAGAGTCATTAAAATTAATCAGCTCAAGATTCTCAATGCAGGTTTTGCAAATGATTTCATCTTACCAGCTGAAATACAAAATAAAACCAATTGACTCAATCCTTATTTCTTCAACAATACCTGTCATTGATCGAATTTTGGTACATTTTAATGAATCGATGCCAAATATTAATGTTGAAGTATTTAATCCTTTAATGAACGTTAAAGTACCTGAGAATCTTGTTGAAAAATCCAATGCAGAGCTCAATAGTTCGATATTTTCTTCTGCCTTAGGCCTGGCCACTAGAAAATTAGATGTTTTTGGATATTATGAATATGTTACAGGTACAAATAACATTAACTTGCTGCCAAATAGAGAAAACGTAAAAAATAAAGAAAAAATGAAATTTTTATCACGCTGGGGAGTTGTTGCGCTTGTAATTATTGCTATTTCCTTGGGTGTTTGGAGTTTTTTAGTTAGTAAAAGCGAAGTTGAGAGAGTTGATATGCTTCTATTTGAGTACAACTCACTTATTGTTGAGAGGAATGAAAAACAGTTGGAGTTTGATGATCTTTTAACCAAAAAGAATGTTTTAGCAGGAACATTGAGTGCTACTAAGAATATGAAATCCAATCAAGAGTTTATGTATTTAGTTTTGGCTGGAATTAATAACTCAATACCAAATGCGTATTTAAAATTGAGCAAAATAGATTTTAATGGTGATGTCGATGTCACTATTTACGGACTATCTACAACCGATAACAATATTTTATCATTTATAGATAACTTGTCAAAAGTTGAGGTTATTGAAAAAGCATCGTTAGTAACAATGTCTATAGAGATTATTATGGATCAAAGTGCAAAGTCATTTACTATTAAGTGTACTTTAGCTGAACAAAAGACAATAACTAATAAGGAGGACGCTAATGGCAATTGATATGAATGTTGATGTTGGCGATTTAATAAAAGGGCTATTCTCTAAAAAAGATATAAATTCTGGAGACAAAGGGCAGTCCAATCCTTTTATCAAGGTTATTCTTGTGGTTGTGGTTGTATTAATATTAATTTTTACGTATATTTTCTTACATTATCTGCCGACACAAGATGATTTAAGGATAAAAAATCAAAAGATTTCTCAGGTTTCAAACTTAAAAATTGAAATAGTTGAATTAAAAAGCCTTATTGATAAATCTATATTAGACCTGAATATTGCTGAAAAAAATTATCAAAAGCTCACTAATTTATTCCATACAGACAAAGAGTTAGAGGATTTATATCGACACATAAGTATGCTTGCTTTGAGAAACAATTTAATGGTTTCAAAAATAGAAAAAGGTGGTGAAAGTCCAATACTTGAAATGCAGGCTGATTCCTCACAATCTATCGACTCTAACTATGAATTTATAGAGAATGACTCATTAATTAGAAGTAAAGTTGCTTACTATGAATTTGTTGTCAATTTTGAGATTAGTGGAAATTATAATAATTATGTGAAATTCAAGAAAGGCTTGTCTGAACTAAAAAAAATAATCAACTTAAAAACAGAATCTGTTATTGTTTTAGAGTCTGAAACTAGAAGAGGGGAAGTTAGGGTAATAAGCTCGATTGCAACTTATCGTTTCCCGATAGATGATGCTGAAACGTATATAGATCCTAATGAGGAGTTTTAATATGAAAAATAAGTTAAAAATATTTTCAATAGCGTTAATTGTTTTAATCTCTTTTGAAAATGTATCTAATGCTGAAAATGCATTTACACCACTTTTTGAGCCTAAGGAAGCTGTCAATACAGTTGTTAACTCTCCTGTAGCGTTAGATATTGATAGCGGTGTTCATCCTTTATTACAATACGAGGTTCAGGATTATATTTTAATAGCAGTAATTGTTTCAAAAAAAATAAAGTTAGGCTTAATTAGGGCAAATAATGGCGGTGAATACTTTATTAAAATAGATGATTTACTAGGTAAATCTGAAGGAAAAATAATTGATATTACTGGCCAAGGTATTTTAGTTTCTGAAAACAATAAAGTTGTTTTATTAAATGTTCGAAATAGGAGTGCAAGTAATGAAAACATACAATAATATATTTTCAATAGTTTTTTTGACTATTTTTCTCTCAGCCTGCGCCTCTACGGTATTAAATTCCGATAAGTCAAATTTAATTGAGTCCGAAAATTTCATAGCTGAAAGAAAGGAAATTATAGCTCAAACAGTTGCTTTGGGACCTCAGATTATTGTTGATTCTAATCTTGAGCAAAAGGTTTCTAAAAATGAAAGAAGAGAGCTTAATAGAGAAGAAATAATTAACTATATGGATGTTTCTAACGATCAAAATGAAATATTCCCTATAACAATTAATTTTGAAAATATTAGTATTCAGGATATGGCTGTTATGTTCTCGGAAATTACAGATAGAAATATTCTGATAGGAGATGAGGTCCAAGGAAAAGTTACTGCTAAATTAATTGATGTACCCTGGGATAAGGCTCTTGACTCAATACTTAAGATAAAAAAATTGGCAAAATATGTTGATGAAGAAGCTAATATTATCCGAATTCACAATCAAGATGTTTTAGTAGCCCAGGAAGAGTTTGACTTACAGCGTATTGAAGATTTAAAAAAAGCTCGAAGCGCACAACGTGGAATTGAGCCAATCTATACAGAAATTTTTAGATTATATTACACAGAGGCAAGTGAAGTTAGTGGTGAAATTTTAAGTGTAATGAATTCTGGAGCAGAAGAGAGTGAGTCCGGCGGGGCTAAAACCGTACAAATTACAATCGATAAAAGGCTTAATTCTTTAATTATTAAGGCTACAAAGCCTGAACTTGATTTAATTTCCAAGCTAATTGCAGAGGTTGATGTAAGAACTAAGCAAATTTTGATAGAAGCTTTCATTGTCGAAGCAACTGATACTTTTGGTAAAGAATTGGGGGCAAAATTTGGACTAGATGCTCCTAATTTGCAAAAAGTCTTTGGAGCGGGAGGTGATAAATACAATATTGCTACAGCAGGAACTGTAGGGACGCAGGCTGATGGAGCTTTAGCTCTTGGAGATACTGCTGGACTAATTGCTAACAATGCGGTTTCTGGAGCCCTAGGGGGTATAGGCTTTATTCTTGGAACTACCTCTTCAAATTTAAAATTTGAACTTTCTGCCTCTGAAAAAGATGGTGTTACGAAAGTGATTTCTAACCCAAGAGTTTTTACTTTAGACGGTGAAGAGGCTGTAATTATACAAGGTGAAGAAATTCCATATAAGACAGAAGCTGAGGGTGGTGGAACTGATATTCAGTTTAAAGAGGCTGGAGTTAAGCTGACAGTTACTCCAACTATTGTTGGCGATGGCAATATTATCCTTTCTGTGAAGGTTGAAAAAAAGACTGCTAAAAATGATGAAGCAAACCCACCAATTACTACTCGTGAAATCACTACTAAATTACTAATACGTGATGATACTATTGTTGTTATTGGTGGAGTTTTCACACAAGAAACAACTGATTCAGAAAATAAAGTTCCATTTTTTAGTGACCTTCCATTTGTTGGTAAGCTTTTTCGATATGAAAAAGCTGCTGATGTTCGAAAAGAGCTGCTTGTATTCCTAGCTCCTCGAATTATTTAAATATTGTTATGTCATTAGGTGTCCCTTCAGATTCTGCAGAACAAATAGCAACATTGCTACTCAGTGTTGAATTAATTTCTGAGGATCAATTTCATTCTGCATCCGTTTCCAGTGTTGAAGGAGGTAAGTGCTTGGTAGAAACTCTAATTGATTTTGGCTATACAGACGAGCTAAATATTCGTAATGCACTTTCAGGCAGCTATGAATTAGATTGCATAGATGAACTTAATTCTGAAAATTTTGAATTAATCTCTTCTGGGCTTTTAACCAAGAAATATATTGCAGATAATAGAGTTGCTCCAATTCATCTGGGTGAAAATGGTTTAGATGTAGTCATCGCCGAACCTTCTGCTTTAAATCAACTTCAAGGCATGTCCTTATTAATTGATAAGAAAATAAATCCATATCTCGTTACTTTTACTCAATTTCGAAATATTTTAGATAGCCTTCAATCTGATATTGTTAATCACTCTGGAACTGGAGAAAACAGTAATAGTAATAAAGTTAAAGGTACTAATAATAATTATATTAAAGAACAAAATAAGTCACAAGAGCAAAATAAATTAAAAGAAAAAAATACTTTTGATAGAGGTAAAGAATTTTCAATTGCTGTAGATTTTATTGATCAAAGTCTTAAGAATGCAGTCAGTGAGAGTGTAAGTGACATCCATATTGAAATTTTTAGAGATTCTGCCAGCATGCGCTGGAGAATTGACGGGGTTTTAATGGAGCAAAGTGAAATAGCAGAGTTATTATTTGAAAACTATTCAAAAATTGTTACAAGAATTAAAATCATGGCAAAGTTAAATATTGCCGAAAGAAGGCTATCTCAGGATGGAGCTATTAGTCTAAAACTTGACGATAAAGAAGTTGATTTTCGAATATCAATTATGCCAACTAAGTATGGAGAGCGCGTAGTTATGCGTATTTTGGATACTGAGTCGATTGATCTATCTGTTGAAAAATTAGGTTTTCAACAAGAAGATGAGCAAGCATTTATAAAAGCGATTGGCTCTCCGCAAGGCATGGTACTCGTTACTGGACCTACAGGCTCAGGAAAGTCCACAACTCTATATGCTGCACTTACTTCAATAAATACTCCTGAAAAAAATATTCTTACAGCTGAAGACCCAGTTGAATATGTTTTAAAAGGTATAGGTCAGGTTCATGTAAACCCCGATTATGGCATGACATTTTCTTCAGCACTAAGGTCTTTTTTAAGGCAAGACCCTGAAGTTGTAATGGTTGGAGAGATTCGTGATAAAGAAACTGTTGATATTGCTATTAAAGCTGCCTTAACTGGACACTTAGTTTTGTCTACGCTCCATACAAATGATGCGGTAAGCACAATTACCAGACTTATGAATATGGGTGTTGAGCCATATTTAATAACCTCTTCATTAACTTTAATTGTTGCTCAAAGATTGGCACGTAAAAATTGCAGCGCTTGTGTTGAAGAAGACCAGTCTGTTAATGAGAGTCAATTGAGGGCTGTTGGTTTTTCCGCAGAAGAGGCATCAAGAGTTACACTCTACAGAGGAAAGGGTTGTAAAAAATGTAAAAAAACAGGTTATAAGGGGCGTAAGGGAATTTATGAGGTATTAAGAATTTCGGATAATATTGTGAAGGGTATTTTAGATGAATGCACCACGTTAGAGCTTTTGAAGATAGCAAAAGAAAAGGATAACTTTCTTACAATGCAACAAGTTGGAAGAATCTTTCTCCAGCAAGGAGATATTAGCTTGGAAGAGTACAAGAGAATATTAATAATAGATCAATAACCTGGATGGACTATGGCAGTTACGTATAACTATAAAGGTATAAAGTCCAATAAATATACCGAAGGTCAAATTACAGCGCTTAATAAGGATGAGGCTGCTTTTAAGCTAAAGGAAGACAAAATTATTATAACTTCTTTAATCAAAATTTCAGGAAAAGAAGTCAAGCCCAAGAAAGAGAAAGAAGTAAAAGCAGGAAAGCGTGCCCCTAAAAAAGTCCCGACAGTTGAAGTTATAGTTTTCACTAAAAAATTTGAAACTATGATTAGGGCGGGTCTGCCAATACTAGAAACCATATCAATGATCGAAAATCAAACTAAACACAAAGGATTTAGATTAATAATTGCAGATATTCGTAATTTAGTAGAATCTGGAACAACCTTGTCAGATTCTTTTGAAAAGTACCCTGATGTATTTGATACGGTTTACATAAATCTACTCCGAGCTGGGGAGTCGAGTGGAAAAGTGCAGCTATTCTTACAAAAATTAGTTATAAATATGGAGAAACAGCAAAAAATTAAAAGTGAAATTAAAAGTGCCCTCACATATCCAATAATACTGTTAATAGTTGCAACAGCAGTTGTAGTGCTTATGATGATATTTGTTGTCCCTGTGTTTCAAGATATGTTTGCGGACAATCCAGGCGGGCTTCCAGCCAGTACTCAAATGGTTGTTAACATCAGTGACTTCATGCGCAATCCTTTAAAAGGAGGGGCGCTAGCTATTTTATTAATATCAACCTTTCTTGTTACATCATTCTCTATAAAAAAAAGTTACAAATTAAGGCGTTTTTGGCATAAGGTAGTATTAAAAATACCTCTTTTTGGAAGCCTTGTTAACAAGTCATCTTTAGCTAAAATATCAATGATTTTAGGTAATTTAAGGGCTGCTGGAGTTCCAGAAATGGAGTCTCTAGATATTGCCGCTAATGCAAGCTCCAATCTTGTCATTAAAGAAGCAATGATAGATGTTAAGCGAGGTGTTTTTTCTGGCGAACCCTTGTCAACGTTATTTGAAAAAACACCATCTATTTTTACGCCGTCTTTTGTTGCACTGGTCTCTGTAGGAGAAAAAACTGGTAATATGGAGGAAATGTATGGATCAATAGCAAGTTATTACGAAGGGGAAATGGATGTAACTATTGCCCGACTTACTTCAATGCTAGAACCAATAATGATGGTTTTTATGGGCATTACAGTTGGTGGTATTTTGGTTGCAATGTATACACCAATGTTTCAATTGGGCGAGGTATTGTAGTTTATTCTTTTCCTCTTATTTTAAATATAAAAGTTTTTATAGCAAACTACTCTCTAGTTATTGAGTCTAGTGTTGTAAACTCATTTCCCCCATCAACTGTGCCAATATTTGAAATAATAGTAACACGATTGCCATAATCGCGTAAGTGGGTAAATCCTTTTTCAGGTTCAGCATAGCCTGATAGTATTGCAATCCCTGAATTATCAGCATAAAATCCTGTACTTCCATAAGGATTTTCAAATCCCTTGAAATAGCTTACAAATTCCTGTAACAACTGTCTGGTACTTAAAGAGCAAGATCTTGTTGTTACACCAATCTCTAGGCTCTCAGAGCCTCCCACACATTTAGTAAATGAAGAGGAAATGTAAGACTTAATCATTTGCCATATAGCCGTTATACATTGGAATACTAACACTTGCTAAGATTCCAATAATAGCTACAACAATTTAGAGCTCTATAAGTGTAAAGCTTTTTTTGAGCTAATACACATAATAATTAAATATACTTTAGCAACCTTCTTTTAGTTTTTCGTCAAAATTATTTATACAAAATTTTGTACCTTCATTCCCAGACTTTGGATATGCAAAAGCTTGAAATCCTTTAACATTATTATTTCTATGTATTCCAATAAAGTAGTAATAATGACCATCTTCATCCAGAACTTTTTTTCCACTAAAAAGATTTGTGTTAATTAATGGGGTTTGAGTATTTCCAGTATCAGTCCAATAGTACTCATTATTTTCCGAGTAATAGTCCGACTCCATTAGTGAGATTGATCTTAAGTTATTTTTAGCTGCAGATTCTTTACTGTCTAAAATATAGCCGTTATACATTGGTATACCAACGGCAGAAAGTATTCCAATAATAGCAACTACTATTAAGAGCTCTATAAGTGTAAAACCCGCTTTTAAGCGGGTTTTACAGTTTGTGATTAAATCGTAAAGAGGACTACTCTTTAACAATTGATTCTTTGGTAGTATATGAGTTGCCACCATCTTCATTACCGATATTAGTAATGATGGTCAAGGTGTTACCAGTCACGTTTAGGTGTGTTACTCCAAGACCAGGAGTATCACTGGTGCTCACGTCAACTGCATCTTTAGATGGTTGGTAAGGATTTTCACTTATTGAATTAAAATAAGTTTCAAAATCTGGAGCTAAATTAGTGGATGCACAACTTGCAGTTTTTGTTCCTAATGTTAAAGAAGTAGAACCTGCAGAGCATTTTGTAAATGAAGCTGCAATAAAGCTTTTAGCATTAGAGTGATTTGTTTTTGTGCTTTCAATTTTTGCAGATGACATATACCCGTTATACATCGGAATACCAACGCCTGCCAAGATGCCAATAATGGCAACCACGATTAGAAGCTCAATGAGTGTAAAACCGTTCATTAATTTTCTTATATTCTTGTTTGTCATTTTTACATTCTCCTATTTGAATTTAATTAAGTAATTCTATTATATATCTTAATTTTTTTATTATATTTCTTTTTGAACTTATTGTAAAACTAGGTTGAATACCAAAAGCCCTACGTTTTGCAAGTTTCAGTGAAGCCCTATTTCTTGATGCTAGGCTATCATTTATTTTAAATCTTAATAATATGTTAGTATTTATACATATTTTTACAAATTTTGGCTTCTATGTAAATTATGTTTTATCGTAAAACAGTTTTTATTTTATTTTTGTTTATTTTTTCTGGCCCAACAATAGCTATAGGCTCATTTGATTTTCAAGGAGGAGGTGGCTCTGATGATTCTTCCAGTGATGATTCTTCCAGTGATGATTCTTCCAGTGATGATTCTTCCAGTGATGATTCTTCCAGTG
>ENA-OSJC01002450-OSJC01002450.1-marine-metagenome-genome-assembly--contig:-NODE-2450-length-14007-cov-3.762886_pt1 | contig 14007 bp, 8 predicted proteins | sample MGYA00237885_ERZ534234 | MGnify/ENA primary metagenome ERZ534234 (study PRJEB26413, sample SAMN06343907) | marine metagenome | isolation source: coastal waters | place: Atlantic Ocean: West Antarctic... | reverse complement strand
ATATAAAATTCTTTCAGTTGTAGTGGTCTTTCCAGCATCGATATGAGCCATAATTCCAATATTTCTATATTTATCTAAAGGATATTTTTTTTCAGACATAAATAATTACCATCTAAAATGTGCAAAAGCTTTATTTGACTCTGCCATTTTATGTGTATCCTCTCTTTTTTTAATTGCAGCACCTTTGTTTTGTGATGCGTCTAATAGTTCATAATATAATTTTTCTGCCATAGTTTTATTTTTTCTTTTTCTAGTAGCATCCATTAACCATCTCAAAGCTAGAGCTTGAGCTCTTTTAGATTTAACCTCAACAGGAACTTGATAGGTTGCTCCACCAACTCTTCTTGATCTACATTCCACATTAGGTTTAACATTGACAATAGCTGAGTTAAAAATTTTAATAGGATCTTCTTTATTTTTTTCTTGTATTTTATCAAGTGCATCATAAAAGATTTTTTCTGCCGTAGATCTTTTTCCATCATACATAATGGAGTTAATAAACTTTGAAACTATTTCTGATCTAAACTTTGGATCGGGAAATACTATTCTAACTGGAGCTTTTCTTTTTCTAGACATAAATTATTTAGGTTTTTTAGTTCCGTATAAAGATCTTCTTTTTTTCCTATTAGCAACACCTTGTGTGTCTAAGTTTCCTCGTAAGATATGATAACGTACTCCAGGTAAATCTTTTACTCTTCCACCTCTGACTAACACTACAGAGTATTCTTGAAGATTATGCCCTTCACCTCCAATGTAAGCATTTACTTCATTACCATTTGTCAATCTCACCCTTGCAACTTTTCTAAGAGCAGAGTTTGGTTTTTTAGGTGTTGTCGTATAAACCCTAGTACATACTCCCCTTCTTTGAGGGCAGCTTTTTAAGGCTAACGATTTACTTTTTTTCTGTATATTGGTCCTTCCTTTTCTTACTAATTGTTGTATTGTTGGCATATTATATCTTTACTAAAATGGGCGGCAAATATAGTAATTTATTGATCAAAACTGAAATCACATTCATTTTTTTTCACCTATTTTCAAATCATGATTTTATTCTAACAAACAGGTATTAATATTTCTCCTTTTTAAGTCAAATTTTTCACCCAATAAAAAAGGCACTAAACAAATAGCACCTTTTTTCTTTTTTGGGTTTGTATTTTTATTTTATAATCAATTTATAGATTACTTTTTCTTTCTGTTCCACTTCAATTTCCATAAAGTAGATACCACTTGCTTTATTTTCTCTTTTTAGAATATGTTTATCTGTGTCTGTAACATTATGTTCCTCTATTAATTTACCAAACACATCAACTAACTTAATACTTGCCTGTTTTACCTCTTTCCCAAAATCAACTGTCGTCTCTTTTCTAAATGGATTAGGATAAATACTTAAAGCTACACCAGAAGATAGCTGATCAACTCCTGTAGTCCCTATAGATTCAAAGGTATTTGACTCTACAATACATCCGTTTCCATCAGTTACAACAACATAATAAATACCATAATTAGCAACAATATATGTTATACCAGTACCTATTGAAACAGTTGGATTAGATTGTTCTCTCCAAGAGTATGAAAAAGGAAGTGCACCCCCTAATGGAGTACCTGCAGTTAATACATATGAACTCTCCGTAATATTTACACTTAATGCTTGTGGCTCTGTTATACTATAAGTAAACTCACGCTCACAACTATTACCATCTGTAACTATTAGCGTGTAACTATCAGCACTTAAATTACTCGCTAATGTAGTTGTTTGACCTGAACTCCAAATATAACTATAAGGAGGTATTGTTCCAGAAGAAGAAGCTAATATGCTACCCGTACTTTCCCCATAACAATCTACAGGCTCTATTGTAACAGTATTCATTATTGCTGAATATTCTATAACCTCTAAAGTATCTGACACAGTACAACCAAGCGTATTATTATAATTAGCTAATAAAACATAAATACCTGCCACTAAACTATCTACCTGTACACCTGATCCAATAACAACTCCTGCATTATTTACATTCTCCCAACTATAACTATAACCCGTGTTCAAATTAGGATTTAAAACAGTTAATATTCCTGTTGAAGAAGCATTACAAATAGTATCTGCTAAAGCAGATATAGAGGCTACAGTGTAAGTATTATAATCAACTACCTGCTGATTCACTCCCCCTGCAATAACAGAAGAAGGACAATTATTAATGTCTGTTAAAGCGACCGTATAATCTCCTGAACAAACATCCAATATATAATTATTTACAAGAAAGTGAGAACTAATAGATCCTGTCTGATTATCCGTAAGTAAAGCCGTATATAAAGCAACTCCTCCTGACAAACTATCAATTAATATAGTACCATCACAGGCACCTAAGCAGCTTTCCAAAGTACTCATAGAAACATTAAAGGTCAAGCTAGAAGGCTCAGATAAAACAATACTTCTGTTTACCATGCAGTTATTTGTATCTCTAATGGTTACTGAATAAACTCCCGAATATAAATTATTAATAGAAGCTGTAGTAGCAGAGGAGCCTCCAAACCACTGATAAGCATAAGGTGCATGGCCTCCAGAAGCGGTTACCTGTGCACCACCATCATTATAACCAAAACAACTTACTTCATTACTATCCAAACCAGCACTAGCATATTGATATAAAGACACAACACTTGCATCCATACTCTCTACATAAATACGTAAGGTATCCGTACTAGCACTAGCTGTACACCCCTTTGTATCCGTAACAGTAATGGTATAAGAACTATCAGATGAATTATAATTATCTGCTAGTAAAGCACTAGCTGTAGTAGTTGTTTGTGGTAAATTTAAATTGTCATCCCAAACATAAGTATAGCCCGGAGTTCCACCATAGGCAAAAGCAGATAAACTTGCAGTATTAACACCAACACAATAAGGTAATATTGTTTGAGTATCATCTATCTCAATCATTAATTCTGTAGGCTCGTGTGTGAATACTGTATCGCTTGCACTGCACCCTTTTGCATCTGTAACTACAACCACATGTAAACCTGGAGTTAGTGTATTAATCGTATCACCTACCCACTGTCCATTATCCCAATCAAAAACATAAGGCAATGTACCTCCAACTGCAGTTGCTGCCGCTAAACCATCGTTAGCACCATAACAATCTATCTGATCCAACTCAAACGCCTCCATACTCAAAGGCTCTGGCTCTGAAATATAAATACTATCAACAACCTCACAACCTAAAATATCTCTAGTAGTTACAAAATAACTACCCTGTAATAAACCTACTGCTGTATCTAAATTAACACCAACAGTCTGCTGACCTTGACTCCAAAAATAAGTGTAAACACTAGAAAATCCTCCAAATGAACTAATAGTAGCAATACCATCAGTATCACCATAACAACTAACATTCTGAACGCTAGTTAAGTCAGACTCTATCAAAGGGTTCTCAGAAATGTAAATACTATCAACAACCTCACAACCCCAATCATCTGATAAAGCAACTGAATGATAACCAGAAGTTAAACCATCAGCAATAAATGAAGTCTCTCCATTATCCCATAAATAAGCATAATTAACCTGACCACCACTAGCATATAAAATAGCCTTACCTACACTATCACTATAACAAGCTATACCATCAATAAGAACCAAACTATCTATGCTCAACGCATTAGAAGGCTCTGGAACATTTAAAGTGTAATCAACAAAACATCCCCTAACATCATAAATATGTAATACATAAATACCTGCAAGTAAATCAAATAAAGTATCGCGCTGAAAGATATAACTAGATGAAGACTGTACAGTATCATTCTGAGAATCTAACCAATAATAAGCATAAGGACCCCAACCTCCTCCAGCATCTCCAACCAACATACCCGTATTATCCCCCTTACAAGGAACACCAAATATCTGAGCAGAAGCCTGCAAGGCAACCTGAGGCTCAATAATATTTACACTAGTAAATGTATCACAACCATTTGCATCCTCAACCGATAAATAATAACTGCCAGCTATCAAACCAACAACAGTATCATTGCTACTAAAACTAACAGGATTACCACTCTCATACCAAGAATAAATATAACCAGGAGTACCGCCAGCTGAAGAACCAACAACAACGCCAGAACTACCACCATAACAAATAGCAACTTCAGAAGAAGCTAAAGCCTGTAAAGGAAATCCAGGTGCCGAAATAGTTACTGGAACTTCCAACAAACAGCCAGAAGAGTTGTCAACAACAGTAACAATATGAGGTCCAGCACTTACATTACTAAAAAAAGTATCTAACGGATGAGCACTAGTATTTAAAACGCCGTCTAAATAAAAATCATAAAGCAATAGATTAGTATAATCCTCAACAGAAACTTGGACTGAACCATCTGTATCGTCCCAACAATTGATATTATTATTTGAAATTGAAAAATAAATTGGTGAAATGGTATCGGAAGATAATGAATTTTCAGCGCATGTAGACTCTGAAGTTAAATAAAAATATTTAATACCGCCAACAAGAGATGAGGCAGGAACTACATCTGATTCATAAGGATAACTAACATCGGATAAGATAGTGTAAGGACCTCCAATATTTACAGATCCATAAATGTGATAGACTGTTGATGAACTAGCACCAACACTTGAATTCCAGTTAAAAGTAACATCTCCATTAGGGGATTCCCAAGCACATTCAAAATCAGGAGCAGGTAAAGAATCAGCTGCAGTAACTTCAATGGTAATAGTTGCAATTGTAATTGCATTAGCAGGGCAAAAATCATCAAACGCTTTAATTGCAAAAGTGTATGTGTTAGAGGTAATCCCACAACCAGCATCAGTCGCAACATGGCTACAAGCCGTTTGCCACTCAAAGACCCCCTCTACAAGCTGAAGTCCGGTTATTGGGGGTGCTAAACCAGAAGTATTAACAAAAGTAGCGCAAGGAGGATTATCACAAAGAGTATTTGTAATGTAATTATCAGCTACTTGGCCTCCTGAAATTTCAAGAGTAACATCCTGCATTAATCCATTAGCATATAAATCATTATCAGTAGCAGTAATATTAAACGTAACTAGATCTCCTGCTGAAACACTTTGAAAAAATATAGAGGGTGGTGAAGTGTTCAAAATAGGAGGAAGATTAATGGCTCCATTAGTTAAAACAGGGCAGGCAATTAAAACAGACTGAATTTCTCTATAAATTGAAGCAACTTTTTGACCACACTTGAATGCATCAACCCTTATTACAGAAGAAAAATTACCAGCTATATTTGATGCATAATTAATCTCTCCTGTTTGTGCATTAAGTGTAACTCCTCCTGGTAAAGGATTATTAAAAGTATAAGGTGCAACAAAAGGAATAGGTAAAGGGTTTACTCCAGGATTATAAGCAGTTCCAAAAGCAATGTCATCTAAAGGTTCATCCCAAGAATATGACAAACTATCTAATTCCAAATCAGAAGCGTTTGGCGTGTAAGAAAAAGAATAACCAATACATATAATTGTTTTAGGACTTTCATTAAATTTTGGAGAGCTATCATAACACGGGTCAGCAGGCAAAACATTACCACTAACATCTGTAAAAGGAAACATAGAAGCTCTTAAAGTAAATCCCTCACCTGGATTTGCTGGAGTTTGTATAACTAAATTAGATATTGCTCCATTTCTACAACAAGAATCCCATGTAAAAAACCAACCAGTAGCAGGAGGTATTCCTGGTAAAGCAATAGGCTGTGATTCATAAAGATATTCTTCAACTGCACCAACAGGATTTGTGTTACAATCTAAACAGGCATTACCGCTATTAACAGCATCCCCTAGAGGTGAAATATCAGTACTAGACACATAATCAAGACTAATATTGGATATTGGATTTGCCCCACCATCCCAAACATCTATTGTCTGTGCAAAAGTAGAAAGTGTAGTACCATCACAGTCACGATAAACTTTCATTTTAAAAATATACTTACCAACATCTGGGTTAGTAGGATCTTTTATACACTCCCATGTAATTTCACCTCCCATAATGTGAGTTGCATGAGTACTAACAAAAGCAAATAACACAAGTATTAATAGTATAATTTTTTTCATATCATTCGTATTTTCTACAAAAATACAAAATTATCAGCTTAAATCGATAGTATTTTTCTGCAATCTTAGGTACTCAAACAGCAAAAAAGAAAATGCAATAGCTAATCCAATTTATATTAATAACATTAATAATCTATTTGTCACAAAAAAAATACAAACAAGCGGTATTCAATTTAGATATAAACGTACTTTTGAAATTCTAAAAAATATTATGGAAGACTATTTACAAAAATTAAACCCAGAACAAAAACTAGCTGCTCAACACCTTAAAGGCCCCTTAATGGTGATTGCAGGCGCAGGTTCAGGTAAAACAAGAGTCCTTACTTATCGCATTGTTCACTTGCTAAAAACAGGAGTTAATCCACACAATATTTTATCATTAACCTTTACCAATAAAGCATCCAAAGAGATGCGAAACAGAATAGAAAATATTGTAGGACAAAATAATGCAAGGAGTCTTTGGATGGGTACATTCCACTCAGTATTTTCAAAAATATTACGCTTTGAATCTGATAAATTAAACTATCCTTCCAATTTTACAATTTATGATACTGATGATTCCAAAAGTTTAGTTAGAAGTATCATAAAAGAACTAAATTTAGATAAAGATATTTATAAGGTTGGCGTGATCCGAAATAGAATTTCTTCTTTAAAAAATAACTTCATTACTCCAGTTGGTTACGCAAATAAAGCAGAATTATTACAAACTGATAAAATTGCAAAGCGAACAGAATTTGGAAGGATCTATCAAACATACGTTCAAAGATGTGAAAAAGCTTCAGCCATGGACTTTGATGATTTACTATTAAAAACCTATCAACTACTAGACAATCATCCAGATGCTTTATTAAAGTACCAGCAGAAATTCAAATACATATTAATTGACGAGTATCAGGACACCAATCACATTCAATACCTGATTATTAAAAAACTTGCTGCACTTAACGAAAACATATGCATTGTTGGTGATGATGCACAAAGTATTTACGCATTTAGAGGCGCTAATATTCAGAACATCCTCAACTTTAAGCTAGACTATCCTGATTTCAAAACCTATAAACTAGAACAGAACTATCGATCTACTTCCACTATAGTTGAGGCCGCTAACGGCATAATAAAAAATAATGAAAAACAACTTGAGAAAAATATTTGGACCAACAACAGTAAAGGCCATAAAATAATTGTTTGCAAAACAGGTTCAGACAATGACGAAGGAAGATTGATTGCAAACACAATTGGTGATATTGAAATGCGCGAACAAGCTCAACATAAAGAATTTGCAATTTTATACAGAACAAATGCTCAGTCAAGGGCTTTTGAAGAATCATTACGAAAAAGAAACATAGCTTACAAAATTTATGGTGGACTTTCGTTTTACCAAAGAAAAGAAATAAAAGATTTACTTGCTTATTATCGTTTAGCAATTAATCCAAATGACGAAGAGGCTTTTAAGAGAATTATAAATTACCCAACAAGAGGTGTAGGTGCAACAACTATCCAAAGACTTAATGTTTTTGCGAACGAACATGACAAAAGTATTTGGGATGTTATAAATAATTTAGATGAGATAGAAATTAACATTAATAAAGGCACGCAAATTAAACTTAAAGAATTTGCGCTCATGATTAATAGCTTCATTATAAATACTAGAAAAAAAGAAGCTTATCTTGTTGCGGAAGAAATTGCAAAACAAAGTGGATTATTTAACGATTTGTACACTGATAAAACTCCCGAAGGTGTCAGTAGGTTTGAGAATATTCAGGAATTGTTAAACGGAATAAAGGATTTTAGTGAAACTGCTGAAAAAGGAGTTAATAAATTACCTGATTTCATGCAAGATGTTGCATTACTTACAGATCAAGATAAAGAAGCTGAGGAAGATTTTAATAAAGTAACTTTAATGACTGTTCATGCGGCAAAAGGACTAGAATTTCCCTATGTATTTGTTGTTGGGCTGGAGGAAAATCTTTTTCCAAGTATGATGAGTGGCGAAAGTCAGGAAAATTTAGAAGAAGAAAGACGTCTTTTCTATGTTGCAATAACAAGAGCTGAGAAAAGATTATTTTTGTCTTTTGCCTCATCTCGATTTAAATGGGGACAGTATACAGATTGCGAACCAAGTCGATTTATTAGCGAACTAGACGAAAGTTTTTTAGAAAAACATGAAATTACACCAAAAAATAAAAATGAGTCTAGTCCTCATAAAATTTATGCTAAAACTAAGTTTAAGAAAAAAGAATACTCTGCTCCTACCAAAAAGTTTTTACCCCCTAAAAACTTGACAAATGTCAATAGGGCAACGAACATTAGTATTAACGCAAGCGATCTTAGTAAAATACAAGCTGGAATGAAAGTAAAACACGCCCGATTTGGAGAGGGTAAAGTATTGACTATATCAGGAAACGGAGCTGACAAAAAAGCAGGAGTATTTTTCAGTGGCATTGGATTAAAACAATTACTTTTAAAATTCGCTAAGTTGGAGCTATTAAAATAATCATTATATTTGAAAACTATTATGACACGCACTTCACTTATTTTTCTCCTCTTACTTCCCTTTTGTATTTATAGCCAAAACTATAAAACAGAAATTGATAGCTTAAATTCAAAAGCAAGTCAATATATCCATATTAATTTAGATTCTTCTTATATATTTTCTGAAAAAGCAATTCAAAAATCACAAAAAGAGGACTATCAAAAAGGAGAAATGGAAGGTCAGTATCAAAAAGGAAGAGCTTTGTTCGACCAAGCAAGACGAACACTCTCTATGGATGCAGGAGAACAGTCACTAGCTATTGCTAAAAAGATAAACAGCTATTATGGGCAACAGAAAGCACTCAATCTCATTGGGAAAATTCAGAATCATGCTAAGCAATATGATGAAGGAATCAAAACGGTAAGAAAAAATTTAAAGCTAGCTACAGCAGAAAATGATTCTATGCAGATGGCTTTAACTATTAATTTTTTAGGGATTTTTAAAAATAAATTAGGCGAAAAAGATTCTGCATTACACTTTACAATGCAATCCATTAAAATTAACAAAAAACTTAATGCACAAAAAGCATTAGCCTACAACTATAATTCTTTAGGGATTCATCATTATCAAAATAGAAATTTAGATTCTTCTTTCTTCTATTTCAGAACAGCTTTAAAAATTAGGACAAATTTAAAACTACCAAATCAATCAATAGAAGCTTACAACAATCTTGGTTATGTTTTCTTATTGGAAAAGATGCCTGATTCTGCAATTGTATACTTTCAAAAATGCATACAAATATGTCTAGAATATGGAAAAAAAAATAACCTAGCAGTTGCCTATAAAAACATTGCTGAAGCCTATGAATTAATCAACAATCATAAACTAGCATTAGCTGCTCTAAAAAAAGCTATCCCAATTAACGATAGCTTAATGAATATTAAACAAACAGAATTACTAATAACAGCTCAGAAACAAAAAAATCAAGAACTAATAATACAGCACGATAAAGTTAAAAAACAGAAAGAGAAACAACAAATTTTAATTTTCATATTACTTGCATCATTCCTTATAACGATAATAGTATATCGCGGATTACATAAAAGACGGATTGAGAATGCAGTCCTTATGCAAAAAAATAAAGCTTCAAAAGCAATCATTGAAGAACAAGAGAAAATTAAAGAAAAAATTGCCCAAGAATTACATGATGGTGTCGGTGGTTCCTTGGCTGGAATAAAACTCAGCTTATCCAACATCCAAAATGAAATCAAATGCCCTAAGCTATTTTTAGAAATTGACAATATAGAATATATATATAATGAAATACGAGATATTTCACACAACCTAACTCCAGTTTACTTTCATAAAGAAAAATTTAAGGTCACTATTGATAATTATTTAAACCGAATGTTTCCTAATTTAAAGATTGGCATTTGTTTTCAATGCTATCCTGAAAAAGAAATAAGTAAATTAAGCTACAATAAAAAAATATGTATTTACAGAATAATTCAAGAGCTTTCCACTAATATTCAAAAACATGCAAATGCCACTAATGTAAATATTCACTTAATCGGACATCAAAACCACCTCATTATTATGGCTGAAGATAATGGAATAGGTTTTGACGAAAAAACAATAAAGAGAGGAATAGGACTCAACAATATAAAAAGAAGAGTAACACTCTATGACGGGAAAATGAAGATTGATTCAAAAAAAGGAAATGGAACTACAATAATTATAGAGATCCCTTACGAAAAAAATGAGTATAATAGCTGAAAAAAAAGTCATTATTATTGATGATCATAAACTATTCACTAACGGACTTTCTTCAATTTTAGAAAGCATTGGACTAAGGGTTATGTCAACTTTTGAGAGTGGTAAAAAAGCTATTCTTTATTTACATAACAATGAAATTGATATTGTTTTTTCCGACATCAATATGCCAGAGATGGATGGATTAAAATTGTGCAAAAGATTAAAAAGAGATCAAATTAAGGCTAAGATAATCATGCTAAGCATGTATGAAGACCCTAACATTATAAAAGAAGCTTTTGATTGTGGGGCAAGCGCATACCTAAGTAAAAATACTGAGAAAGAAGAAATTATTAAAGCAGTAGAAAAAATTCTTGACAACAAACAATATGTAAATAAACACCTGCTAAAAAAGAAAGAACGAGTACAGGAAGAAGATGAGTTTACACTTAAATATAAATTAACTCTCAGAGAAAGAGAGGTGTTACAGCTAATGCTAGATGAAGCCAGCAATAAACAGATAGGAGAAGCCCTAAACATTAGCACACGGACAGTTGAAACTCATAGAAAAAATATAATGCTAAAGCTTGACGTTAAAAATAATATCGGACTTATCAAAAAAGCGCTAAGCTTTCAGCTCTTTAAACGCGAGAGTTAACAATCAAAATTACATAAGCATTAATAAATATGAATGTAGAAAAACATAATTTTGATAAAAGCAAAACAATCAACATTATAATTGCTGATGACCACACAATTTTCTTAGAAGGAATAACAGCACTTATTAGTAGTGAATATATTAATGTCATAGCAAATTGCAAAAATGGGCAAGAAGTTTTAGATTTTCTAAAAGCACAATACGTTGACTTAGTAATATCAGACATTAACATGCCAGTAATGGACGGAATTACATTAGTAAAAAAAATAAAAAAACTATATCCAAATACTAAAATAATGATGCTCAGCATGTATGAAGAAAGACACATTATTAATAAGGCAATAAAAGCAGGAGCTAACGGATACATGAGTAAAAATTCAGGGAAAAAGGACATACTCAATGCTATTGAAAGTTGTATGAGAGGTGAAAAAGCAATCTTTACAAGACAGAGTAAATTCACTCAAAAGAGCATCCAAAACACTGACAAATCAATAAAAGAAATTTCGTTAACCAATAGGGAAAAACAGGTTCTCAAACTAATCACTCAGGAAGCATCTAACTCAGATATTGCTTTATCTTTAAACATAAGTAAGCGTACTGTTGAAACACATAAAAAAAATATAGCTTTAAAATTAGGGGCAACAAACACAATCGGATTAATTAAGATAGCCTTAAAAGTAAAGTTTTAAAAATTTAGAAATCTAATTTATAACTATTTTTACACGTACCCAGCTAATTATAAATTATTTACTAAAAATACAATACGAATTTCACTTATTGGTGATTACGTATAGTTTAAATCTAAAACACCCTCTGTACTTGTAATATGATATTTAAAATGATAAACGTATTCGGACAAGCATCTTTATTTTTACACACAACAGTAACAAAGTATAAATCTTAATAGCTAGAGCAGAAGTTTTTTATTTATTTATTTTGATTATTCTTATTTGTTTATCACTTACAATAGTGATGTTATTATAGAATTTTCACTCAGTATATTCTTAACCAAAAGTTTAGATTTCTTGGGATATTAGGGGGCGGTTTCTAACATGTTCCGCCCTCTTTTTTCGACTTATATATCTCTTAAATATTTCCTGCAATTATTTTCATCAATCTTTAACTGACTTTTCAAATCTTCTAAAGAATCAAATTGTTTTTCATCTCTAATTCGTTTTAAAAACTCGACTTTTATCTCGGAATCATAAACATCAGCTGTAAAATCAAAAATATGCACTTCTACTGAATGTTTATCCTCATTCAAAGTTGGTTTTTTTCCAACATTTAGCATGCCAAAATATTGCTTGTTTGCCAATATTACCTTCACTACATACACCCCATCACCTGGCAATAATTTCCATTTATTTTCGATCAGAATATTAGCAGTCGGATAGGCTAATGTTCGGCCAATTTTATTCCCTTGGACTACAACACCATTAATAGGATAATTATACCCCAAATAAGTGTTAGCTTTCTCTATATCTCCAGCAGACAATAAATTCCTTATTTTTGTTGAACTAACAGTAACTTCCGCCTCATCTTGTGGTGGAATTTGTTCTAATTTAAAATTATATAGCTCCGAAAACTCTATCAATTCATCATAAGACCCCTCTCTATTCCTTCCAAAATGATGATCATAACCAACAACCAAATGTTTCATTTTCAATTTATTTACTAATAAATCTCTAATGAAATTAACTGATTTTGTTCTTGAAAAATCTTTAGTAAACTCCTGAACAACAAAATGCTTTATTCCTGATTTTTCTAATTCTTTTATTTTTTCCTCAATTGTATTTAACAATTTCAGTTTCTGATCCTCAGGCTGCAAAACATGCCTTGGATGAGGATAAAAAGTAAGTAAAACACTTTCTCCACCTTCCTTTTTAGCAATTTCATTCATGCGTTTTAAGACATATTTATGTCCTTTATGTACACCATCAAAAGTACCTAAAGTTAATACTGACTTAATATCTGATGGAAACTGATCTATTGAATGATAAACTTTCACTTATTTATTAATTTTAGGTATGTTGAAAAAGTGTTCAAAATTAACAATTAATTTAAACCGATTAATATTAGCACAATACAATTTAAAAATAGTAAATTTGCATCCGATTTAAATTAAGTATTTTAACGACTTTAAAAGATATAAAAATGTCAACAAACACCGGAAAAGTATCACAAATTATTGGGCCTGTAATTGATGTTTCATTTGAAAACAATGAAGCTGGATTACCTAACATCTATGATTCATTAGAAATCACAAGAGCTGATGGAACGAAATTAGTATTAGAGTGTCAACAACATATTGGTGAAGATACAGTAAGAGCAATTGCTATGGAAACTACTGATGGTATTAGTAGAGGAACTACAGTAGTTGCAACAGGATCACCTATTAAAATGCCTATTGGAGAACAAATTAAAGGGAGAGTTTTTAATGTAATAGGAGATGCTATTGATGGAATGACAAACTTAGACCGTACTAACGGACTACCAATTCACAGAGATCCACCTAGATTTGAGGATTTATCAACTGCTACTGAGGTATTATTTACAGGTATCAAAGTTATTGACTTAATTGAGCCTTATGCAAAAGGAGGTAAAATTGGTTTATTTGGAGGGGCTGGTGTAGGGAAAACAGTTCTTATCCAAGAATTAATTAATAATATAGCAAAAGGACACGGTGGACTTTCAGTATTTGCAGGAGTAGGTGAAAGAACACGTGAAGGAAATGATTTATTAAGAGAGATGTTAGAATCAGAAATCATCAATTATGGTGAAGATTTTAACAAATCAATGGAAGAAGGAGGATGGGATTTATCGAAAGTTGATAAATCAAAATTAGGAGATTCAAAAGCAACATTTGTTTTCGGACAAATGAACGAACCACCTGGAGCAAGAGCAAGAGTTGCACTTTCAGGACTTACTATTGCTGAATACTTTAGAGATGGTGATGGAGATGGAAAAGGTAAAGATGTACTATTCTTTGTAGATAATATTTTCCGTTTTACCCAAGCAGGATCTGAAGTTTCTGCATTGCTAGGCCGTATGCCATCAGCC
>ENA-OSJC01002447-OSJC01002447.1-marine-metagenome-genome-assembly--contig:-NODE-2447-length-14015-cov-3.906730_pt1 | contig 14015 bp, 32 predicted proteins | sample MGYA00237885_ERZ534234 | MGnify/ENA primary metagenome ERZ534234 (study PRJEB26413, sample SAMN06343907) | marine metagenome | isolation source: coastal waters | place: Atlantic Ocean: West Antarctic... | reverse complement strand
TTTAAATATGAATTTCATAGAATCATTAGAAGAATCTGGTTTTACTGGTGCAAAAACAAACTTAGCAGTTCTATCAGGGGCTTTGCAATTAGATACACTTGAAAAAATAGGTGAGCAAACAGGCTTAATTTCTAGCTGGCCTCTACTGTCTTTTCTTGGCGCAGTCGCAGATTCAGGAACTTACTTATTCGCTGAATCTGTTGATCTTGGATTAGTTCAAACTTGCAGAATAACAACTGAAATGGAAGTGGTGGCTTTCCATGCAAGTGACTTAATTAGTTTTAGGCCACTTATAAGCACTTGGCAGATTATAGGAGGCGATACACCTGATGGAATTGAAGCTGCGATATATTGCAGGACTTCTGATGATAATATTGTTTTTTCTGGCTGGGAAAGATTAATAACAGGTGACTACACAGCCAAGCATTTTCAATTTAAAATAATTCTAACTAGCTCATTTAATTTTTATAATATAAAAGTCAATTCATTATCTGTTAAAGTAGATATGCCCGACAGGATAGCAAGCGGCGGTGATATTGGTTCTGGCGCAGGATTAAAATCAATTACTTATCCTTGGTCCTATAAAGTCTCACCAGCGATTGCCATTACTGCTCAAGATATGGCTCATGGTGATTACTACAGCTTATCAAATAAAACTGTTACTGGTTTTGATATTACTTTTAAAAACGAGGGTGGTTCTAGTATTGATAGAACATTCGATTACATAGCAAGAGGTTACTAATGTCACAAAATGATTATTTAATTGCAGACCAATCAGGAGCATCTTTTTTAGTTGACCTTAATTCTTTATCGTCAGCAATTGTTTCTAATAACAGTGGAGCAACAGAACCAGCGACAATGTACGCTTTTCAGTGGTGGTCAGATACCACTAGTGGACTTTTGAAATTAAGAAATGCGGCGAATAATGGCTGGGTAACAATTGGGACGCTAGCTGATGCTAATTTAGGTTTATTGCCTAAAGCTGGCGGCACGATGACTGGCGTTATCGCTGGTTTTGAATCAACGGGTATTGATGATAATGCTGCTGGTACGAAAGTTACTGTAAGTGATGCCGGTGTAGACGTAACTGGGACTGTAACGGCTGATGGTGGGTTTACCAATAATACTGATGCAGCAGCGGTATTTAAAGGCACAGGCTCAGAACACATTAAATTACTGTTAGATACATCAAGCACTGGAGGGCATCAAGCGTCAATCGCCCTTGAGAGCAATGGAAACGAAGTCTCGATTGGAACAACAGGCTCAAACGAACTAAAGTTTCTGACCTCCGCGTCTGAGGCCATGAGAATTGACGCATCTGGAAACGTGGGTATTGGTACTAGCTCTCCAGCTCATCTGTTAGATATTCAGTCATCAACCGCTGGTGGATATACTGCCTCATCATTGACGAACACTAACGCTACGGGTTACGCAAGGCTCCTTTTGCAAGTGGGCGCGTCTGGCAGTAATGGTCAAGCTGATATTAGCTATGCCCCAAGTATTTTTTTAGCGATAGGCCCGACCGCTAATGACACAACAACTCCCATCGTCTTTAGAAATAACAATGCTACTGAACGCATGAGAATTGACGCATCTGGAAACGTAGGTATTGGTAATAGCTCTCCATTAGCGAAATTAGACGTTATATCAGGCGCAGCCCGACTACTTATAACTAATCAATCAGCTACATCTTTCATAGGTGCGGTTAATACAGATAATAGTTTATATGCCCCTTTAGCTATCAACGGCTCTGAGGTAATACTTAAAACCAGCGATGCTGAACGCATGAGAATAGACTCATCTGGAAACGTGCTGGTTGGTAAAACCGATACAGGTATTAATTCTCAGGGTATCTTATTTAATAATAACTATTCGCATTTTACTTCGACTGGTGATGTGCCTCTCACACTTAACCGCAAAACCAGTACAGGTGTTATCCAATCTATTAGATTCAACAATACTGTAGTAGGCACTATTGGAATAACATCATCCTCCACATCATACAACACAAGCTCAGACTACCGCCTAAAGACTGACGTTAAACCAATGACCAACGCCATTGCCACATTCAAGCAACTCAAGCCCTGCAACTTTGAATGGATTGCAGACGGCTCTCGCGTAAACGGGTTTGTTGCTCACGAGTTACAGGAAGTTATACCAGAATCGGTAACAGGCACTAAAGATGCCATGATGGACGAGGAGTATGAAGTTAGTCCAGCAACGGGTGATATCTATACGGCAGGACGCGAGGCAGGGTTTAATGAGGTCTCGCCAGCGATCCAAGCAGTGCCAGCCTATTATGATATTGATGGTGTACAGATCAAAGCCGAAGTGGTTGCAGTTGCAGCGGTTCACGAGGCCTTTGACGCGGTATTGGAAATCATACACAGCTCAGACGCAGGGCAGCAAGTTGATCTCGAAGATGGTCAGCTCTGGCGAGAAACGACAGCTCAGGTTATGGGTACTCGCTCAGTGCCAGACATGCAGGGAATCGATCAAGCGAAGGCTGTGCCATTGCTGACCGCTGCACTACAAGAAGCAATTGCGAAGATTGAAGGCCTAGAAAAACGATTATCTTTAATTGAAGGTTAAACTTATAATTAAGGCGCAACTTAGTTGCGCCTCAATTTATAACTAATCAATTTGTTTATTTATTTTTGGCAGGTTTTTTAATGTTTCAGTTATTTCATTAGCTGCTTCTTGTAACTCATTAAAAGTATTTGCACCTGCATTTCTGAGTAAGTGCTGACCTAAATGCTTAACGGCATTATCAAATGAGCTGAAAAAGGATATGGAAATCCATTTTTTATCGACTTCACCTGTATCGATATTTTTTACATTTTTAGACTTTTGAATCATCCATTGTAATGAATCGGAAGCCAGCGCATATCTGTCTGTTACTTGTATAAAATTACTCATAATTTACCCTTTATTTAATAGCTTTCTTTAACGAATAAACCATCGACCATTTTACCTTTTCGCTTGGTGACTTTTTTGACAGCCGCAGCTAGGCATTCAGTCGGATCTAAATTATTCATATAAGCCTGTATAATGGCGCAAAAAATAACATCACCTAGTTCATCCGCAATTGCTGGTCTATCATCAAGGCATACTGCTCCCCAAAGTTCCCAGCTTCTTCATCTAGCTTCATAAACTGATCTTTTGCAGTGCTATTATCCCGTAGGTCTTTACTATCAGCCCAATCGTAAACGTCTTGTATTTCTTTTTTCATTTTATCTACCTTTTAAATTATGAGTCCAAATTTACTAGCTTGTGAACTATTTTGCCCATTTTAGAGTTACGATTAAGTCCTGCACTACCCGTAAAGAGCCATTGAAACGGTACGCTCAAGGCAAACAGGGGAAGCACCCATATTAAATTTATACGATTTAACGCCGTTTTACTGGTGCTGCCATATTTTGCAACAAAGTACCTGCACCCTTTGTTTTCATAGCCATCACCAAGTAAATAAAGTAATACGCTATCAGCCGTTGCCTCGTCACCCCCCGCTTGCTTTTTAATATCTGCACGGTGATATGACTGCATCTCTTTGCTGTTTTTTTCGATCATACAAATAACCCCTTTGGTTTACTTCTGATAACTGCCGCTATTTGTGGTAATGTTTTGCGTTCTTCGTCATTTAACAGCGTTACGCTCATTTTGTTGGTATAGCCATAATGACCATTGGTGCTGGTTATGCCAAGCCACTCTTGGACGTTTTTTTGATGACCCAAAGTTTTACCAAGTAAGCAATTATCCTTGTCACGAAAAACTTTAATACCATGCTTTTCTGCTACAAGACAGGCAATACCCAAACAGCAATAGAAATCTTCTGACTGCAAACGGCCTGTTCCTTGTTTATGCTTACCCGACTCTAATTCTAAAGCCCATAATTCCTGCGCTTGTTCATTGTTCATAATGTTCCACCTTTTGTTTGATAGTCACTACAGTTGTGCGAGCAGTACTATAGACCTACTTTCTATGTTAATTAGATTTAATGCTGCCTCAAGGAATTTATCGTCTTCTACAGCATTGGAAAAAGCTTGGCCTAGCTTTATATGCACAAGGTCAAGGGGAATACTGTTCTTGTCGTGCAATCGCGGGTCTTGTTGCCCACATGCACAGGTCTGCCAAGATCTTGCCATCTCTCTAGCTTCCTCGCTAAACGCACCTACTTGTTCAGCTTGAATTATTATCGTTCCCCAAAATGAATCATCTAAACCTGCTGACTCGATCTCATCTTTAGCTTGTGTGTCCATAATATTGCCTTTTTAATTGTTCTTAAATTAGTGCCTGTATCCGTTTTGAAAATTGCGGCATGAATCGCTTTAAAATACAGGGCTTTTACAGAATCTGGTCTGCTCCAGTTTTCGCGGTCTTAGTTTCCGCAAATTATGCTAATTGGCATTTATCTTTCAATTCTGAAAGCTGCCGTTTTAATTCAATGTTCTCACGGCGTAGTAACTCTATTATACGTTCATACCTTTCAATCTCAGCTCTAACATCAGCAGCCGTAAAATAATTTTTCATTATCTAATACCTGCTGTAACTGAAGTTGAAAAAGCTAATACTGCAATAATAATTAATTTGTTCATTTAAATACCCTGTGTAATTATTTTAATTCTACTGCTACGCAAAAATTCCAATTCAATAAGTGTTTTTGAGTGCCGTAAATAAACTGGTTTTCATTAAATATAACCAAGAGCAGACAAATAATCACAAGCCCTTGGAATATATTAAACATTTTATTCAGCAATTAATTCTGCAAGTAGCTCTCTCTTTTTTACCATATCGCCTAGAAAATCATCAATTATGGGAGCAATTGCATTCATTAGTTTTTCGTCTCTGTCAACTGTGATTAAAAACGGTTTTATATCAGGGTGGTAGCTCATAAAATCCCATTGCTCTAGGCCAGTGATATACATCGATCCTTGGACTTGCTGGACGTATGCTGTCGGTAGTTTCTTGCCTAAAATATAAGCAACATGATTTGCTGGCATTGGGCATTTAATTTCTAGGCCAAACTTGTAATCTTGGCCTACTGGCATTTCATCAAATGCAATTAATCCGTCAGGTGATGCACCAATTAAAAAATCCTTGTCTTTGTAGCAAAGCCCCACTTCGGTAACTGAATGACCAGTTATTATCTCATAGACTAATTTTGCTTCTGCCTCCATTTCAATTCCACGAAGCATCCATTCCGATGCTTTGGTAGTTGTTTTTTCTCCAGTTATCCATTCAGCCAACAATGAAGTCATGTATGCTTTTGCTGATGCACTCTTTTTTCCAGTGCTGGTGAATATAGAGCTAAAATTTGATGCCGTTGCTACTCCAGCACGTTCAGCCATCCATTCTGTCGAGCCTTGCTCTGATTCAGATATGATCATTATTTAACCCTTTTGCTGTTTAGCATTGCCATAGCTTTAGACACATCGGCACTTTTAATTGATGAAAAATCATCAACTTTGAAAAATTTGAAAAACTTATCTTTATCAGCACCAACTTCTTTCAATAATAATCTAATCTCAACAGATTCTTGCTTGTTGCAAAATGCGTCATACAATGCAGGGAATTCAAAGCCTATATTGTCGGGGTCATTCTCAGCGTTATCAATTGCAAATAAACCATTCAATGCGTATTTTCGAGCATAACTACTTGAACTACCTGTTAGCATTGGGTCAACCATTCCTTTCTGTGATAATGATTCCCTTGCAAATGCCGATACAGATACGGAAAGCTCACCATCCAGAAGGGTTGCCGTCGATTTAACGTAGTACCTGTCGCCGATCATAATGATATCGTCTGTTAGTGTAAGTACGGCGCTAGACTCCCTTAAAAACGGCTTAGTTGCCTCAAGTATGCTTTCAGCAGTCCGATACTTGTAGCCGCCAAACTTGTTATCTGCATCTTTTCTAGCTGACAATTCAACCTGTATCTTATTCAATATTTTCATTTTCTTCACCCTTTTCGTTTTCTTCATTTTGCTGATCTTCCGAGAACTCTACATTCTCTAAAACCCAGCCCCCAATCTTGCTCACTTGTTTATTTGTGTGGATTGATTTTGCATCACTGCTGATGCCTCATCTAGCGCAGCCAGTTGGATTTCAACCATTCTTTTTGTTGCATCTAGCGCAGCCCTTTGGATTTCAACCATTCTTTTTAAAGACGCTATTTCTTCGTCTTTTCTGGCGTAGTCACTCTTAACATCTTCCCAATCAACTTTCATTTTAAACCCCGTGGGTATTCCACTCTTAGTTTTAGTCTTAAACATGCACCTGTCACATGATCAATTTGCTTCTGATTTAGCTCGGAAGGCCATAAATAAATAGCCTGTCTGCTCAAACCTAAAGCATCCATCATGCCCTTAGTGCCTCGAAAAATATATTTTGCTTGTGCTTTATTCATTCGCTAACTATAAACTAATGTTGCATCTATGTAAACAATGTTTATTTAATTAATTAAGTAGTTTACTTAATGATTTAAATAGTTTAAACTTACTCAACTTAAATAAGAAAGGGAAAAAATAAAATGTCTATATCCGGTACGCACCAAGGCCAAAGCTATATTGAAAGTCTCGGCTACACACCCCTGCTAACACTTGAGCAGACCCCTGTTAGCACTTACCATAGTAGTTTAAATATTCCAGTAAACCACCAGCAAACCCGCGCTCTATATAGTCCAGTTGTTTATATTAAGAGCAGATATAGCACAGAAATTATTGATCAGCTGGGTCGGGCATATACTGCAGTTCGATATTACTATTAATTAACTTGAGTAAATAAACTAAACGCCCTTCGGGGCTTAACAAGGGGAAATAAAATGATAGCAGAAGTTAGTTATATTAAGGATACAGCCTATAGCTTAGGTCAGGTTTCGGACATGTACGGCAATTGGGTTGAAGAATTTGAGTTAAATCACGCTAAACTCATTGCTTGCAAGACACACATATGCAAGTTAAAGCAGCGTAAGCTCTTAGACGCTAAAGCTAGTGAGGCTGACGAAATACATGATGCTATATATTATAAGTTTGGTATTAGTGGGCTTAGTTACTGCGTAAATGAACACCCGTTTAAATAAACTAAACGCCCTTCGGGGCTTAACTTGGGGAAATAAAATGACATCATTTACAAATCAGCAGTACATAACGCTAGGACTAGAAAACCTAGATATTATTTTCGGCGAGAATATTCACGCTGAGGCTATTTATAGTTTTGATTTCGATGGCCAATTACAACTACATGAATTGTTATGCCCTGTCGGCGCAGGAGGCTCAGAAATAGATATCAGCGAAATATTAAGCATCGATGCTGGCGCAGAAGCGTATGAAGAATTGGAGTGTAAACTGGCTAAAATTCGAGAGGAAAATATAACAAATAAGCAGGTAGAAAAATGGGAGCAAAGAAGTGAGCGATTTTCAGAGAAGGGTTAACAGGCTTTTAAAAGCAGGCTATTCAATAAAATTAGCTTACAAGATTGCTCATCAGGAATTAGTGAAATGAAGATATTATTATTGGTGGCTGGCTTCGCATTGGCGTTAGGCGTCCCTGACAACCTGATTATTAATTTAATCGGCATGGCTATTATCGGCGTTGTTGTTTTTAATTTAAATGATTCAGATTTTCAATAAAAGGTTTAAATGCTAGGCAATTTAAATTATAATGAGTAATGCGCCCTCGCATCAGGAGTAATTACCTGTTGTATGGTTTCCCCCTTTCCCAGTGAGGGCGCACATTATTTAAAGGGTTTTTTGAAGGGAATTTAATATGCACTACTACCAATTTAATATCGCTGATTACAGAAAAGATACTGGGCATTTGAGCCTTTTAGAGCATGGTATTTATCGGTCACTTTTAGACACTTATTATCTAAACGAATCACCATTATCGGGTGACGAATCTATACTTATGCGGACGCATTCAATTAGGCTGGAAGATGAAAAAAACGCTATGCGAAATGTTCTGGCTGATTTTTTTAATTTAACAAAAAAAGGCTACACTCACAAAAACTGCGCCGAACAAATAAAGAAATACAACGGAAAGTCAGACAAGGCAAGGGTTTCAGCGAATAAACGATGGCATGCGAACGCACCAGAAAAGGATGCGAACGCAATGCGAACGCATAGCGAAGGCAATGCTAACCATAAACCAATAACCATAAACCATAAACCAATAAAAGAAACTACATGGCTACTGCCAGTGTGGGTTAATAAAGCAGCTTGGATTGAATTTGAAAATCATCGAAAAGAGATCAGAAAACCGCTTACAGATTTAAGCAGAACTAAAGCTGCAAATTTACTAGAACATTTTAGCAATGATGAACAACAATCTTTTATTGATAACACTATTCAGAATAGATGGACGGGAATATTCACAAAAAATAAAGGTAATCAAAATGAAAACAATAACGCAGCTAATTCCAAACCAGTCAGCAATCACGCCAGAGTCATTCAAGCATTACAAGATCAAGGAAGGGCTAACAACTAAGGCGATAACTTACTTATTTGCTAACCTGTCTGTTAAATACGGACATAAGTTTACGTCATTATTCCCTGACCAACCGACTTTAGAAGCTACGCAAAGGGAATGGGCTAACTCTCTAGGTAATGTCAGCAAGGCTAATCTTAGATGTGGGTTAGACAAGTGCATCGATATATATCCATCATGGCCTCCCAGTGTTGGTGAGTTCAAGAAGCTTTGTGAGATAGACCCAGTATCAATTGGATTACCATCGGTTGAGCAAGCATGGTCTGAGATAAGCAGTATGAGTATTCAGGTTAAGTATAGTCACGGAGTCGTATTGGCTTCGCGGAATGATATTAGATGCGATTATTACAACTGGCGGCTACTTAATCTCGCCAAAGCTATTCCGAAATTCAAACCTATTTTTGACGAATATGTCGAGAGAGTGTTTAACGGTGAGGAATTCCCAATGCCACTTATGATTGAAGATAGAACTGATAAGCCAGTGACTAAGGCTGAACGTGAGAAGGCTTCTGGAATTTGGATGGAACAATTAAAAAAGGCGATTATCAAATGAATATAACAAGGGCTGAAGCGTTAAATTATTTTGACTACAATCAAGAAACTGGTGGTTTAAGTTGGAAATTATCAAGGGGGAAAAAAACAAGGGCTGGAGATATTGCTGGCACTGAAGATAAGGGTTATTTGCGGCTGAGGTTTAATTATAAAGATTACAAGGTTCATCGGATTATATGGCTCATGGTTTACGGTAGGTGGCCTGATCAGATAGATCATATTGATCACAATAGGGGTAATAATAAAATAAATAATCTGAGAGAAGTGACGGCCCAACAAAATGCACAAAATAGAAGTTTACATAAAAATAACAGGTCAGGCGTTTGCGGTGTTAGTTGGAAAAAAGATAAAAATAAATGGTGTGCCGAAATCCACGCTAATGGGAATAGTGTCTTTTTAGGATACACTTGCTCGTTATTTAGAGCCGCTTGCTTGAGGAAATCAGCTGAAATTAAATATGGATTTCATGCTAATCATGGAAATAGTTAAAAATAAGTGTATATTTACTTTAACTGTTTATGTATAATGTATAGACACAAAGGGGAAATAAAATGAAATTAGTAAGAGAAATTGAAAATCACAAATTTTACACAGTTATCTATAACACTAAAAGCGAAGCCGCTAAGAACTCACAAGAAGGTTATAGCCAGATGTTTCATCTTGGTTGTTGGTACAACATAAGTATTTTGATGAATTTTCAAGAAGACCTACACACTTCATAATTCACAGCCCCTTCGGGGGCTTATTTAAAGGGGAATAAAATGTTTTCAAAAAACTCAGCACTACGGGAAATTAGATGGGCAGCAAAGATTAACGGCCTGACCTTCAGAAAGACTAATACACGCTTCAACGGTGCGTACCTTTATGAGTTGATAGTCCGTGAAACTGGCGAGGTTTTAATAAGTAACTATCTATTTTCATCGGCTTATAACGATGCTTGTTCAGGCTACATTTCTAGCTGGAACGGGTCAGAATTTGAATTTAACAAGGGAAATCTATAATGTCACCTAGTCCTAGTGAGCAAGCCAAACGCATCGGGCTGAAAAGCCTGATGCAAGTTTCAAGGATAACGGGTGTTAGCCCTGAAACGCTTATAAACTGGCATAGAAGTAAGAAAAAGTCGCAATTGTTTAATGTGGTTTTAATCGGATGCTTGGAGGTTGTTAAAAATGATAAGTCAGTCTAAGTTTAGCAATGTCTGTTCAGAGTGCAATGGGGCGATAACAGCCATTAATCGTAAAACAGGCAGGGTTTCACTAAAGAACAACAAGGTAACTTGTGGTGATGAATGTGCGAAGAAAAGAGATAATCGAAAAAAAGCAATCAGGGCTGCTAAACGAAAAATACTTAAGCTAAAGTGTGAATCGGGTGTTACTGATGTTAAAAAGTCATTAAGTGATATTCAAGATGAAAAGAAAATAAGAGTTATGCAGCAGTTTAAAACCACGCTACCAATTGGCAGCAGGTCAAAAGTCGATGGCTTTTTATACAAAGTTGGAACGCATAACTTGTTTTACCGAAAGAATGTAGATAATAGCGACTGGACTAGGGCCGAGCCTGACATTTTTGGTTTTTGTAGTGGGTTGCTAGCATGAGTGCATTAGACTCACAAGTTGGCGGAGATCATTATAAAAATCAAGGGCTACAGCCGTTCGAAATTTGCTATAAAAACTTCGGTTATGAAGCCGTAAGGCATTCAGCTTATGTGAAAATATTAAAATACCTTGTAAGAGATAAAGGTGATCATAGGCAGAATTTAGAAAAGGCAATACATGTTTTGCAGATTCAACTGCAATTTTTAGATACATCAATAAAGGAAAGTAAATATGAGTAATTATGACGATACAAACAGAGGCCAGATCTGGGGTAATGAAGACAAGAATAAGGAAGGTGCTAATCCTAATTGGCCTGATTTCCAAGGCTCTATAAATGTCGAGGGGAAAGAATACTGGGTTAGTGGTTGGAAGAAAAAAGCTGATTCAAATCCGAAAGCACCAGCCCTTAGTTTTCAGATTAAATTAAAAGACGATGGACAGACAGCTACCGTTAGAACTGAGCCAGCGACAGTGCTACAGGAAACCAGCTTTGACGATATTCCTTTCTAGCTGATACGATGCTTGAATCTTACCGCCTTGAGTGTGAAATTCGGGAACACTTGAGGCTGGTAAGGACTGCGAAAAATCCAAAGCAGTTTTGGTTATACACTTGGCGGCCTTTATTAGTAAAGCATCGAGGCGAAAAGGCAGTTAAAGAAATATCTAGGTTAATGACAATAATGAGAGATGGGGGTAAAAGATGAATATTAAAAAAGGCTATGATTTTTCAGAAGAGATTGAGATTGCTGATTATATTTCAGACATGGGTCATCATAGAAAAGGTGAAGTTATAACAATTGCTGACGCTATAACACTACTTGACGCAGCAACTGATATTAAATGGCTTATTTATAACTTGGAAAGATTATTGAAAGATAAAGATGCAGCGAACAAATAAGCAGAACAATAGCCTGCATGCTGGCTTGAAGGATTTAGGCGATGCCTTAAATGCTGGCGGCTTAGATATGCGTAAAGTATTAAAAGAATCTGTCGACATTCCTTGGACTCAGCAAAGTGTAAAAGAGTTTATGTTTAACCCAATATCAGTGATTATGCATAACGGCAGAACATCCAGTGAACTAAGCACAATTGAAATAAAGGAAGTTTGGGCTGTTATGATAAGATTTTGCGGCGAAAAACATGCTGTAACAGTGGCTTGGCCTGAAAGAGATGGTTTGAAATATGAAAAAAATGACTAGCACTACATTAAGATCCAAGGCTTTAAGACTGGCTCAAAAGCTAGCAAGGATTGCGGCAGCTGATGAAAATGGTCACGCGCATTGCTGGTCTTGCGGCGATGCTTATCACTACAAAGACATGGATGGAGGACATTTTATAGCCAAAGGCCATTCTAGTTTTTGGGCGTTAGATAAGTCAAATATCCACCCGCAGTGCAAAGGGTGTAATGGCTTTGGTATGAGATACGGTATAGCCGAGCAGCAATACACCATAAATATGATTGATTATTATGGTCGGGATTATGTCGAAATGATGCATAAAAATAAAAAACACGTTATGAAAATTGGAAAAGCAGGGTATTTAGAAATTATAAAAGAGCTGAATGATGAAATTAACTACCACCAAGAAAGGATAGGGCAATGAATTTATACGATAAGTTTTTAGACTGGTTTTCAGACAGAGCAGGGCGCAGCGATATTTACTTGTTTGGTGATCTTAGGTGTGCATTCAATGCTGGTTATGCACTAAGAAATATGGAAATGAGGGCTCATATTAAAATCCAGCATGAAAAGTATCTTTTAGCAGAAGATGATTTATTGGACGATAAAATTAATGCTTATGCTAGTGAGGGTGAAGACTGATGACAATGTGTGCCGAGTGCGGCGAAGTTATAGACGACTATACTGATGAAAAAGACGTTCATTATCTTGATTACTGCGATGATTGTGAGAACCCACCACCACTAGACTTATTGTTATCTCTGGATTCTAGCTAAATACTGTGGTAGTTTTTGCACTTAATAAAAATATAACCAGTTTTGCCCCACCAAACCAAATATATAAAGGCATTGCCGATAACTGGTTTGATGTTGGGACTTATTAAAAGGTGATTTATGGGCGATATATCTATATATTTTAATCGAAGGGAAATAGCCTGCAAATGTGGCTGTGGCTTAGACTCAATGGACGGAGAAACTTTAGATCTAGCCGATGAGTGCCGTGATTTTGCAGGACAATCAATAACGCCGTCAAGCGGTGCAAGGTGCTTAAATCACAATAGGTCAGTAGGGTCTAGTGATATGTCCCAGCACTTAAAGTGCAGGGCTATCGATTTGCCAGTCAAAAACCCAAAAGAATTATATGATTACTTGTGCCAGTCCTATCCGAGCAGATACGGGTTCGGGTTATATGATACATTTGTTCACATAGACACCCGAAGCGGAAAACCTGCCCGCTGGTAACAGCACTAATTTAAAACAGGATATTAAAATGAAATTTACTTTAAAGTCTAAAACCCATGTTTTTGGTGTTATTGTTGCAATATTTGGCGCACTGTTAGCCGCCCTGCCAGAGGTTCGTGGTCTTATTTCAGAAGAGCATTATGGTTTCATTTTTATGGTGATTAGTGCGATAACTGTTTTTTTTAGAAACATCACTAGCCAGTCTATTCACGACAAATGAAAATATACACTATTATTCTGGGTATGCTGTCGGCGGTAGCAGGGTGTTTTTATATTTATGCAAAAGGAAGTAAGGCAAAAGAAAATGAAATTAAAGCACAAGCATCGGACGAGGCTTTAGATTATTTAAATGCTGGGAGCGAAGCTATTATTACTGGCTTAAATAAGGAGGGGGTAATAAGAAATGAAAATCATAGTAGTAATAATCGTGATCATTTTGAGTAGTTGCGCCACAACTATTCCCCTTGTAGTTAAAATGCCATTACCACCAGAATTAATACTGCCAAAAATTAATGGCGATTCGTTACAGTGCTTAACTGATAATGCATATTCTAATATTGTTAAACGTGATAAATTACAGTCACAGCGCAGAACGACTTTACGACAAATAATAATGAGTACGCATTAAATGGCAGATCACGACTACGCCGCAGGGTTAAGAGACGGCGAAATAAATGCACTGAAAGACAGACAAACACTACACAGCAACAGGTTAGATAAGCACGATAATCGGATTGCTACTTTAGAAAAAACAGCTTATATTTTTATGGGTGCAATTATTCTTTACAGAAGACCAGAATATCAAGCGACTCAAGCCACTTTCTATGATGTGATCGACGGTCAACAACGTCTTATCACAATGACTCTTTACATAATAGCTATTGCAGATAAATATGTTCAATTGCGAGAATTCGAAAAAGCGGCTGAAGTTTTGCAGATTCTTTTTAATACTGGTAGAACAAGCTT
>ENA-OSJC01002445-OSJC01002445.1-marine-metagenome-genome-assembly--contig:-NODE-2445-length-14019-cov-4.391622_pt1 | contig 14019 bp, 9 predicted proteins | sample MGYA00237885_ERZ534234 | MGnify/ENA primary metagenome ERZ534234 (study PRJEB26413, sample SAMN06343907) | marine metagenome | isolation source: coastal waters | place: Atlantic Ocean: West Antarctic... | reverse complement strand
AAAAGATCGGGGCTTCGGCTCCGACCTTTTATTTTTATTAATTTATATTATATTATATTATGGCAAAGAAAAAAGAAACAAAAAAAGAAATAGAAGTAGTCAACGAATTTAAAGAAGTTGAAACTTTGGTGGCTGTAAAGCAACCTAAAAAAGAAACTTGGGAATTAAAAGATAGAATGTATTACCTTGTAGGTAATAAAAAACCACTATCCAGAAGTATTAAATCTGCAAACTTATATTGGTTTGATAAAGAGAAGGGATACGAAAGAGAGATAAAGTATTGTGAGAACCAAAGAACTCCATTTGTAGATGAAATGCAAGGAGATCAAAGATTATCACATATAGTTTTTAGATCTGGAATGTTAGTGGTGCCAAAAGAGAAAACAGTTTTACAAAAGTTTTTATCTATGTATCATCCAGATAGAGGTATTATGTTTTTTGAAGACAAACCAGTAGCAAGAGCAGAGAATCATTTAGATTGGTTAGAGTTTGAAATAGCAGCTATGAATGCAGCTAACAACTTAGACGTTGATATGATGGAAGCTATCATGCGTGTTGAGGTTGGATCTGACGTGTCTAAGATGAGTTCTAAGGAACTTAAAAGAGATTTACTGTTATTCGCTAAGAAAAGTCCAAAGTTATTCTTAGAGTTAGTAACAGATGAGAATATAGGTTTGAGAAACATGGCTATAAAAGCATGTGAAGCTTATATTATAGAGTTATCACAGGATCAAAGAACTTTTAGTTGGAAAGCAACAGGTAGAAAACTAATGACAGTTCCATTTGAAGAAAATCCTTATTCAGCTTTAGCCGCTTGGTTTAAAACTGACGAAGGTGTTGAGATTTATTCTCAAGTAGAAAAACGATTAAAATAATAATCACTTGTAGATGCAGTCGCTCTACGGGGCGATTGCAAATACAAAAATAAAAATATATAATGGCGATAAGTATAGATACGGTATATCAAAGAGTTTTAGCTATAGCTAACAAAGAACAAAGAGGGTATATAACTCCACAAGAATTTAACTTAGTAGCTAATCAAGCTCAGACGTCTATATTTGAATCTTACTTCTATGATAAAAATATAAGAGAAAGATTAGAGCCAAGCACAAACCCAGAAACTGACGAAACTAACATATCAGATTTAATTAGTGTAAAGTTAGGAATATTCAAAGGAAGTTTACCGGTAACAAGTGGACACACATTTCCTGCTACTACAACAGTTAGTAGTGTAGCTTATGATAACTTTCAATACGGAAGAATTTTTTACAATGATCAAGTATGTAGACAAGTTACTATTAATGAAGCTGAAAAACTAAAAAAATCTATTAGACACATGATTGACACAGATCCTGTGTATGCTGATAACAGAGTTACCGGTAGAGACATTGTTGTGTACGCTGGATCAACTACTGAAAAAACATCTGGAGTTACTGTTGAGTGCTTTAGAGTTCCTGTAACCGCAGAGTGGGGGTATGTAGTAGTAAACGAACAAGCTTTATACAATAGTAATACAGCTGTAAATTTTGAGCTACACAAAGCAGAAGAAGACACTCTAGTATTTAAAATATTAGAATTAGCTGGGATAATAGTTAATAAGGTGGGGTTAGTGCAAATAGCAACTCAAAAACAAACAGCGGAATCACAAACTCAAAAACAATAATAAATGGGACTAACATACGTAAACACTAGTGCATATTATGATGCAAACGGAGATCATGGGAATTACCAAAATATAAGTCTACAAGAAATTATTGACTCTTTTAAAGCTGCTTACGTTGGAGAGGGAAAAATATGTGAAAAAGTTTTAGATACAGATGTTACTTTTTTTGCAATAAGAGGTATGCAAGAATTAAGTTACGACACGTTGAAGTCAGAGAGAGATTGGGAAGTTGTAGTACCAGCAACGTTAGTGTTAGTGATGCCACACGATTTTGTTAATTACGTTAAGTTATCTTGGAGTGACGGTTCTGGAATAGAACATGTGATATATCCTACTAAGCTTACTTCTAACCCAGCTCAAGAAAGCAACACTATAGATACTTGGGGAGGTTTTGATGCTACGACTAGCACAGACGAAAGTTCTACTACCAAGGCAAACTTCAATAACAATACAAGCGCACAAAGTGAATTTGATTACGATGACAATGTTTACGACTTAAACACTGGCCAAAGATATGGTATTGACCCGCAACACGCTCAGGTTAATGGTAGTTTTTATATAGACGAGTCCGCTGGTAAGTTTCATTTTAGCTCTAATCTATCTGGCAAAACATTAGTTCTAAAATATATAAGCGATGGAATGGTCACAACTGGAGGAACGTTGAGTTTGGCTAACACAAAGATACATAAATTTGCGGAAGAAGCTATATACAAATACATGGCTTATGGATTGTTAAGCGCTAGAAATGATAGCAACCCAAACATGCTACAACTACTAAAGAAGGAAAGATTTGCAGAACAAAGAAAAGCTAAATTAAGATTATCAAATATTAAAATAGAGGAGCTAGCTCAGATAATGAGAGGTAAGTCTAAATGGATCAAACACTAATTAAATGGCGGAAATAAAAAGAACCTTCTCTGCGTCTAAGATGAACAAGGATATTGACGAAAGACTTGTTCCACCTGCAGAATATAGAGATGCGTTAAATATACAAGTAAACACTTCTGAAGGATCTAACGTTGGTACGGTACAGCCAATACTTGGTAACACTGTTGTAACTGCAAAAGTTCCAACTGGAAGTTTTTGTGTTGGATCTATACCTGACACTAAGAACGATAAAATATACTGGTTAGTTGCCGGTGAAAAGTCAACAACAAATGAAGTGACAATGTACAAAGACTACGTTTTAGAGTACGATGTGCAGAACGATACGACTAAATATGTTGTTGTAGATATATATAAGGTTGAGATAAAAACAGCGGCATTACAAAGTTCTTCTTCAAATCAATTTTTATACGCGCCTGAAGTTTCTAATATTGAGACTTTTAACAATACTGGTATTAGAATAGGTATGAACATACAGAGTGTGCAAACTCAAGTAACGCACGATTTCACTGTTCAAGATATACAATTTGACACAGGTAATAATAGATGGAAAATACTATTTGACTCACCTCAGTTTAATAATGGTTTTGTAACTAACGACGACGAGACTGTAACTTTTACTTCTGAAAGAGTTCTTGATTTTGATTCTACTAGATTAATTACCGGAATAAACATGTTAGACGGAATGTTGTTTTGGACAGATAACTATTCTGAGCCAAAAAAAATAAACATAGAAAGATCAATAGCTGGTACTGGTGGGAGTAGTTACCTAAAAGGTGTTGGTGCTTCCGCTGTGACAGGTGGTTACGCTAGCGCTGCAACGTTGTCTTCTCACTTAACTTTTGGTGGGGACAACGATATTTTTCACACAAGATTAGTATCGTCAAAAGATGGTTTTAACTTAGAGGTAATGACTGATAGATTAGGTCAAAAAGCGGTTTGGTTAGAACAAGAAAATATTACAACTATAAGAAAAGGACCTCATACGCCACCTTACTTAGAGATGTCTAGCACAGAGATACAAAGAACCGATCTAGTAACTGGCGCTATCAATTCTACTAGTACAACTAAAGATCACGCTTTTTCAGATAACGGCGTTCTACTAGCTACTGGAGATGGACCTTTCTCTATAACGTTTGACACTAATGTGGATTTTAGAGTTGGTGACGTTATTATACTTCGTGTAGCAGGAACCCCTCTCGATCCTTCAGTAACTTTTTTGTCAGATAGCGCTTTTACCAGTGACTTAGCTGACGTTAGAATAATCATAGATAGCGTGCCTCTTGGAACTCTACCGTTTACAGGACCTTACGGATATAAACTTTTATCAATAAAGAAAGATCTTGGAGAGGGTGTATTTACTTTCCAAGCAAAGCTAGAGCAAACAAAATCTTTATTTGAGTTTAAGTTTCCTAGGTTTGCGTATAGATATAAATACAAAGACGGAGAGTACTCTACTTTTTCACCTTTTTCAGAAATAGCTTTTCTTCCTGGTGATTACGATTACGCCCCTAAGAAAGGCCATAACTTAGGAATGGTTAATCAGCTTAGATCTTTAAAGATAACAGACTACGTTGTTGAAGATGCTGCTAAGGGTCATGATGTGGTAGAAGTAGATATATTACTTAAACACGAAGACTCACCTAACATATATACTGTTGACACTATAAAGCCTACAAACATTCATCCAGAGTGGCCAGATAAAGAAAATTACCCTTCTGGTAGAGGAGAGTACAAAATAGAATCTGAACTTATACACGCCGCGGTACCTTCAAATCAACTTCTTAGACCTTGGGACAACGTTCCATTAAAAGCATTAGCACAAGACATAACTGCCAATAGATTAGTATATGGTAATTATGTTCAAAATTACAACATAGAAAACATACCTATAATAGATGTTAGTATAGACTCTACTTTAGGCGACTTAGCTAATAGAGTAACTAACGCCGTGCCAACACCAAGCAAATCTGTAAAGTCATTAAGAACTTATCAAGTTGGAGTTGTGTATAGAGATAGATACGGTAGAGAAACACCTGTATTAACTGGTAACGCAGTAGATAGTGTTATAGATGTAGAACCAAACCAAGCTAAGGCTTTTAATAAGATAACAGCAAGACTAAGCTCACCACCTCCTTCATGGGCTGATTCATATAAATTTTTTGTAAAAGAAACTTCTAACGAATACTATAGTTTAGCTATGGATAGGTGGTACAATGCAGAAGATGGAAACGTTTGGATATCTTTCCCTTCGTCTGAAAGGAATAAAATAAATATACACAAAACAGATAGAGAAACTGACAACACTTTTTTAATACTTAAAAAACAACACACTACAGATTTAGCTATTGAATCTGAAATGAAGTATAAAGTTATAGATATTGAAAACGAAGCTCCAGAATACATAAAAAGAAATACAAAAAAATTAGGTTCGTTAACAAACTCTACCGCAAGTCCAGCTATAATACAATCAGATGCTGGGTTTCCATTTGAAGACGGCGATAGCTTTCAAGTTGACTACACTGTATTTGAGGAAGAGTTTTTAAAAATATCTACAAGCATAACTAGTGACACGCAAGATGTTGGTATTAGAGAAGCTATGCACGATGGCTTTTTGTTTGTTAAGTTTTTTAGTGGTGTTGTTGATAGTAGTTATTATAAAATAGCCAACATGTCTACTGCTACAGGTAACTTAAAGATAAATATAGATGGTAAGTTTGGATCGGATATAGCTTTTCTTTCTAATGGAACTGGAACGGTAGCGGGTATTGTTAGTGGAGTTGGAATGAGGTTAGTAACTATGATACCTGAAAACAAAGCGGAGTTTGATGGTAAGTTTTTTGTAAAAATATTAAATGATATAAACCTACAAACTAACGTATTGACTTACAGCAGCAGTAGTAGCGATTGGTCTGTTATAAACGCCTTGTCTAGTTACTACGTGCATTACGAAGAAATTTTAGGTGCAGCCCCCCTCTCTAACCAACCATTTGACCCTGTTCAAGCGCCGGAGACTGGTTTGGTTAATACTATAGCAAAAAGTACTTCTACATATCGTCAATTTCCACCAAATTATGATACCAACGCAAAGGTACAGGCTTTGGTCAGTTTAGGTATAGGATCAGGATTTAATCAAGATAGAAGGCGGACGAAAAGAGCGGCAGCGGCTTGGTGGAGAGGTTGGGGTTATGGATGGTTTATTGACAGTGCTATAACGGCAAACGAAGACGCTGACACCGTGGAGCAGATGACGGTTAACATGGACCAACCGGTATACACGGATATAGCAGACCGTACGCATGGAGTTTTTGACTTACCAGCGTCGAATTTTGACGATAATAATCTCGGTATCACAGGCCCGGGTAAGGGTCTGTCATTAAGTTTCTCAGGTATAGGGGGCGAGCAGTATGAATACACAAATAATACGGGTAACGATTTTAACGTTGGTGGTACGGTTAACAGTGATCAAGCAGCTGTGGTGGAGCTTTTAGAAACGGCTGGAACTCAGTTTAGATTTGCTGACGACCCAGACCAGACGGTTTACACAATTTTATATGCTAGTAAATTAGAAGGTAGATATAATTATGATGCGTCTTTAGGTGCTGGCACAGGAGCTTTTCCACATGGACCTAACAAACGTAAGACATGGAAGTTAGTAGTGGAAGATGCTGATGGGAATGGTATTGGTGATTTTGACGGAAAAGGTAACAGTTATAACCCCGTTGATTTTACAAATGATAATGGCGATTGGGGAACACAGCCAACTTCTGCAGTTCCTGTAAGAATAGAGTTCGTGCAGCCATTTGATGATGACGATGATACGATAGCTACTAATAATCCAGCAGTGTGGGAAACAGAACCTAAAGAAGATATTGGTTTAGATATATACTACGAAGCAACACCGGCAATACCTATAGATTTAAACTTTAAAACAAATGAGCAGTTTGCTAAATACGGCTCTACGGTTGAAAACGAAACAACTAACTTTGGTACAGCTTTAACGGTAAAAGCATGGAGTGACCAAGCAGTTACATTAAGCGCTCAGATACCTACAGTTGTAACAGCTGGAGATATAATCGCGTTCACAGCACCTGATGGTGGTGTTACTAGGTTAGAAGTTAAAACAACTACAACGGCAGCTACAACAACGCAGATAACGTTTGTCAACGAAACACATTCTAAAAAAGTAACGTTACCTTACTCTAATTGTTATTCGTTTCAAAACGGTGTAGAATCAAATAGGATAAGAGATGATTACAACGAGGTTTTTATTAAAAACGGGGTTAAAGCTTCCACTGTTTTAGCTAAGCATTATGAAGAAGAAAGAAGAGGATCTGGCATGATACATTCTGGAATATATAATTCCACGAGTGGAACAAATGAGTTAAATCAATTTCGCCAAGCAGAACCTATAACAAAAGATTTAAACCCTAGACATGGATCAATACAAAAGTTGCTAAATAGAGGTACAGATTTAGTTGCTATAACAGAAGACAAGTGCTTTAAGATAATGGCGGATAAAGATATGTTATTTAATGCAGATGGATCTTCTCAGTTAATAAGTTCTAAAAAAGTTCTTGGTCAAGCATCTGCGTTTGCTGGAGACTTTGGAACTACAAATCCAGAATCGTTTGCTCAGGATAACTTTAGAGCTTATTTTGTGGACAGAACTAGAGGAAAGGTATGTAGATTATCTATGGATGGTATAACACCTATATCGTCAGCTGGTATGCACGATTGGTTTGCTGACAATTTAAAAGTTAGTACATCTACATTAAAGAACTCTATTGAAACTGTGTTTGGAAGTTTTGACTCTAAGAAAGGTCTTTATAATGTTTCTATTAAAAAGTTAGGAGAATCAATAGAAGGTAGTCCTGCCGAATCTCCAGCTTACGTTAACTATACGTTGAGTTATAGTGAGATGGCTAAAGGGTGGGTAAGTTTTAAATCTTTTTATCCAGAAACTGGATTAAGTATAAATAACGATTTCTACACGTTTAATGATGGTGAGTTATGGAAGCATCATTCAAATGAAACTAGAAACAATTTCTACGGTGTTCAATACTACTCTGATATCACTACTATACTTAACGATCAGCCAGGTTCTATAAAAAGTTTTAATACTATAAACTACGAAGGTAGTCAAGCTAAAATAACGCAACAAAAATTTGAAGCTACAGATACTATTGCTGATGCTGCTGGTAATAACGTTTCTAAGTTTGATAATAAGTACTACAACTTAAACGCAAAAACAGGTTGGTACGTAGACACGTTTGAAACAAACGAACAATCAGCTACAGTTCATGAGTTTGTAGAAAAAGAAGGTAAATGGTTTAATACTATAAGAGGAGTAGCTACAACACTAGGTAATTTAGATCAACAAGAGTTTTCGGTACAGGGTGTTGGAGTTCCTTCAGCGGTAAGTTCAGATGGTATAACAAACGATGTTTACAAATTCAAAGTAACCAACAATGTTTCTACTAGTTATAATCCAGATACAGAAACAGATGGTAATACAGATGGAGCTGCTGATGGTATTTGGGACGGAACGGCAGATTAAAAAATAAAATATGGCAAATTGGACAGTAACAGAATCTTCTACAGCAGTAGCACAAGGGGCGACGGTATCAACTAATGTTGTTCTAACTATATTACCACTAACTGGTTTTGTTGTAAGTGCTAGTAATTTTAAAATTGGTGGAGCTACAAATAGTAGTGGAAATATATGGGCTGGCGGTAATGTAGATATAGGTATTAACACGGTTACGTTCGCGGACACTACTACGGCCGGTGCGGTTGGTAACACAGTGACTGCGACTGTAGCTTTTGATTCATTCGCTATGCCAGGAAATCTAAAACAGTTATATATAGATATAGACGAGATAGCAGAAGTTCAAAGTGTAGATAGGTTTTTTTGCATAAGAACGCAGCATACGGCAGAAACAGATGATAAAGGTATTAACAAACACGTGGTAACTTACGCTTCAGCGCCCACAGGTATAACAACAGCAAACAACACTCCGTTAGTGCATAACAATGGAGATGGTTTAGTAGAGCATTCCCACCAAGGTATTGTAACGCAAGGACCAGTAGCACCAGGAGAACTTATACTATCTGTTGATTTTGACGCTAATGAGTTATTTGGTTATCATTACGTTTCTGAACCTACGTTTTCCACAGTGACAGGCGCTTACTCTAGCTACTATACATTTATAAACAGTGGCCATGTGTACAACACCAACGGTAAACTTATATTTGTTAATATAAAAGGATACTACACTCCACCAGTAGGAATAACTGGATTAGATCCTGATCCCGCTGGATCTGCTAGTGCTATGTGTGAGCTAGGTCAGTTAGTAAGAGCAACGCATGTAATGAGACAAGAAGAGCAAGGTGAACCTGGTTCGGTAGCTCAAGTAACAAACGTTGTAATAGACTCCTCTATTATACCAGCAAACGGAGAGACTAGAACTCTGGACATAATGGGTGATCTTGCGGCGGCTTGCACGTTTAAAGTCGTTAGTTCAGATTCTAGTAAAACATATGATTTTGGCCCAACAGATCCTAACGCAACAGCTTACGAAGTTACTAATGGTACTTTTACCGCTGCCGCTACAGGATCAGAGATCTTTTCGTTTGGAACAGTTGGTAACCCACAAGAAACAATAATTTTCCCAGCTGTTTCCGCTAACACGTATTATGACGTTATAGTAACACCAACACCACCCGCAACAGCGACCTCTAACGTTCCCACAGCGGCCAATCAACTTCGTATATATCAATACCCTGTAATTAAAGTTACATTAGAGCTTCTTGATGGCGCTGGAGTTTACGACGACGCTGAGTTCTTTGTAACTGATGGAAATGTTAAATCTGAAATAGTTGGTAAAGCTGGGGTTACAAGTAGAGAGCCTATAACTAGAGAATTTTCTTACACTATATTACCAGCTATGGTTACCGACGCAGGAACAAACACGTTAGCTGTTAAATCATCGCCAGACACTTCTTTTGACAATACTGGTTCTTTATCGACGTTGTTAAACGGGAATGCTAGCGGAACTAGTTTTGAAGTTGATACTAACGTAGGTGTAGTTGCTGGCAGTACAATAAATTGGAGTGTACAAAAGACGTCTGTGTTTACTAGTGAAAATTCTAATGTTGTTCATATCGCTGATTTTGATATTAATGCCGATCCCGCTGTTTCGCTTACAGCAAATACGTCAAACGTAGTTGTAGGAATGGAGTTATCGGGTAGTGGTATACCTCGAGACGTTGTAGTTGAAACAATACAAGATGGGGCAGTTACATTAAACGAAGGTATTAAATTTAAACCTGGGAACCCAATTACATTTACAACAGCTGGGATAACCGCTAGTAGTGTTAATGCAAACGGAACAACGGTAGTAGCATCACAAACCATGGCTGGAGTTTTAGATAATTTTGAAATAACTTTTGGTGGTACAGAATCTGACGTATTGGCAAACGTGTTAGATACAACAGTTACCAAGGTAGGTGATAACATTGTCATAGCAGGTAAATATCAAGTTAGTTCATTTCCTATAGCTGACACAGTTGTAAAACTAGATCTTAATAAATTAATAACAATATCATAACATGGCTACGATAACCTTAACATTTCCAAATAAAATAAACGAATCAGCTCAAGTAGGTGACACAGCTTATTACACGCCAACTACTGATGTTGGAGATTTTAAAACTTCATTGAAGGCAGATGAGGTTACGGAAAACACGTATATAACAATTGGAACTATAAAATCTATTGCTTCAAATAGATTATCTATGGTGTGCAACACTACGTTAACTACGGGTCAAGTGCCTACCACTAGCTACTTTATATTTTTTAGCAAAGACAATGTTGTTAACATGTCTAGTGTGTTAGGTTATTTTGCAGAAGTAAAACTAAAAAGTAACTCTACCACAGATGCGGAGCTGTTTAGTGTAGCGTGTGACTATTTTGAAAGTAGTAAATAGTAGTAAAAAACTGTGACTATATTGATATAATTAAATTTTATTAATATGAAAATGAAAGATATAGATAAACAGGTAGAAACAAACCCGTTGACCAAAGAAGAGTCTAAAGCTCAGTTTGTTGAAATGACAGAAGAGTTAGGATTAAAACATAGTTTTAATTTTGATGAAGCTTGGGAGATAGGGGAAGAGTTAAGAGAAAGAAAACAATTTAGAGAAAATATCACAACCTTAGAGTCTCAAATAAATAATACGGAAAATGCTCTAGTAGGGAAAGAACTACACGACTTAAACCCAGTTAAACATACTTTTGCAGATGGTTGTTACATTAGAGAGATATTTAATCCTGCTGGATTGTTATTAGTCACTAAGATACATAAGAAAAAACATCCATTCTTTTTAATGAAAGGAGAGATGTCTATATTAACAGAAGAGGGTATAAAACATATTAAAGCACCTCATCATGGTATAACACATCCTGGAACTAAGAGAGTAATATATACACATACAGATTGTGTTTTTATAACCGTGCACGCAACAGAAAGTGTAGATATAAAAGAAATAGAAGAAGAAGTTATAGCAAAAGATTTTAACGATCCAGATGTATCCTTGGAAGATATAAAGTTATTAAAAAATAGTAGGTTAATTAAAAATAAAGAATTATGAGTTTTATAGCAGCAGGAGCAGCAATTATATCAGTTGGTATGGGAGTAGCAAAAGCCATAAAAGGTGGTGCTGATAAAAGAAAAGCTAAAAAAGAAAACGCAGCCGCTAAGATAGAAATGGAAAAAGCTATGGATAGTTATAGAAATATGGATACTAGTAATCCTTATTTAAACATGGAAAACACTATGGAGGATTTAACTGTCAATACCCAAGCGGCAGATATGGCTAATGAGCAGAACCAAATTGGTATGGCTGATACTTTAGGAAGAATGAACCAAGCGGCTGGTGGGTCTGGTATAGCTGCACTGGCACAAGCTATGGCTAACCAAAGTCAAATAGCTAATCAGAAAGCTTCGGCATCTATAGCTACTCAAGAAAAAGGAAATCAAAAAGCTGAAAGAACAGAAGCTAGTAGAATACAAGGACTAGAAATAGATGGTGAAAAATATTCAAGAAGACTAAAAGGTAGTATAGCAAACGCGGAGCTAAATCTAGCGTCTGGAAATGTAGCTGGTGCGGCCGATGCTATAAACATAGCTCAAGGTAATATAGAGTCTGGAATTAACACAGTAGGTAGCTCGGTTGGTACTTATGCGGCAGGATTATCTTAAACTAATAAATTATGGCAAAAAAAGACACAACTACAGGGTACGAATTAAGCAGCAACGCTATACAGTCTTACTTAGATGCTAAGACAGCGCAGCGTAATATAAGTACTAACTGGGATACAGCTAGTGATTTGAGTGATCAGCTTTTAGGATCTGTTCAAAACCGTCAAGAAGCTAAGCGAGTTGACGAAGATAATAAACGTAAAGAGTTAGAAGCTCATGAAGAACAGTTTTCTAATAACATTCTTAAAATAACAGAGAGTGCTGGTGGGATGGGTGAAGAGTATTATGGTTTAGCTACAGAACAAGCTAAGTTGTTACAAGGAGAATATATGGAAGCTGTAAGAGCTGGCGATAAAGAAGCACAGACAAAAATCAAAATGAAACTCCAAGGTTTAGCAACTTCATCTGGATCATTAAAAGAAAGTTTAACTATAGCCGCTGAATTAAAAAATGATGGGCTTTTATCTAATGGTAGAACAGCAGAAGAAATAAAAATAGCAGACATATGTACAAATCCAGCTAATGCTATTTATCAAGATGGTGAGTACGTATGGAAAGATCCTGAAACTGGACAGACATATACACAAGTAGATTTAGATAAGTCACTAGGTCAAATAGACGAAGTCACGTCTAAGGCTTATTTAGATTATGAGATGGGACAAAATGAATCTGGTATGAATTACGTAAACGGAACTGGTCCTGATTTTGATTTTAATAGAATTAAAACTAGCATAGGTGATAATTTTATTAAAGAAGATAATATCATGTCTATAATTCATGATGATTTTAGAAAATCTGGAGAAAGCAATACTTTTAAAAACGACTTGAGTGGTTATTTAGAACAAATGCCAGATTATTATAAAACATTTAATATTGATGTAGATGGTGATGGTATTCCAGGAAATAGTGAAGAAGACAAAGCGGCTCTTGTTAAAGCTATAACAGATAAAACAGATACGAACTACGACTTTAAAATGTCTAAAAACATTGTGGCAGATTATCTAGCTAGACAGTCTGAAGAAAAATTTTACGGATCACATCCATCAGGTAAGAGCGCTAAAGAAAGAAAAGCTATGAAACCAGAGCCAGGTGAAACTGAAAAAATGTTTCTCGCTAGAGGAGGTATAATGGGAGAGCTGGTTAAAAAAGGTACTATTTGGAACGAAGATTTAGGAAAGTTTGTCACAAGGGGTAGAAAATATTAAAATAAAATAGATGAGTATAGAATTTTTACATCAAGGATTATCTGAGGACGGTAAAACAGTTAAATCTTTGCAGCAGTTTAAAAACGATTATTCTACCAAAGAAAACCAATCAACACTATACAGTGGCCTTGTTGAAGACGGTGAGTTTGATGGGTCGTTCTTAGACTTTCAAAATAAATATTTCCCTACGCAAGCTGCTACCACTACTACTTCAACATCAACTTCAGTCCCTAGAACTAAAGAGGAAGAGAAAAAAGAGGTAGTAATAACTAATGAGCAAGAGACAAAGGCTAGGAAACAATCTGTTGATACAGAGTTTTGGGATACTTACCAAGGAGGGCAGTTTAATAGAAAGGATTTTAAATTAAATGAAGATGGCATTATAGAGAAAACGTTAAAAGATGGTACCACAACGTTAATGCCAGCCCAGAACAAAGTGAGTAAAGGTAGCGGATTAGACAATATATACAATGAGTTAAATAGGGAAGAAGACTATTACAAAAATAATCTTTTAAAACTAAAAGGAAATAATAAGTTAAAACTTAGAGAAGACTTAAAGTTAGAGAACGAGCCTAACGCTAAAGATGTCAACGAAGATGGTTCTCCTAAATACTGGGGAGGAGGAGCTCTCGGCAAACCACCATTTCTAGGTGAGAAGCTCACTGAAGATCTTAATGCTTTTAGATCAGAAAGAAACAGTATAAAAAACTCTGGTGTTGTAAGCGAAGAGGCTTTAAAGATAAAACGCGAGGTAAAGAAGACTGAATCTGAGTACAATAGAAAAAAAGCTGCGCTCACAATAGAAATAAGTCGTTTGCCTGATGGGAAAGAGAAAGATAAAAAAATAGAAGAGTTAAAGCAATTTGACGAAAAGCGTGATGAAGAGCGTAAGGAGTTAGGAGAGAAAAACATGCCAACAATACCTTTATCTTACACAGCAGCTGATGACGGTGGAACTGGAGCGCTAGGTCTTTTCACAACAACATCAGCCGTAGACATG
>ENA-OSJC01002443-OSJC01002443.1-marine-metagenome-genome-assembly--contig:-NODE-2443-length-14027-cov-4.197204_pt1 | contig 14027 bp, 12 predicted proteins | sample MGYA00237885_ERZ534234 | MGnify/ENA primary metagenome ERZ534234 (study PRJEB26413, sample SAMN06343907) | marine metagenome | isolation source: coastal waters | place: Atlantic Ocean: West Antarctic... | reverse complement strand
GAAATAGGTAAAATAGTGATGCGTGCTGCCGCCGAAAATTTAGCTTCGCTCACTTTAGAGCTGGGTGGAAAATCACCTACTATTGTGGATGAAACCGCAGATGTAGCCGCAGCAGCTAAAAGAATCATGTGGGGTAAGTTTTTGAATGCTGGACAAATATGTATAGCCCCCGATTATGTCAGTGTACATCGCAGTCAGGTAAATGCGTTCATTGCTGCCTCTAAAAAAACGTTACTTGATTTTTTTGGTGAGGATACAGCAAACTCTCTAGATTATACAAAAATTGTAAATGACCAACACCATCTACGGTTGAATGGCTATCTTGAAGATGCCAAAAGTAAAGGAGCAAAAATCGTACACGGGGGGGCTTCTGACCTGACCACCCATAGTTTCGAACCTACTTTGGTCACCGAGGTCACCGCAGATACCGATTTGATGCAGAAGGAAATTTTTGGTCCCATTCTACCAATCATTGTTTTTGAAGACATCCATGAAGTTATAGATACTATCAATAGCAAAGAGAAGCCTTTGGCCCTTTATATCTACAGCAGCAGTCAAAAAAAAATCAATCATATATTAAAAAATACATCTTCTGGGGGTGTTTGTATCAATAATAATGATTTGCATTTTTACAACCATGAATTACCCTTTGGCGGCATAAATAATAGTGGGATGGGCAATTCACATGGGAAATTCGGTTTTATGGCATTTTCCAATGAAAGAGGGATCTATCGACAACACATTCCTGGAGCCGTAGAATGGCTGATGCCACCTTACAGTCAACTCAAACAAAAATTAATTAATTTGACCATTAAGTGGTTTTGAAGTTGAATGGGAAAAATCACGATCATTTTATTCATTGATATTTTTTAAATGAGGATGAAAAAAGTTTCCTGGGGAATTTTAGGTACGGCTCAAATTGCCATCAAAAAAGTCATCCCTGCGATGCTCAAAGCTGAATTTTGCAGTATCGATGCGATTGCCTCTCGTCGTTTGTCACAAGCAGAATTAATAGCTGCTCAATTTCAAATAAAGAAAGCTTATGGTAGCTATGAAGCCATGCTTTTAGATCCAGCTATTGAAGCCATCTATATTCCTTTGCCTAATCATTTACATGTCGAATGGATACTAAAATCACTTGCTGCAGGCAAACATGTACTGTGTGAAAAACCCATCGGACTGAATTTATCAGAAGCTATGTTGATGAACGAAGCCCTGAAAAAATATCCAGATTTGCGCGTGATGGAAGCATTCATGTATAAATTTCATCCCCAATGGGGAAAAGTGAAGTCACTAATAGCTTCCGGTTCCATCGGTACGTTGGTTCATGTACACATTCATTTTTCTTATGCTCAATTAGATCCAAACAATATTCGTAATCAGAAAAGTATGGGTGGAGGAAGTCTAATGGATGTAGGTTGTTATGGTGTTTCTGTGGCCAGATGGCTTTTTGAAGAAGAACCCGTTAAGGTGAGTGGATTATCAGAATATGATCCTGAAATGAAAACAGATCGATTGACTTCTGGGATACTACAATTCAATAAAGGGTCTGCTACCTTTACCTGTGGCACCCAAATGGAGCGTTTTCAAGTCGTGCATGTTTTTGGATCCAAAGGTAAAATAGAGATCAAGTATCCTTTTAATTGCCTTGATCAAGAAGCGACCCTTATTTTGCAGCAAGGAAGTACCTTTGATTGCATCTTGTTTGAACCTGTAAATACCTATGTGCTTCAAGCTGATCATTTTTCCAAAGCAATCAGAACTTTGGAACCTTTATTAATTCCAGTTTCGGACTCTTTGAATAATATGCAGATCATTGAGCAGCTCAGGAATTGAGCCCATACTTACTCATCATCTTAATTGGATCGAAGGGGTGATCACTTATTTGAAGAAACTTCTAATGCGGTAACATGTTCATAAAAAAGCTTTGATATTTTGGCCAATGTCAAGGTGCCTTGATCAAAATCTTTTAAGTTTTTTGATAGTAAAATAAGCACATAAGTTTCTCCATTTGGTAAATAAATAATACCTGCATCATGATGCAACCCCGTGATTGAACCTGTTTTGTGTGCGACTTGTACATCGATGGGTAAAAATCGAGGAATGATATCATTAAACTCTTGTGCTTTGAGCACATCGATCATTGCTATTTGGTCTTGAGTTGTTTCACCCAAAGGCAGAGCAATACTTTTAAGAATGGTCATCAAATCTTTGGCGGTAGTCATATTGTTCAGTCCTAAATCGTATACTTTCTGATCTTCTACGCCCCTAAGCACTTCGGTATCATAAGCCCCCAAACGCTGCATAGAAGCGGTAATATTTTTAGCACCAACTTCTTTAACTAGAATGTTGGTAGCCAAATTACTACTCGAAATAATCATTTGATGCATGAGATCAAACAGGGTCATTTGTTTGCCGATCTGAGTATAAAGTGAGGTTTCCGAATCCTCTGCTCTATTCATTTTGTAGGTTGAATGGTCTACAATACTTTCAAATATATTTTTGACGAGTATACTGTCAGTAAGTGAAAATTGCCCTTGAGATGCTTGATGATACATTTTGATCATGACCGGTACTTTCATGGTACTTGCGGCATGAAATTGCTCATTTTCATTGAGTAAAAAAACATTTTCTCTTCGATTAAGATCTTGAAAGGCAATCGCAAAGTCGCCCTCAACTTGTTCCAAGAGGTTTATTATTTTTGAATCTAAGTCTTCTGAATGCTCTGTTTTACAGCTGTACAGACTTATTAATATTAATAAATAGCGATAGCATTTCATGGTTTTTTTTTATTAAATTTACTTTTATAATTTAATAAAAAGACAATGAATTTAGTTTTTTCGAAAAGAAAGAGACTTTGGTTGAAAACCCTCGTTTGGATCTTTTTTGTTATGTTTTTTTCAATCAATGGTCTTATAGGACAGGATATTTTTGATGAAAAATTTGAACAAATAGACGGGAAACTACCTACACCCAACAGTTATAGGACAGGAGCCGGAGCACCTGGACCTGCTTATTGGCAGCAGCGTGCCGATTACGAGATAGCGGTCGTACTCAATGATGAAGATCAATCCATTACTGGAAATGAAATCATCACTTATTATAATAATTCACCCAGTACCTTGAATTTTCTTTGGATTCAGCTAGATCAGAATATTAGAGCGAAAGATTCGGACAAATATAAAATTAATGAAAGATTCTATGCTGGATATTCTGTTGATGCCAAGCGGTTACCCCATTTAACTTTTGATGCTGATTTTGATGGAGGCTTTCGCATCATATCTATTGAGGACATAGAGGGAAATGGACTCAGTTTTCACAGAGTAAAAACCATGATGCGCATAGATTTAGCTGAACCTTTGAAACCGGGTTCGGTAGTGAAGTTCCAAATAGATTGGAATTATTTGATTGGAAATAGGAGAGATGATGATGAGCGTTCGGGTTATGAATATTTTCCTAAGGATGACAATTATCTTTACGCGATTGCTCAATTTTATCCGAGAATGGCTGTTTTTGATGACTTTAATGGTTGGCAAAACAAGCAATTTTTAGGTCAGGGAGAGTTTACATTGAATTTTGGAAATTTCGATGTAAAAATTACGGCTCCGGCCGACCATGTAATTGCGGCAACCGGGTCATTGGAAAATGAATCGCTGGTACTAAACTCAATACAACTTGAAAGATTACAAAATGCAAGGGCAAGTTTTGATGCGCCTGTAGTAATTATTACTGAGGAAGAGGCCGTTTTGAACGAAGGTTCAAGGTCCGATCAAACCAAAACTTGGCATTATAAGGCTGATAATGTACGTGATTTTGCTTGGGTATCTTCACGTAAATTCATTTGGGATGCACAGGCAGTTCAATTGGATCAAAAAACTACGATGGCCATGTCTTTGTACCCCAAAGAAGGCAATCCGCTGTGGGAACAGGAATCGACCAAGGCCGTAGTCAATACCTTAAAGACTTATAGTGAAATGACCATTGAGTATCCTTATCCGGTAGCCATCAGTGTCCATACAGCAGCTATTGGGATGGAATATCCTATGATTTGCTTCAATTATGGACGGCCCGATAAGAAGGGTAACTATTCTTCAATGACCAAATGGAGTATGATCAGTGTTATTATACATGAGGTGGGTCATAATTTTTTTCCGATGATCATCAATTCTGATGAAAGACAATGGTCTTGGATGGATGAAGGATTGAATACTTTTTTAGAAACGAAAACCTCTATGGAATGGTATCCTGAGATGCCCATCCAATTAGGCACACCGGCAACCATAAAAGATTTCATGAGCGGGGAAAAAGATTTCATGAGACCCATTATGACCAATTCTGAGAATATTTTATTTTTTGGTAATAATGCATATAGTAAGCCAAGTGCTGCTTTGTTTTTGTTGAGGGAAACGATCATGGGTCCTGAATTATTTGATTATTCTTTTAAAGAATATGCTCGAAGATGGGCCTTTAAACATCCGAAACCAGCTGATTTTTTTAGAACTATGGAAGATGCTTCGGCCACAGATCTTGATTGGTTTTGGCGGGGTTGGTTCTATACGACAGATCACGTTGACATCAACCTACAAGGTGTGAGTTGGTATGTGCTCAGTGAACCTGTTTCTAAATTTCAAAGTAAATATAAGTCTACTTATGTAGATGGTACAAAATTGACAGATTTTCAAGCCACGCCTCAGCCTTGGTATGTTTTTAAAGATAAGAAAGGATTGATAGATGATTATCTTCATCCAGTCAATCAAGATGCAGTGATGGAAAAATTTATTGGAAAGAATGCCTATGAGTTATTTTTCCGAAATGATGGGGGATTGATAAGTCCGATCATTATCAAATGGATCTATGAAGATGGAACGAGTGAAATAGAGCAGATTCCGGCAGAAATATGGAGAATTAATGAATTGAATGTGAGTAAAGTATTTATAAAAGAAAAAGTGGTTTCTCAAATTATTTTAGATCCTTTGGATCAAACAGCAGATGTTAATTTTCAAAATAATTATTTTCCAAAAACAAAAGTTCCATCAAAGTTTGGTCGATTCAAAACGAAAGTCAATAAGTAACGTTGCAAAGTCAATAAATTTAAATGATAGTGATTTTTCTTCTCTAGACTCATATTTTTAATAAGATTGTCATGAGAAAACTATTTTTTTATCTGTAATTCAATATTCGATATAAGATTTATTAGAAGGGCCATGAGGTATGGGTACCTCACCGGTTAAAATTACCTTATTTTTGTAAAATAGGAGTGTACTCTTCTTGGTATTTGAATCATTTTGCTCATGTTTTATAAATTTATTTGATGGAATTAAATTTTGAATTGTTAAAAACAGAAGCCCTTGATGATCATATATATCGAGGTCAAACGGTTGATATAGGCGCTCCACAACTCTACGGAGGCTTAGTCATGGGACAAGCTGTTTATGCGGCCTCACAAACCGTACCGAGCGATCGGATGATACATTCTATGCATGCGTATTTCATTCTTCCAGGAGATCCCTATGCGCCGATCATTTATCAAATAGATCCCATTCGAGAAGGAAAGAGTTTTTCAACCCGACGCATTGTTGCCATTCAGCACGGGAAAGCTATATTTAATATGTCTGCTTCGTTTCAAATAAAAGAGCCTGGGATCTCTCATCAATTGGATCATGAGCCGGTCAAAGGGCCCGAGGGTTTGTTAAATCTTAAACAGATCAACTCTGAAGCTGCCGAAAGGACAGAGGGTGTTTTGAAAGAACGTTTGAAAAGCTGGGCACAAACGAAGTGGCCGATTGAAATCAGGCCCATCGAAGCATTTGATCCCTTAAATCCCATAAAGGCACCTCCCAAATTGGGTATTTGGTTTAGAATATTAGAAGATATATCATCGGAGAGTTTGGCTTTTCGTCAGGCGAGTTTGGCTTGCTTATCTGATTATATGCTGCTTTCGACCGCTTTGATACCTCATGGTATTTCTTGGTTGAAAGGGGTAAAACATGCCGCTAGTTTAGACCACAGTATGTGGTTTCATGAGCCTTTTCATGGTTCTTCTTGGATGCTGTATTTGATGGACAGTCCTAAAGCAGGAAATTCTCGAGGGTTGACCCGAGGGAGTATTTATGATCAATCGGGTAGATTAATTACTTCATTGGCTCAGGAGGGTTTGATCAGAACTTAGAAGGGGTTTTTACCCAACACATACTAATTTATAGCCCATCGCGAAAAAAAAATCATGACACAAGAACATCCATTCATTGATCATTTCAAACATAGTTTCAGCCAAAATAATCTGGTCAAGCTGATCCTTTCTAAAAAAAGGGTAAAAACGACGATGATTAAAATGGTTATCCTCAAGCCCGTTCAACTCAAAGACGAATTGCGGATATCCATGGTGACCAGTAATATGCACAATGATGTGACCAAAAATTTCACCTTGGAAGAAAGTGTCCTTCAAATTTCAAATTTGCTCAAGGAAGACTTTTATCAAGCTGATTTATTTACGCTAGAAAAAGATTGGCACTTACTTTATTATCGGAGTGGAAAATTCAAATTAAAAAGTAAACCAGCCACTTTACATGTAGTTGATGTGGCTCATGATCATGTAAAAAAGCGCATTTTAGATCCCATTGGTAATATTTATCTGGAGCAACTAGGGGTAACAACAACGGATGGTGTCGTCAAAAAAGACAAACAGGACAAGTACCGTCAGATCAATAAATACATAGAAACGATAGAAGTCATCTTGAGTTCAGTCCATCTTCCTGAATCCTTTAATGTGGTAGACATGGGCGCAGGGAAAGGATATTTGACTTTTGCACTGTATGATTATCTGCACAATAAGTTAAAAAAGAAACCTAAGGTATTGGGTATTGAATTGAGATCAGAACTTGTTGAAAAATGTAATGCTATCGTCGAGAAAGCAAAATTCGATCATTTAAGTTTTGAGCAGGGTGCGATCAAAGAGGTTGTCCTTCCAAAAATAGATGTACTGATGGCCCTTCATGCCTGTGATATCGCAACGGATGACGCTATTGCGAGAGGAATTAAGGACCAGGCAAAAGTCATCCTTGCCGCACCCTGCTGCCACAAACAAATCCGCAATAGCATGAAAAATCAAGGATCTTTGGCTGCGTTGACCAAATTTGGAATCATGGAAGCGCGACAAGCAGAAATATTGACGGATACCATTAGAGCACTTATATTGGAGTCCTATGGTTACAAAACAAAAGTCTTTGAATTTATAGCGACCGATCACACGCCCAAAAATATTTTAATTGCTGCGGTGAAAACAAAAGAAATAGAGGTCCCCGATCCTATTATTAAGGAACAAATTACAACACTTAAAGAAACCTTTGGCATCTCTTTTCATGAGTTGGAGCGTTTGATGGAAATTAAGAATTAAACATTGATGGATGTGGGAAATAATAGAATGAACTATTCTATGTCATGATCTTATGGTTAATTTTAAAAAGTAGGAATAAAGTCTTTTTTTTAAAAAAAATATATATAATAAATCTTCTTATATTATAATAAAAATATTTGGGTGGGCATTTTGGCATACTTATTGATTCATAATTATTTAAATTAATAGATTTCATGATGAAACGTATTGTACCACTATTGTATATTGTTATGATTGCTTTTAGCTTCATCTTTTCAGGATGCGAGTTAATGAATGGAACAGAGATGGCTGATGTGGCCTATTTTAAACCCATTTTTGCCACGGTTGAAGAGCTGACCATGGATATTTCTATAGATCCCCCCATGGATTATGCACAATCAGGGAAGGTCATTACTTATGGTGTTTACGTATTTGTAAATAGTCCAAATAAGGGCATTCATATCGTTGATAATACCGATCCGGCTAACCCCATCAATAAATCCTTTATTTCACTAGCGGGCAACATAGATATGGCCATTGTGGATGATCATTTATATGCCGATATGTTTTCAGCATTGGTAGTATTAGATATCAGTAATATAGATGAACCCATTCTTTTGGAAGATTATACGGTGGAGGATGTGTTCTATTTTGATCAATATTGGAATTATCCCTCTTGGGAAGAACTTGAAGCCTATGAGTACGATCGTGTAGGTTATGAAAATATAGACATGTCTCAAGGAATCGTGCTGGATTGGGAGATAGAAATTAGAGAAGAGGAAGTAGAAAACTACGACATGTATTATGAAGGCGTTGCGGTGATGGATTCTGATGATAAGTCAACTGAAGATGGTGGCTCAGGACAAGTAAGTACGGCCGGTTCCATGACGAGATTTTTACCTATTGATCAATTTTTATACACCATCAGTTTTAATGAATTGGTTTTATTTGAATTGACCTCAAGTCATCAACCCCTACGTTGGGGGAAATTAGATACGGAGACTTGGGCAGAAACGTTGTTTAGATTGAACGACATTTTATATGTGGGATCTACCAATGGAATGTTGATGTATGACATAACCGATGCGGGTAATCCAAGTTATATCAATAGGATTGAGCATTTTAGGAGTTGTGATCCAGTAGTGGCAGACGAGGCATATGCCTATGTAACGTTAAGGGGAGGAACCAATTGTTGGACAGATTTGAATGAATTACAGATCATAGATATTCAGGATTCACAGAACTTAAGTGTTGTAGGTAGACATATTTTGTACAATCCTCACGGACTTGCAGTGATAGGAGATCACTTGATTGTGTGTGATGGAACGGCAGGAGTGAAGGTAGTAGACATCGCAGATCGCACGGCGCCCAAGATTCTAGGGACCTATCCTATTGATTTTGCTTATGATGTGATCGTGAGTTATCCCACGGCTTTGGTAGTTGGAGAACAGGTGATGTATCAATATGATATTTCTAACTTACCTGAGTTAGTAAAAATCAGCGAGTTTGATATCCTGGGAAATTCCAATTAATAATTGGAGGGGGCCGCATTTACTTTCAGCTTTTTTGAGGACTATTCTACGTTTTGATCATCATCATCAGGATAAGGAATAAATGTAAAGTTTGTGAAATCAGGATGTAAGACGAAGAGACAACAGAATTCATCCGGATCTTTGTAAACAGCCATGAAATCTTTCATATTTTCGATCAGCTTACGTTCCACAAATTCTTCAGCAAAAGAGGCATGATAGGTCCACTCATTACCCATTTGATTTTTTTCATAAAGTAGGGAACCCAAAGGAATGGCCTCCTGAGAGATCACAAAAACTGGAAATTTAGAAAAATCTCTTTTTCTGATTTGATAGCTAGCTTCCTTTAAATGGTCGGATACCTTGATAAAATCAGAGGATATTTTACCTAAAAATTTAGGACTGAGCTCGGGGTCGTTATGCATACTATTTTGATTTTAATAATACAATATTTTCAATGTGTTGGGTATGTGGAAACATATCCACCGGTTGGGTTTTAATCACTTCATAATGATCCTTCATAAGCTCCATATCTCGTGCCTGTGTAGCCGGATTACAGCTGACATAAATGATGCGATCAGGTTTCAATTGATTGAGTGCCTTGATGACATTTTGATGCATGCCCATTCGGGGAGGATCCGTGATGACCAGGTCAGGACGTCCGTGTACCTTAATAAAAGAACCACTGAGCATATCTTTCATGTCTCCTGCATAAAATTCGGTGTTGTCAATTTGATTAAGTTTCGAGTTGAAATGTGCATCTTCAACGGCCTCAGGAACCGATTCTATTCCTATTACCTTACGACTATTTTTGGCAAGAAAGTTGGCGATCGTTCCGGTTCCTGAATAAAGGTCAAATACAAGCTCATTACCCTTCAGATCGGCAAATGCGTCAATTTTTTTATAAAGCTCATAGGCTTGCTTGGGGTTGGTTTGAAAAAAGGACTTTGGACCAATTTTAAAGCGCAAGTCACCCATTTTTTCGATGATAAAATCGTTGCCTGCATAGGTCAGGATGTTTTGATCATAAATCGTTTCATTTTTTTTCAAATTCACCAAGTAGAGCAAAGAAGTTAACTGTGGGAACTGCTCTGCAAGAAATTGCATGACCTTTTTTATCTTCTCCTCATCGGCTTCTCCAAATTGGACGATGACCATCGTTTCTTCCGTAGTGGTCGTTCGAATAATGAGATTTCTTAACAGGCCTTGTTGTTTTTTGATATCGTAAAAAGTAAAGCCCTCAGTATCTGCAAATTTTTTGAGTGCCAACCTGATTTCATTCGATGGATTAGGCTGCAAATGACATTGATTGATGTCCAATATTTTATCAAACATTCTTGGAATATGGAAGCCCAAAGCATTTTTATTGATGAGTCCATCCGTTTGAATCTCTTCCTGGGTCAGCCATCTTTTATTAGAGAAGGTATACTCTAATTTATTGCGATAATGATCCGTTTCGGCTGATCCTATGATAGGTTCGGCTTCTGGCAGTTCCATTTTGCTTATTTTCTTGAGATTTTCCCTAACATGTTCGGCTTTGAATTTTAATTGTGCTGGATAATTAAGATGTTGCCATTTACATCCACCACAAACACCGAAATGTTCACAAAAAGGGGCGGTTCTATCGGGAGATTTTTCATGGAAAAACACAGGAGATCCAATCAGAAATTTTTTTTCTTTGCCAACGATTTTGACGTCTATAACATCTCCTGGAGCCCCTTGATTCACAAAAATGACCAAATCATCTTTTCGACCGACTGCTTTCCCCGTGGAAGAAATACCTGTGATTTCCATTTTTTCAATAATCTCTACTTTCCTCATGTTGCGCAAAAGTAATAATTGTGATGGATTACTGTTCTAATATTTGTTCATTCTTACGATCTAAGTTAGATTACCCCCTTTACTTCTCAAGAATGAAAAATCTTTTTTAGTAACCATAACAACGGCAGAAATACCTGTAAATAATGCTAAAGTTACAATAGCTGCCTGTTCTACTAATTCGGCACTTTCTGTATAATAAATTGCTATGTATAAAAGAGGTACAAAGATAATGGCTTGTGCAAAAACATAGAGTGCATATGCCATATACTGTTTATTTTTATCTGCAGTTTTTAAAACGGTACTTTCGGCATAATTAGTAACAAACATAAAACCACCTAACATTACAAGCCATCGCCAACCTTGCGTCATAGACATCATAAAGTTTACAATGACATCGCTTTGTAGCAATAGGTATTCAAAAAAAACAAATAATAAAACTCCACCAGCAACATGCTTGTAGGTCTTTTTATAAAATTCTACACGAACTTGATCTGTAGAGGTACTTAATAATATTTTGTTTTCTAAAGTGTTTTCCATATTTTTATTCAAATTAAGAGATTGTTTTTTTAAAAAAGAGAAATAGAAATTTAAACTTTCTTAATAACATTTGTTACAATGCCCCAGACCATAAAATCATTCTCTTTTGTAATGTTTATGATGGGGTAATTAGGGTTTTCCGGTTGCAACCAAACTTCGTTTTTTTCTACACGCAAGCGTTTTACAGTAAATTCTCCATCTAAAAAGCAAACGGCAATTTTATTATTTGTAGGAGCTAAACTCCTATCAATTACTAATAAATCATTATCATCTAAACCGGCACCAATCATAGACTGCCCTTTTACCTTTGCATAAAATGTGGTGTCTTTATTTTTAACCAATTCTTCATCTAGAGAGATTCTACTTTCACTAAAATCATCTACAGGAGAGGGAAATCCTGCAGATATACCTGTGTCAACAAATATTGCTCCGTTTCCAGAGGGTGGTTTTGGGGTATAAAAAGTAAGTGTTTTAGTAGTTTCCATTTGAATGCAAATTATAACTTTTCTTTAAATCTAGGTCTATTTTATTTTAAAATATTACGCTACATTTATTGCAGATCTTTCTGGTTTTTTCAAAAAAAGGGAACAACATATAGAAAACATTTTTTCTTTGTATTGGTGCAATTAAAACGCGATTAGAATTACAGTTAGGACAAGAGAAATTATTTCCGTTCTTGTCTTTTTGATAGCTTCTAATTTCATTATAAATCTCTAATGCCTTTTCAAAATCGTCTTTATGCACTAGTAATTTTACACCGCCAATTGCATTGCTTATTAAAGGATCTGAATCTATGGTTTTCTCATCCATTAACATCGTTTGCAAACCCTCTGAGTCTAATTTCGATTTTGTAATGTGAGCTTCTGTAGAATATTCGAAAACAGCTATAATTTTATAATTACTATTCATGTAAATAGGGTTTATGAATTAAAGATTTTATAAGAATCAATTGTTTAATGTTCACTTTTTTTTAGAGTTACTTTATGATAAGCATTTTTTAATTTTTGAATAACAGCTGCTATTTCCGCAGTATTTAAATGGCCAAATCCAAAACGAATAGCACAGGTGTTTTTATCCTGATAAAGGATGGTTTTGGGAAGAAATAAATTATTTTTTTCTGCTTCCCTAGCTAATTTTACTAATGATATTTTAGGATTAAATTGTAACCAAATTGTCAATCCTCCAGAAGGTGTTTTCCAATATGCAATATTTTTAAAGTGTTCGGTTAATAGTTCGCATAAACAATCAAGTCTTTGTTTATAGATGACTACATTTTTTTTCATCAGTCGATAAATTTCACCTTCAATAATTAATTTATGATGGTGAACTTTAACAATGAAATCATTATGAGATTCTATAATTATTCCAGAATTTGTTTCAAATAGGAAAAAGGCACTATCGTGTACATCAATTTCTAGATTTCCTAAAGTACCAATCCAAGAACCATGAATGGATTTTATTTTATCTACAATCCATTCTAATACATAAAAACTATGACTGGTTAATGTTAATAACGCTCCCCCTCCAAGATCTTTTCTAGCAGAGTATTCTGTTTTATAATCCATTTTTGGATGCCAATCAGGTAAGTACATACCTTGTAAATACGAAACATGATGAATTTTTCCAATAGTGTTTTTTTCTAAAAGAGATTTTAAAGTTAGAAAGCCTTCTTCAAATAAATAAACATGACCCATCATAGCAATTAAATTATTTTTTTTAACATGATTATCTAATACTTTAAGATTTTTTAGATTATGAGATAATGGTTTTTCAATAAACAAATTAATCTTTTTTTTTGCAAAAAATATAGCAGGTTCAATATGTAAACTAGTAGGTATACAAATTAGTGCAGCATCAATATTTGGATGTTTATTGGTAGCAATTTCATAATCTGTAAAAATATCTAATGAACCAACTTTTTTACCTAATTTTTTAGCTTTTACAAGATCAAGATCACAAAGAATAATATTATCTATTCCAAGTTTTTTTAGATTTGTTGCATGTCTAGTTCCTATTGAACCACAACCCAACACAAGAAATTTCATGAAATATAGACCATATTACACACATATTAATTCAATCATAAACATAGAGAATAAAATATACAAACTTAATAATAAATATAATACAAGGAATTTTGATAATAAAAAATGAAGTTTTTAATTGTTGGATTAGGGTCTATGGGGAAAAGACGAATTAGGAATTTAAAAGAAATAGGGATTAAAGATATTATTGGGTATGACATAAGGGAAGATCGACGCGAACAAGTAGTGAAATTATACTCTATAAAAGTAGCTGAAAGTTATGAGGAGGCATTAAAAGAATCTCCAAACATAATGATAATTTCTACATCTCCAGATGCACATAAAAAATATGCAATATCAGCAATAGAAAATAAAATTCATTTTTTCACTGAAGTAAATACAATGCATCCAAACGATATGAAAGAAATTATAGATAAAATGGAGAAAAGTAAAATCATTGGAATTCCAAGTTCCAATTTAATGTTTCATCCGTCAATTGTAAAAATAAAAAATATTCTAGATGAGGATAAAATAGGAAAGGTTTTGACATTTAATTTTCATTCAGGTTCATTTCTTCCAGACTGGCATCCATGGGAAAAATTAGAGGATTATTATGTTTACGATAAAGAAACGGGTGGAGGTAGAGATCAGATCATGTGGGAATTAAGTTGGATTTTTTGGCTATTAGGTAAACCAAAAATTGTCAGTAGTTTTACAAGAAAAGTGGGTCCATTTGAAGCAAAT
>ENA-OSJC01002441-OSJC01002441.1-marine-metagenome-genome-assembly--contig:-NODE-2441-length-14032-cov-3.532784_pt1 | contig 14032 bp, 13 predicted proteins | sample MGYA00237885_ERZ534234 | MGnify/ENA primary metagenome ERZ534234 (study PRJEB26413, sample SAMN06343907) | marine metagenome | isolation source: coastal waters | place: Atlantic Ocean: West Antarctic... | reverse complement strand
AAAAGGAGTTGGATAAAGAGTCTGAATTAATATGTATACATGATGGAGTACGTCCATTTGTAACAGAAGCTTTAATAGAAAAAGTCGTTAAGGCTTGCATCGATCATGATGGCGTTATTTTAGCTCAACCATCTTTGGATACTATTAAGCGAGTCATTGATAATCAAATATTAGAAACTCTTCCAAGGGAAACAATTTGGAGAGCTCAAACTCCTCAAGTATTTTTAAAACCTGCATTAGAAGAAGCATTGCAAATAGCAATAGATGAGAATCTTGAGGGAACAGACGAAGCCTCCATTCTAGAACGAATTGGATATCAGGTAGGTTTTGTTGAGGGCTCATCGCTAAATATTAAGATAACAACCAAAGAGGATTGGATATTTGCAAAAGCAATTTATCGTGAGTTAAATGATTAAAACTGGTATAGGATATGATGCCCATCAACTATCTAAAGGTAGACGTCTTATTCTCGGAGGGGTTGAAATCTCCTCTGAGTATGGAGCGTTAGGACATTCAGATGGGGATGTTTTAATTCATGCAATTGTAGATGCTTTGCTGGGGGCGGCAAGTTTAGGAGATATTGGTAAATTATTTCCAAGTGAGGATAATCAATGGAAAGGGGCTAGTAGCTTAAGTTTTTTAAAGATATCCATTGAAAAGGTAAAGTCTAAAAGATACACCATTAACCATATTGATTCGATTATTATTTTACAAGAGCCTAAGATTTCCCCCTTTATTCCTGAAATGCAAGATAGAATCTCAAATGTACTAAATTTACAAAAAAATCAAATATCTATTAAGGCAACTACCACAGATCATCTAGGGTATATTGGCGAAGGTAAGGGGCTTGCCGCACAAAGCATTGCAACTATACAGTCTTTTTAGATATGCGCCTCAACTGCATTTCAAATACAAAGGTTAATATTGGTTTAGCATTTTTAGGTCAGCGAGAAGACGGGTACCATAATATATCTACAATTTTTCAAGAATTGAACTTTGGAGATTCAATTCATATAGAAAAAATAAATTTGGGTTGTCAAATTTTTACAAATGTTGACTGGGTTCCTTCTGATGAATCAAATACATGTTTTAAAGCATATAAAGAATTAAAAAAAAAATTCCCTAATTGCGGCGGAGTTTCGATCCAATTAAATAAAAAAGTGCCAATTGGAAGCGGTTTGGGTGGTGGCTCTGCAAATGCCGCCGCAGTTCTTAAGGGAATTAATAAATTGTATAATCTCGGAGCTTCCATTAAGCAACTTGAAGAAATCGGGTTTAAAATAGGCGCAGATGTACCTTTTTTTATAAAGGGGAAGACTCAGCATGGAGAAGGAATTGGAAACGTATTAACACCAATTTCTAATACAGTAAAGGGAAGCTATCTATTAATAATTCCCGACATATCTATAAGTACAGAGTGGGCATATTCTTCTATTAAAAATCAATTGAATTATGAAGATAATTCTGCTAAATTCTCGAGCTTTTTAAGTGGAGAGTATTCTTCACTAAAGATATTTGAGAATGATTTTGAACGGATTGTGATTCCAGCATACCCGGAGATTGGTGCCATTAAGAAGAATCTACTTAAGTTTGGCGCCCGGTTTGCCAGTCTGTCGGGCAGTGGCTCGACTGTGTATGGGATATTTGACGAAGAAGCTTCTATTAAAGAAGCTGAGTTATTTTTCCGCCATTCACATCAGACCATCTTGGCTATGCCTACTTAAAACTTTCTAAGTTTTATAAAAATCACAATTTTAAAATTAATGATTAAATAATTATTTGGGGCGTCGTCTAAAGGTAGGACACCTGGTTTTGGTCCAGGCAGTCGGGGTTCGATTCCCTGCGCCCCAGCAAGTAAAATTATTATGAAAGACCAATTAAAAATATTTAGTGGACGTAGCAATCCTATTCTTGCTGAAAAGATTGCAAGATCTTTAGGTAAAGATCTTGGCAAGCTTACAATCAAAACTTTTTCTGATGGAGAGCTTTGGATTAAGTTTGAAGAAAATATTCGTGGAAGCGATGTTTTTATTATTCAGCCAACCAATAGTCCTGCAGAAAATATAATGGAATTAATTCTTATTATTGATGCTGCAGTTAGGGCTTCAGCAAATACTGTTACTGCAGTAATTCCATACTTTGGGTATGGTCGACAAGATAGAAAAGATACTCCTCGAGTTCCTATTTCTTCTAGAGTTATGGTCGATTTAATAACTGCAACAGGAGCGAATAGAATTATTACGATGGATCTTCACTCAACTCAGATTCAAGGTTTTGCAACAATACCTTTTGATCACTTGTATAGTCGAATGGTTTTGCTAGATGCAATTAAAGCCTTAGGCTTAACGCCCGAAAACTCAACGGTTCTTTCTCCAGATGTAGGTTCTGCACGAATGAGTCAAGCTTATGCAAAACATTTAGAAATGAATTTTGCTTTAATTGACAAAAGACGGTATGCGCCTAATAAGGCAAAAGTGATGCATCTTATTGGTGACTTAAGCGGAAAAGATGTTCTAATTATAGATGATATGATTGATACGGCGGGGACTACAGTAAACGCGGCTAATTCAGCAATAGATAATGGTGCGAATAGCGTTATAGCCGTAGCAACTCATGCGGTCCTATCTGGACCAGCCATAGAGAGACTTAATGAATCGGTTATTAAAAAGTTGATTGTAACCGACACAGTGTTTATTCCAGATAATAAAATTTTAGAAAATATGGAAATTGTAACAGTAGCTAATATATTTGGTGAAGCAATGCGCCGAGTTTATGATGGAGAATCGGTTAGCTCTCTGTTCGAATTTTAATTAAAGGTAATCAAAATGGCATCCTATTATAAACTAGCAATAGAAGAGCGTTTAAAACTTGGAACAAGTTCTTCGCGCGAAATGAGAAGAAATGAAAAAATCCCAGGGAACTATTATTATCATGGTGAGCCCAATCAAAATATTGTTATTGATAAAAAAGTTTTTAATCAAGCAATCCAATCTGGTCAAAAAGTTTTTGAGGTTGATATTAATGGAGAAACAATTTATGCGATGATAAAGTCAGCACAATATCATCCAGTGACGGAAGATGTTATTCATGTTGACTTGATGCGTGTACGAAGAACAGAAAAAATGACAGTAACTGTTCCTGTTATTTTAGAGGGTGAGGCAGCTGGGGGAGTAGAGGGCGGATTAATAGCTCAGGTAACCTCATCAATTGAGATTGAGTGTTTTCCTACAAATGTTCCAGAAAACTTAGTATTAGATATTTCAGGATTAGAACTTAATAGTTCTATGATAGCAGGTGAATTAACATTGTCAGAGGATATCGCGCTGGTTTCATCTGAGGAGACTACAATAGTCACATGTAATGCACCAAAAGCTGAGGCGGAGCCTAAAGTTGAAGAAGTTGAAGCGATTGAAGAGGGGGCAGAGACTAAAATCGATGGTGAAAATGAAGCTAAGAGCGAAAAAGGATCTGAAGATGGGAAAACCTCAGAGTAATCATGATTGCCTTTGTGGGGCTAGGAAATATTGGTGCTAAATATGCAAATACAAAACATAATGCAGGTTTTTGGGTTTTAGATGAATTCTCTCGCAGGCAAAAACTTTCATTCAAGCCCGGTAAAGGAGATTATGTTTATGCGCAACATCAAAGGCGTGAAGCTCTAATGATTAAGCCAACGACAGGTATGAACCTCAGTGGAACTGCTGTTAAAGAGGCCTCTCATCGTTGGAATCTTCTTCCAGCAGATATTCATGTTATTTTAGATGATGTGGATTTACCCTTAGGTTCAATAAGGATACGTCCAAAAGGTGGCGATGGTTGTCATCGAGGAATGGAAAATATTATTTATCACCTTAGATCTGATCAGTTTCCAAGAATCAGACTGGGTATTGGGACAAGTGAGAATATGCGTCCTGCAGAAAAATTTGTATTAAAACCATTTAGGGTGGCGGATGAGCTTGAAGCAGAATCCATGGTAAAGCGTGGCGCTGATGTTTTAGAGTATCTTTTAGTTCGAGGTCTAAATCATACAATGAATAATTTTAATTCTTAATAAGGAGTTATTGAATCAATGAGTCCCAATTTTATTTTTGTAATAGGCGCCGGTATATTAGCGATGCTTTATTCATTCTGGAAAACAAGCTGGATCAATAATCAGGATGAAGGAACGGATAGGATGAAAACAATTGGTGCAAGTATTGCTGATGGTGCAATGGCTTTTTTGAAAGCAGAGTATCGAGTTCTTTCTATATTTGTTATTGCAGTAGCTATTCTCTTAGGTTTTGCAAATGCTGGGAGAGCGGATTCTAGTGTCTTAATTTCATTGTCTTTTGTTGTAGGGGCGATAACATCGGCTCTTGCTGGATTTTTAGGAATGAAAGTAGCTACAAAAGCTAATAATAGAACAACCCACGCAGCTAGAACAAGTTTAGCTTCTGCTTTGAATGTTGCTTTTACTGGCGGTTCGGTTATGGGTATGAGCGTCGTTGGTTTAGGGGTATTAGGCTTAGGTGGATTATTTATTTTTTATACAGGATTTTATGGTAAAGATATATTATCCATTAAGATTGTTTTAAATGTAATCTCGGGGTTTTCATTAGGAGCTTCCTCTATCGCCTTATTTGCCCGTGTTGGTGGAGGGATTTACACTAAAGCGGCTGATGTTGGAGCCGACTTAGTGGGGAAAATTGAAGCTGGTATTCCAGAAGATCACCCTTTAAACCCTGCAACTATTGCAGACAATGTTGGTGACAATGTTGGGGATGTGGCTGGTATGGGTGCTGACCTTTTTGAATCTTATGTTGGTTCAATTATAGGTTCTATGGTGTTAGGGGCAAGTATAGTTGTTATGGGTGGTTTTGACTTTAATTTTGTACTCCTTCCTTTGTTAATTGCATCTGCAGGTATTATTGTTTCTATAATTGGAACTTTTATGGTTTCAGTTAAAGAAGGTGGAGATCCTCAAAAAGCGTTAAATAGGGGGGAGTTTGGCAGCTCGTTTATTATGGTAGCGGCAATTTATTTTTTGATTCAAGAGTTTTTGCCAATTGATTTTGTGCAAGGTGGTATTGTCTATACAAGTCTCGGTGTTTTTTATGCAACAGTTATTGGCTTGGCTTCTGGCCTTGGAATTGGAATGATTACTGAGCATTATACAGGGACCGGAACTTCTCCTGTTAAATCAATAACAGATCAATCAGCAACGGGAGCGGCTACAAATATTATAGCGGGATTAGGTGTTGGGATGCAATCTACTGCTATTCCAATTTTAATTTTAGCATCTGCAATTATGGGTGCTCATTATTTTGCCGGTCTTTATGGTATTGCTATGGCAGCATTAGGAATGCTTGCTAATACGGGTATTCAGTTAGCTGTTGATGCCTATGGCCCTATTTCTGATAATGCTGGAGGGATAGCTGAGATGGCAGAATTACCAGCAGAAGTTAGAGAAAGAACGGATAAGCTTGATGCCGTAGGAAATACGACTGCAGCTATAGGTAAAGGTTTTGCTATTGGATCAGCGGCTTTAACAGCGTTAGCCTTATTTGCTGCTTTTATGGTTCAAAGCGGAATTAAAAGTATTGATATTTCAAACCCAGAAGTTATGGCCGGTTTGTTTGTAGGCGGAATGTTACCTTTTCTTTTTTCTTCAATGGCGCTGGGAGCCGTTGGTAGAGCAGCTATGGCTATGATAGAAGAAGTTCGACGACAGTTTAGAGATATTCCTGAGTTAAAGGCAGCTTTAGAAATCTTAAATAAAGGAAATGAGTCCTCATGGTCAGAAGAAGATCGTGCTGTTTACGAACTTGGGTTAACTAAAGCGGAGCATGGAAAATGTGTTGAAATTTCAACACAATCAGCTATTAAAGAAATGGTTTTACCAGGTCTTTTGGCTGTTATCTCTCCAGTTGTCGTTGGCTTTGTCTTTGGCCCTGAAACATTGGGTGGTCTTTTAGCCGGCGTTACTGTTTGTGGAGTTCTTATGGCTATTTTTCAATCTAATGCTGGTGGCGCATGGGATAATGCGAAGAAAATGATTGAAGAGGGAGTCGAAATCAATGGTGAATTAGTTGGAAAAGGATCAGAGGCTCATAAAGCAGCTGTCGTTGGTGATACGGTGGGAGATCCTTTTAAGGATACTTCAGGTCCATCCTTAAATATTTTAATTAAACTTATGTCTGTGGTATCATTGGTCATCGCGCCATTGATTGCTTAAGAATTTAGGAGTTTTACATGAGATACTATGAAAGTCTATATATCGTTAATCCAAATTACGAACAACAGCGTCTTGATGAAGTTATTAAAGCCGTTGCGGAAAAAGTAAGTGAGTTTGGAATGTCAGTTATTAATCATCGGGAGTGGGGTAAAAAACGATTAGCCTACCCCATACAAAAGAATAAATATGGTTCATTTATGTTGCTTCACTTTGAAACAAAGTCTACTGAAAACCTTGATCAGTTTGAAAGGTTTATGGTTTTGCAGAAGCCAATCTTAAGAAACCAAACGGTAATTCTAAGTGCAAAGCCTGAAATTCATATTGAAGAAACACCAGCGGTAGTGGAAGCGGCTAAAGAAGCGGTGGAAGAAACACCAGCGGTAGTGGAAGCGGCTAAAGAAGCGGTGGAAGAAACACCAGCGGTAGTGGAAGCAACGGAGACTGTTTCAAAAGAAGAAGAATCAGAGTCAACAGTTGAGACAGATTTAACCGAAAAAGAGCAGGAGTAGAGTATGGCTTTTCAAACAAGAAAGAAGTTTTGTTTTTTTAAAGAAAACAGTATCACAGAGGTTGACTACAAAGACGTTAAATTATTAAGACGTTTTATCACAGACCAAGGGAAGATAATGCCTAGACGGATTACTGGAACAAGCGCAAAAATGCATCGAAAATTAGTTCGAGCGATTAAACAAGCTCGGAATATTGCATTAATGCCATACACTAATACAAGCACTGAGAGTTAACAATGAATATCATTTTATTAGAGAACGTAGAAACATTAGGCACATCAGGAGAGATTGTAAAAGTTAAGCCAGGTTATGCTAGAAACTTTTTATTTCCACGTGGATTAGCTGTTCGCTCTTCTAAGCAAAATAGAGCTTTAGCCGACGAAAAAAAGAATGCTGCTAAAGCAAGGGTTTCTAGAGAAGCACTAGTATATGAAGAATTAATAACCAAGTTAAAGAAGACTGAGGTTACGATTGAAGTTCAAGTTGGCGAAGAAAATCGCTTGTTTGGCTCTGTAACTAGTCAAGATATTCATAAAGCACTTGCTGAAAAAGGAGTTGAAGTTGATAGAACTTCAATTATGCTTGAAGAGCCAATTAAAGCTTTGGGTATTTATGATGTAAATTTGAAGGTTGCAAAAGGGTTAAGTCAAGAAGTGAAAGTTTACGTAATTCAAGCTTAGGTATTAATCCAAAAAATAAAAAACCCTCATTGAATATCTTTTCAGTGAGGGTTTTTTATTTGAGTTAGATTCTATTAATATGATTAAACGATCTATAAAGTATTTCAGTCCTATATTGCTTTTTTGGATGGGTTTTTTCACCTTGGATCGTATTTTATTTTTAATTTATAATCTGAATGAATCAAAGTTTTCTTTAATTGAAAAAATAGAGCCCATTTGGAGGTCTTTTAGGCTTGATCTTGCCACTGCTTGTTATCTAATTTTTCCATTATTTTTAATTTGGGTTGTGGGTTTATTTATCCCAATTAGAAATATAAAAAAAATATTTACGATATATTTTATATTATTTATTCCGGTATTAGTATTTATAATAATATTAAATCTAGAAATTTATAATCAATGGGGACACCAGGTTAATAAAGGAGCTATTTCTTATTTAAAATACCCCAGAGAAGCATTTGCCTCTTCTCTCAACTCTCCTTTACTTTTATTGTTGAGTTTTTTTTTGATGGTCACCTTTTTATTTTTATGGTGGGGAAAATATATTTCAGAGCTGAATTATAAAATGAACAAGAATTCATATATTTTTAATATAAAATATATTACAAAAAATATTTTTACAGCATCAATTAGCTTTATTTTATATGGTCTTTGCTTAAGAGGAGGCGCTCAATTAGCGCCGATTAATCAAAGTTTTTCTTCTTATTCTACTAATACAACATTAAATGCGGCTGCTGTTAATACGGTGTATAATTTTTTATATAGTTTTACTAAAAAAGAGCATGTTAATCCATATAATTATTTTTTGAAAGATGAGTTAGATCAATTATTTAATAAACAGAATCAAAAATCAGAAAACTCTAAAAAATTACTAATTAATCCAAGACCAAACATTGTACTTATAGTTATGGAAGGAATATCTGCGGAATTATTTAGATCTATGGGTGGGAATACAAATTTAACACCTCATATGGATAAACTAATTGATAATGGGTTACTCTTTGATAATATATATGCAACCTCCACGAGGACTGATCGTGGACTAGTTTCAATCTTAAGTGGTTACCCTTCTTTACCAAAAATATCTTTAGTTAAAGAACCAGAGAAAGCAGCTAAGCTTTCATTCTTATCAAAACAATTTAAGAAAGAAGGTTATTCCACGAGTTTTATTTATGGCGGTGAATCAGAGTTTGCAAATATGAAGTCATACCTTTTAAATGCGCAGTTTGATAAAATTATTGATAAAAATAATTTTAATAAAAGAGATATGAACTCTAAATGGGGGGCACATGATCATGTTGTATTTGATAAAAGTTTTGAAGAATTAAGAGGGCAAAAAGAGCCTTTCTTTTTGACTATTTTAACACTCTCAAGTCACGAACCTTTTGAAGTTCCAATTAAACCAGTTATCAAAGGTCAAGATCGTCAATCTTTATATAAAAATTCTGTAGTTTATACGGATAAATCTATTGGTAATTTTATGAGAAAAGTAGAAAATGAAGAATATTATAATAATACTATTTTTATATTTATTTCAGATCATGGCTTTAGAGTGAGTAATGCGATAAACAGAGGTAAGCGTCGATATCATATCCCATTATTTTTATATGGTAATCCACTTAAAGAAGCATGGCTTGGCAAAAAAGTTTCAAGGGTTGGCAGCCAATCAGACTTAGCAGCTACTATTTTAAATCAATTCAACTTAAATAGTGATGAATTTAGATTTTCAAACGATTTACTCCTGAATAACTCTGGCATTGCTCAATATACTTTTAATCACGGGTTTGGTCTTGTGTCAAGTGAACAAAGTTTAATTTATGATTATGATACTGAGGCAGTTATTTATTCTAATTTAAAAGCCGCCAAATCAAGTAAAGAAAGTTTTTTAAATACGGGGCTAGGGTATCTACAAAAGGTTTATCAAGATTTTATTGAGAGAAAATAATTAAATATGTTTGCTGAAATTTCATTCCCAATATCAAGTTATCAAGTCTTTTCATATGAGATACCTGATAATTTAAAATCTCAAGTAGTCGTAGGAGCTCGCGTCAAAGTTCCGTTTAGAAATCGACAAGCAGAAGGCATTGTTGTTGGCATAAATTCATCAACAGATTTCAAAGGTAAAATAAAAGAAGTTAATTCTCTAGTGGATAATCAGCTTGTTTTAAATGATAGTTTATGGTCACTTATTAAATGGATAGCCAATTATTATAATACTCCTTTGGGTGTTGCTGCCAAAGCTGTCCTTCCTGCTAACCTCTCTACAAAATATAAACCGAGAGAAGAATTGTTTGCAAAAGCGATTCAAAATGATAAACCTCTGAGCTCTAATGCTAAAGCGCAAAAGATTGTTTATGAATATCTTTTAATGGTTGAAGGTTTTACCTCAGTAAAATTGTTAGGGAAACTTTGCTCAGACCCTATCAGTGTTTGTAAAAAACTAGCTGATAAAAATTTAGTATCTATTTTAAAGAAGCCAATTATCCCAGATTTAAGTCAGTTTTCTTTTAGAGCTGTAGATAAAAAGATCATACTATCTGAAAAACAGAATGAAGCTTTAGATAAATTGACAGTCTCTATGGATAAAAATATATTTAATCCATTTTTGTTGCACGGAGTTACTGGAAGTGGTAAAACAGAAATTTATATTGAAGCTGCTCGCCATGCAATAAAGAATGATAAAACAGTAATTATGTTATTACCAGAAATTGCACTTACACCCCAGATAGCAGGTCGCTTTAAATCAGCATTTGGAGAAGATGTTGCATTATGGCACTCTAAGCTAAGCCAGGCAGCGCGAGCTTGGACGTGGAAAGAGATTTGCAAGGGAACTTTTAAAGTTGTGATAGGTGCTCGGTCAGCAATCTTTTCACCTTTAAAAAATGTTGGATTAATTGTCGTTGATGAAGAACAGGAACCTTCTTATAAACAAGAATCACCTGAGCCGCGATATCACGCAAGAGATGTGGCGCTTATCCGAAGTAAAATACATGATGCTACAGTTGTACTTGCAAGTGCAACTCCAAGTATGGAGTCTTACTATAATTATAAATATGGGAAATATAAATATATTCATTTAACAGAAAGATTTGGAGAGGCAAAGTATCCAAAGGTATCTGTCGTAGACATGATTAAAGAATCTGAAAAAACAGAAATTTATGGAGCAATCTTTTCAAATCTACTTTTAGAAAAAATACAACATAGATTGAATAAAGAAGAGCAAGTAATCTTATTTCATAATCGTAGAGGTTTTGCACCTGTTTTGAGGTGTGAAGATTGCGGAGAAATCTCTATGTGTCCTCATTGTAAGATTGCATTAACCTTTCATAGGGATGGTAAGTATTTACAATGTCATTTTTGTAATCACACCAAGTATTCGTTGCCATCAAAATGTAATTCCTGCCTAAGCTTTAATATAAAACTTTCCGGTACAGGAACACAAAAAGTAGAAGATGAATTGCTTCTAAAATTTCCCGAAGCAATAACACAAAGGCTAGATGCCGACTCTGTCAGGTCTGGCGCAAATATTTCAAAAGTTCTCCAAGATTTTTCTGATAAAAAAATTGATATTTTGTTAGGGACACAGATGATTGCAAAAGGATTAGATTTTGCTAATGCTACTTTGGTAGGTGTAATTAATGGTGACACAGGATTATTCCTCCCTGATTTTAGATCTGGTGAAAGGGTCTTCCAGTTAATTTATCAAGCTGCCGGTCGTTCTGGTCGGGGTAAAATTCCTGGAGAGGTTGTTGTTCAATCGTATAGTCCAGAGAACCCAGTAATAAAATGCGCAACAGAACTTAATGTTGAAAAATATTATAATATTTGTTTAGAGGAAAGGCAGGACCTCAACTATCCCCCCTTTAGTTGGATGATAAGAATTGAGATAAGGGGTAAGTATAAAAACGAAGTTGAGAGATCAATAAATAAATTAAATGGGAGGCTAAGAGTTCTTCCTAAGGGAATTGAAAAGCTTGGGCCAGCTTTATGCTACCGAGAAAAGCTTCGAGACCAATATCGTATGCAAATAGTGTTGAAATCAATAAAAAAAATTGATCCTAATGGTGGAACTCTTCATAAGTATTATAAATCAATCCTTTCTTTAAAAGGTGGTTTGAAATTACCGGCAAATCAACGTTTAGTTATAGATGTTAACCCAGTGTCTTTATTATGAAAACTATAATTTATATAGTTTGTAGTTTGAGTTTTTGTTTAGGTCAAACAACTTTATACGGTATAGACACTTGGACTCAAAGTGGTTCTTTAGGTTTTTCTGGTGGTGGATACTTAATTGATTATGAAAATAATTTTAGAAATATTGGTACTTTAATTAATGCAAAACGTAAAATTAAATTTTCAACAATTAAGTACCCAGCAACTATTTCAAGTCAGTCCATTCTTGCAAATGGGAAACTAAAAAGTCATAGCTTAGGCTTTAAAATAAGTCGTCTTAATTATGGATTATTTGAAGGAAGAAATATTGATAATCAAAACACAGGAAATTATTCAGCAGCCGATATTAATATGCAATTTGGTTATGCCAAAGCAACTAAGTCCAATCGCCTTAATTTTGGTATAGTTGGAGGAGTTTTTTTAAGTAGACTGGAAGAGTCAACAGCAAGAGCGATTACATTATCACCGGGTATGGTCTTTAATTTAAAATATTTTACAGCAGGCATTGCCCTTCTAAACTATGGAAAAATTATTAAGCAATTTGGATTGGTTAAAGAAAAAATGCCATCTTCCATAATTACTTCAATTTCTAGAAAGTTTTTAAGAATTCCACTGGAAATGGAGTTGGATTATTCTTATTCAAATAGCGATGGAAGAGCTTATACAATAATATCAGGTATTTATAGATTCAAAAATAATTTGCTCATAAAAGCAGGAACATCTTCTAATAGATTGGATCAGTTAACAAATACATCATTTTTAAGAAGTATTTTTACAGATCTTGGGATTGGGCTTGCTTATCAGATTGATGATATAATGATTGATATTAACTCTTACTCCTATGGAACGGGGGGATTAATTCTTGGGCTGGGAATTTCAGTTTACTATTAATTAAATATTTAAGGAAAAACTTATATAATATGTCTTATTTATTTAAATTATAAAGAAAAATAGCTATTTTAATTAAAATATTTATGTTATAGCTTTATTTTAACATTTTATTAGATTAAAAGAGACATCTCATGTTAGATAACAAAGACATCCATATTCTTGAAATTTTGCAAACAGATGGTCGTGCAACAGCGAGTGATATTGCAAAAAAAGTAAAATTATCAATTCCAGCTGTTGGCGAGAGAATTAAAAAATTGACCGAGAAAAAGATTATCCAGAAGTTTACTGCTATATTAGACCCTAAAAATGTGGGGCTTGATTTAACAGCATATGTTTTTATCGTAAGTGAGCACTCAGATCACTATGATGAGTTTATAAAAAAAACTAAAGCCTCTAAATCAGTAATGGAATGTCATTCTATTACTGGCAGTGGTTCGCATATTTTAAAAATTAGGGCTAAAAACTCTCAAAGGTTAGAAGATCTGCTTTATGAAATTCAAAATTGGCCAGGTGTTTCACGAACTCAATCTAATCTAGTTCTTTCTTCTTATAAAGAAACTCTAGAAATTGACCTTCAAGCATTAAAAGAAGAATATAATTTGTTATAATTTTTTAAGAGTTATTTCTTTTCTTTTTAATCTATTCTTTATATTTAATATATAAAATAATACTATATAGCGCATAAGATTCATTATATTTAATGGTATATTTATTGTAAAACTTAATGTTTTTAAGTATTAAATATATAAAACCTAAATAAATAAGATTAGGAGTTTAATTAAGATGTTAGGTATGAAAAGTATGAAAATATTAGAATATATATGGCTAGATGGATATCAGCCAGAACCATCTCTTCGTAGTAAGATTAAAGTAACTAAGGATGAAACTCCTCCTGATTGGTCCTTTGATGGCTCTTCTACCCGGCAAGCAGAAGGTGGTAACTCCGACTGTTTATTATTGCCAGTCCAGAGTTATGAGGGTCCTTTATTTGCAGATAATTTAATTATGTGCGAGGTTCAGACAGGTGAACGAGAGACACATGTTACGAATACTAGAGCTGCAGCCGCCGCAGTTGCAAAGGATGAATGGTGGTTTGGTTTTGAACAGGAATATTTTTTTACAACTAAGGGCGGAGAACTTCTTGGATGGGAAGAAGGGGTTCCGAGACCTCAGGGTGATTATTATTGTGGCGTTGGTGCTTCAAATGTAGAAGGTCGTGAAATATCAGAAGTTCACCTTGAAGCATGCTTAGAAGCTGGAATTGAAATAACAGGGACAAATGCAGAAGTAGCTTTAGGCCAGTGGGAGTATCAATGTTTTGGTAAAGGGGTAAAAGCAGCAGATGACTTATGGGTTAGCAGATATCTTCTATATAAAATCGCAGAAGAGTATGATGTTTGCGTTAATATTCATCCGAAACCTAAAACTGGAGATTGGAATGGATCTGGGATGCACGCAAACTTTTCAAATGAAGAAATGAGGACAAAAGGAACGGAAAATCTTTATACATCTATTTGTAAAAAGTTAGGAAAAGTTCATAAAGAAGGTATAGAGGCTTATGGTTC
>ENA-OSJC01002439-OSJC01002439.1-marine-metagenome-genome-assembly--contig:-NODE-2439-length-14034-cov-7.512431_pt1 | contig 14034 bp, 10 predicted proteins | sample MGYA00237885_ERZ534234 | MGnify/ENA primary metagenome ERZ534234 (study PRJEB26413, sample SAMN06343907) | marine metagenome | isolation source: coastal waters | place: Atlantic Ocean: West Antarctic... | reverse complement strand
CGGAGAAATTAAATGGCTGAAAAAATTGTATCACCGGGTGTATTCACAAACGAAATAGACCAATCATTTTTACCCGCAGCAGCCGGTCCAGTTGGAGCTGCTATTGTTGGTCCTACTGTAAAGGGTCCTGTTCTTGAACCAACCATAGTTAATTCTTATGGTGAATATGTTAGATTGTTTGGAGAAATCATACAGAGTGGTAGTGATAGCTATCAGTTTTTAACTTCCCATACTGCTAAAGAATATTTAAGACAAGGTGGTCCAGTCACTATCGTAAGAGTAGCTGGTACTGATACTATTCGTGCTAATGCTCTTGTCGATTTAACTGTTGGAGTATCCGGTTCACGGGATACTATATTTGCCCTTGAAGCTTTAGGTGATGGTCCTAATTTCAACAACTTTGTAGGAACTGGTTCTGAACTTGGAACTAATCAACTATTAACACCACAAACAACTTCTACTGACAATGATCATTTTAGTTCAGGTAGTTTTGGCGGTCGTGGTGATAACTTTCGTTGGGAAATATCTAATCAAAATACTTCTAAAGGTACATTTACCCTTTTAATTAGACAAGGTAATGATACTATAAACAAAAAGAAAATAATTGAAACTCATGCTAATTTATCATTAGATCCAGATTCTAACGATTATCTTTTAAAAAGAGTAGGTAATCAAACAAATACAATTGCTACAGAAGATGGAGTTGCTTATCTTCAACCTGTTGGAGAATTTCCAAACAAATCTAATTATGTAAGAGTAAGTAGTTTACCTGATGTTAGAAAAACACCAAACTATTTAAATGAAAATGGAACTGTAAACAAACCTTACCTTGGAGTTGAAGCAACTTATTTACCTCCGGTTGGTAGTGGTAGTTATGGTGGTGCTTTTGGATCAATTACTGGATATCCAATATCTGCCTCTTCGATTCAACGGCCATCAGGACAAATTCGTGGTGATTTAGGATCTGTTGAAGTAGAACATCCTTTTAATTTTTATGATAAAATAACTGGTACTCAATCACAAGGTGTTGATTTATCAGTAAGTAACACCACCGTAGGAACTGGTGGATATGCTACTGCTCTAAGTTTATTATCTAATAAAGACCAATACAATTTTAATCTATTGGCTTTACCTGGAATTGTTGACCAACAAACTGATCATAGTGTTATTATAGGTCAGGCTATTCAGTTATGTGAAGATAGAGGTGATTGTTTCTTAGTATATGATAACACTAACTTAACAGATAGTGTAGCTAATGCTAAAACAAATACAGAAGTTCGTAACTCAAGTTACGCTGCTGCTTACTATCCTTGGGTTCAGATAATAGATGCTACTACTGGTAACTACAGATATGTTCCACCATCAACCGTGATTGTTGGAGTATTTCATTTTAACGATGTGGTCGGACAACCTTGGTTTGCTCCTGCTGGTTTAAACAGAGGTGGAATTGATAGTGCTGTCCAAGCATACAGAAAATTAACACAAAAAAATCGTGATGACCTTTATGAATCAAATGTTAATCCGATTGCTACATTTCCTGGACAAGGTGTTACTGTTTTCGGACAAAAAACAACACAGAAGAGAGCTTCTGCTCTTGACCGAGTAAATGTAAGAAGATTGTTAATTAACTTAAAAACATTTGTTGCAAGTTCTTCAAGGGGTTTACTCTTTGAACAGAATACAAGTGCTTTAAGAAATCAGTTTTTAAATGTTGTTAATCCTTATATGGAACAAGTTCAATCTAATAGTGGATTAAATGCTTTCCGTGTTGTAATGGATGATTCTAACAATACACCTGAAACTATCGATAGAAACATGTTAGTAGGTCAGATATTTATCCAACCTACAAAAACTGCTGAATTTATCGTATTAGACTTTGTAGTACAACCAACCGGAGCTGCTTTTCCTGAATAATTTTTTGGAAAAGTGATATTTATTACTATAGGAGATAAATAATGGCCGAACTTTTAGAAGCAAATGAAGTATTTTACACACCGTATGAACCAAAATTAAAAAATAGGTTCATCATGGAAATTGGTGGTATACCCGCCTTTACAATAAAAACAGCACAAAGACCTCAAATAACTTTTGATGAAGTTGTTTTAGAGCATATGAATATTACGAAGTATGTTAAGGGTAAAGGGAGATGGCAGACATTACAAATTACAATGTATGACCCGATTGTCCCATCAGCTGCTTCTGCTGTTATTGAGTGGATAAGGCTACATCATGAGTCTGCTACTGGTCGTGATGGATACCAAGACTTTTACAAGAAAAACGTTAATTTTAATGTATTGGGACCTGTAGGTGACATTGTTGAAAAATGGACACTATATGGAACTATGATTCAAGACGCTAGTTTTGGTGACTTAGACTTTAGTTCTTCAGATCCAGTTGAAATAACACTAACATTAAGATACGACTACGCTATACTTGAATTCTAAAGAAAAGTTGTAATACATACAACAAGGAGTTATAAATGTCAGAGCATAAGTTCCCTACGGAAGTTATAGATTTACCATCTGGTGGAAAGGTATATCCTAAAGATTCACCACTTGCTGAAGGTAAAATTGAATTAAAATATATGACCACCAGAGAAGAAGACATTCTTATGTCTGAAAACCTTATTAAGAAAGGTGTGGTTATTGATAAACTACTAGATAGTTTGATTGTTACAGAAGGTGTAAATCAAGCCAGTTTAATATTAGGAGATAAGAACGCTGTATTGGTTGCTTCTCGTATCCTTGCATATGGTCCTAATTATACTGTTGAGGTAACAAACCCAAATGATCCTGAACAAAAGGTAGAACATACATTTGACCTTACAAAGTGTCCGTTTAAAGAAACATCTAAAGATGTTGATTATACAGATAATTCATTTGATTATACTACCGAGATAGGTAAGAATAAAATTAAGTTTAAGTTATTAACTGGTGTGGAAGAAACCTTAATAGAAAAAGATTTAAAACAATCTGCTAAGTTTGGATACTCTAGTGATATTACAACCAGATTAAGATATACTATTACAGAGGTAGATGGTGATAATAAACCAGAAACAATAAATTCATTTTCACAGAATATGCTAGCCCGTGATTCTGTAGCATTGAGAAGTTACATTACAGAAATTTCTCCTGATATTGACTTGACATCAGAAATAGAAATAGGGGGTGAAACAGTTAGCGTGTCAATTCCGCTTACTGTTACGTTTTTTTGGCCTCAAGCCGGAAAATAAGTTAGATATACATCAAAACATATTTTACTTTATATATGGTATGCCTGGATTTACATTTGATAGTGTATATCATATGCCAATAAATTTAAGAAACTTTTACTTTCGTCAATACACAGAGTTAAGAAAGAAAGAAAAGGAACAGATGGATGATGCTCAAACAAAACAACAACCAACAATTCCTCGTAGATTTTCACCTAAATAACTCTTTTCTTTATATTTATTAATATATTAGGAGAACTACATCATGTCGTATATGGATAAAAAAAATATAATAACAGAAGGATTCTTTGATAGATTTAAAAAAGCCTTTTTAAAACAAAAAACCGATAAAAAGACAAAACTTGTATTTTCTAAAAACAAAAAAGTTCAAAAAAAATATGAAGATGCTATGAATCAAGCAGAAAAGGCACTAAAAAAGGGTGCTGAATTAGAAAAAGAATTTGGAATCCCACCGATAAAGTATTAAAATGGCTGATTTAAAAACAGAACAAGGGATAACCGCTGAACTTCAAAAACAAAAGGCTCTATTAAGAGATATTGATAGTAGAACAAAAGCGGGTTTAAAGTTAAAAGAAAAGATTATAGCTCTTGAAGAAAAGTTAGTTAAAGTTCAAAACACAATATCACAATCCGAAAAAGATTTAACTAAAGAAATCACAAAAAGAATAGCAAAGGTTCGAGAATTATCTACTCAAGACAATGCAGCTGCTGTATTAAGAACAGTAGCCATAAAAGCTCAAAATAGTTCATTAAATTTAATCAAAAGTCAGGTTAGTGCTGGTCAGCAATTAAAAGGTAATTTAAAAGAACAACAAGATGTTGTATTGGCTCTTGGTTCGGGTATGAATGATATTGCTGGTATTCAAAATCTTCAGGCACAATCAGCTGTGAGAATGAATACATTAAAAGAAAAAGAGAATCAAGCATCGATGTTGTTGGAAAAAGCTGCATCTAAAGGTAACTATAATTTAGCAGACAAACTTTCACTAAAAGCTAAAGAATTATCAAAACAACAAAAGATTGAATCATCAATTCAAGGAAATTTAGCTACAGAATTAAAATTACTCCAAGCGGAAAAAGAAAAAGCAGCACAATTGGGATTTATAGACAAACTTACAGGAGGACTTGCATCAAAGGCAACAGAATTTGCTGACTCACTAAGAGGAGCATCAGTTAAACAGAAATCATTCTTAGTTGCAACTGCATTACTAGGGAGTATGATTGCAATTGCTAATAAGTTTGGAGCATCTATTGATAAAATAGGAGAAACATTTGGTAGCCTGTCCGTAATGGGTGAGCCATTTAAAAAAGATTTATTAGATGCATCAGTACAAGCAACACAACTTGGTGGTGGTTTAGAAGATGTCTCTGCTATAACCAATACATTAGCATCAAATTTTGGAATGAATGTTAATGAAGCTGCTAAATTATCAAGTAAAGTATTTGATACAAGTAAAGCTTTGGGAATATCAGGAGACGAAGCTGCTAATTTATTCGGTACTCTAATGCAAACAGCAAATCTATCAGCAGAACAAGCTGAATCACTTGCTGAAGGAGCTTTTCAACTAGCTAGACAAAAGGGAGTTGCTCCAGCTGCTGTATTGAAAGATATTGCTGGCTCAACAGAAGAGATTGCTGGATTTACAAAAGATGGTGGTAATAATATAGCCGATGCTGCTGTTCAAGCTAGACAATTGGGATTATCCTTATCCACTACTGCTGGTATTGCTAGATCATTATTAGATTTTGAATCTTCAATATCCGGTGAGATAGAAGCTTCCCTAATGATTGGAAGACAATTAAACTATCAAAAGGCAAGACAATTAGCCCTTGATGGTGATATATCCGGAATGATGGAAAATATTCTCGATCAACTTGGTGGTGAAGCAGAGTTTAACAAATTAAGTGCATTACAACGAGATTCACTTGCTAAATCGTTAGGTAGGTCAACTGCTGAGTTGGCTAAACTAGTAAAGGGTTCTGAAAAATTAACCCTTAGTGGTGCTATGGCTTCTAGTTCATTTGGAGATTTATTAGGTGAAGAAGGTATAAGTAATATATCGTCATTAATAGGTAAGTTTAAATCATTAGGTGCTACTTTAATACAAGAATTAGGTCCTACGTTTGAAACTCTACTTGGTAATTTTAATACTTTTTTAGCCAATAAAGAAAATATGGATGGTCTAATAGAAGGTGTAAAGAGTTTGGCTGCAGTTTTTGCTTTTGTAGCTAAAAATATTAATGTGGTAATCGGTGCGTTTTTAGGGTTAAGAGTAGGAATGATGGCCGCAGCTGCTGCACAAGGAATGATGCAAACAGCCAATATAGCTACTGCGGCTTCAGCTGCTGTTGCCGGTGGTGCAGCTGCTGGTGCTGCATTTGGTCCAGGTGCAGTAATTGCGATACCATTATTGATAGGTGCTGCACTTGCTGCTGTTACAGCAGCAGTAGCTTCATTTGCAATACCATCATTTGATAATTTAAATCCAATGAGTGGTGCCGTAGTACAAGGTGGAACACAAAACAAAGCTCTAGCTCAAATACAAGGTGGAGAGGGTGTATTTAATGTAGGTGGATTACAACAACAGATAGGTGGTAGTGGTAATCAAAGTAAAATGGAAAATGCTTTAGAACAATTAGTTTCTTTACAAACACAGAACAATAGAAACCAAGAAAATCAAAATTTTACAATTGGTCGTGGTAAATTAAAATTTGGCCTTGAAGGTGGTCTAGGTGGGAGAGATTTATAATGGGTTTAGAAAATTTAAAATCAGTATTTAATGATTTAGCATCAAATGTTAAAGAGCCTGTAGAAAAAATATCTGCATTTGAACCACCACAGGCTGCTAGGGTGCATCCGGATAACAAATCTATGCTCCCCACATTACAAAGTGGAAAGGGATCACAAATAGGAACTTCTGTTTTTTTAGATGCAACCGGTAATAGTAGATTTTCTATAGGAGAAGATCCTGTTGCTACACAACCCACACTCTTTTCTATACTTGATAATTTACCAAATGTTGCTGGTTTACGATCTGATAATCTATCAATGAGTCCAACATTAAATACAGGAATAGGTCTTATCAGTAGACATAGTCACGAAGTTGAAATTGGTCCTGAATTGAGTGGTGTTGAAATCACTACACACCGCGAAAATCATTCAGCACTTGATAATATTGGTGATAATTTAGTAGAAAGAAATTTACTTCAAAATAATGCTCCAATTAATATATTAGGCATCAATAATACTTTACAAACAGTTGATTACACTCCACTTGTCAATACTGCTGTTGGTATAAATAGTGGTTTACAGACTTTTGATGCTTTACTTATTGATAATATTAAGAAAAGAAAATTTGACGTAACAACTTTAGGTGAAAATGGCAGACTTGGTGAAGGTGATTTTACATTAGGAACTCTTTTTAAACATAACCATAGAGGTGGGGGCACAAGAAAAGTAATAGATACAGGAGTTCTTGATCCAAGTAGTCTCACTGGTGAAAATATAAAAATTAATACAGGAAGAGCTGGCATAGGTGCTTTAAGTAAATTAGATATAAAAGGGTATTCTAGTATATTTAGAAGTGGTATCGGATTTTTAAAAGAACCTTATATTGTACACAATATCCCACACGGTGGTGTTGGTAATTATCTTCAAGGAGTAGGTCAGAATAGAGATACGATACCTTGGAGGGCAGCCCTTGATGATAATTCAAGATTAGCTCAGTTTTATAGTTCGCCTGCTGGGTTGGAATTTATAGCAAAAGAAAATATCACTAATGCTTTAATAGGTTCTACGGGATATACTTTTATTAATAGTTTAGGGGGTACGGACACATCGGCAAAATTAGCAAAGAAATTTTCTGGATTTGATAAGATAACCTTCCCGCCTGTACCAGTTCCAATGACCGGATTTTTAAATCTACTCGGCATTCATCAAGTTCAAGGTGCTGGGCTTGGTAGCATAAGAAAACCATTTACTATTAAGTATTCTGATAAATTTAATAGTACACCACCAGCTGCTTTTAATGTTTTAGGTGATAAAATAATTGGTTTAAAAAAATCACTATCTGAACTTGAATTAAAAGAAATAGAGTTAACTGAAACAATTACTTATCCAAGGTCAGGTCGAGGTGGAACAACATCAAATGTTGATAAAACAAAGGCAAATACAGCAAGAACACTTGTAAATAGAGGACTAAAAGGATTTCAAGCCTTAGCAAATAAAGCTGGTGAAAAAATACCTGCTTTTCCTGAATTTCCTATTCAAAAAAAACCAACCGATCTTATAGATACAAGTGGTCCAGGAAATCATCTTTCAAGATTTTTAGGTTCTGATACATTACATGGTCCAACGGATGTTTTTGCAGAACCTGGAAATAATATAAGGAGAGATGGTGCCTTACTTGAAGATGAACCAAATACCTCAATAAAAGATGGTGACTTTTATGTTAGAATTAGAGATTTAAGAGAGGGTACTCTTTTATATTTTAGAGGGTATGTGACTGGTATAACAGAGAATGTCAATCCCTCATGGTCACCGACAAACTATATTGGCAGAAGTGAACCTGTTTATAACTATGAGAGGGCTGAAAGAGATTTAAGTTTTAATTTAAGAGTATACCCTCAGAATGCTACACATGAGGCAACCATTTATCAAAATTTAAATCATTTAACATCACTGGCATATCCTAAGTACCTAGATGACGGGCTTTCCAGAATGAAACCACCATTTACAGAACTTTATATGGCTCACATTGGAACTAAAAAAGAAGGGCAATTTGGATTTATCAAATCACTATCCTATACTGTTCCAAGTGAAGGGGATTGGAGTGCTTTGGAACAATTACCAAGGTTATTTGATATATCTATATCTTATCAGATATCAAGCAAAAGACCACCGGCTCTTAATAAAGGAAGTCTTTTGACTACTAATAAATTTTACGGAGGATAATTATGGCTAGATATAATCCAGTTAAAAAATATTTTAAAGGTGGTGTTTCAAGAATAGGAACATCATATCTTCCAGAATTCAAAGAAAGTAATTCGGACATTCTTCTTATAGCTACGCAAGGTGATAGATGTGATTTAATAGCAGAAGAATTTTATGGGACATCTGAACTATGGTGGTATATTGCTTCGGTAAATAATTTATCATCCAATAACATCGAGGCTGGAACTCAGTTGAGGGTGCCGGTTTCAACACAACAAGCAGTTTTAAAATAAAATGCCAAAATTTAGTGATAAGGTTTTCGGAGCTAATGTAGATGCCGATACCCAAATAATATTTAAAAATTTACAAAAAGGAAGTTTTAAAACGATGGAATTGGAATCGGTTGACAACTATAATAACAGTTATCTTGGTGATAGACCTACATTTGCTAGAGCTTGGACTCCATTATTAATATCTGGAAGTGACACATCTAAAATTATATATCACACTTTAAATGACAATAGAACCTTAGATTATCAAGCAGGAGATTCAATATCTGATGATTTAGTTAATGAACTTAGAGATAATGACGATTTATTAAACTCAAAGGCTGGTATAACTTCAATAGATGTTACATCACAAGGTACATTGGGTGCTATAAAGGAAACTACAATTCAATTTGTGGTTCATAATAGAACCGACTTTGAAACCATATACCAACCTTATTTTTTAAAACCAGGCGCTACTATAGTTGTTGACTATGGTTGGTCAGATGCACAGACAGAACTATATCCTATTTCAGAAAAAATCGAAAATACTGATTTGCAATTAAAACAATTAAAAATTGATTTATACGGCAAACAAAATGCAAATGGGACTCTTACTGCTGGATATGTAGATGGTGTAATGCAAAATGGAGTATTGGATGTTAGCATAGGAAACGTTACTGACTATTCATCGAAATTAACACCTAATGGATCATATGAATGTTCAATAACAATTTTATCAGAAAATGCTAGTTTATTGGACTCTGAAATAACTGAGGAAAATAACCTAAAATTTTTATTATCAACTAGGTTTGAAGAAATATTAATTAGATTACTAACTTCAGAAAATTCAGATGATGAAATTAAAGTAAATCAACTTTTTGAATATGACCAACTTAGTAGAAAAGATAAAGAAAGAGTTGTTGAAAATTTTTATGAAAATCAAAGAGTTTTAAGTAAACAAGAAGGTGTTCTTCCAAATCATGCTGTTAGAAATGGAATATTTTATCAGAGTATAACTCCAAAATCTGGTCCTATTTCTTTAAAAAATACTTCTTATATTTCTTATGGTTTATTTGAAGATTTATTTTTAAATACATTGATTGCTGAAAACTCACAAGAATTTGAATATGATGTTGTTTTTAATACAAAAGATACCATGATTAGATATGATGATAATTTAATTGCAAGGCAAAAAGCAACTTTAGATGTTAATGAAGAATTAACTTTATTTTTATATCCTGGTAAAGGGGCTATAAATAAAAGTTATAATGCTAGAAATGGGTTTGGAGATTTAAATACAGAAGCAATAATTGAACAATATGAAGAAATGTTAAATGGTACATATCAAGGTTATAATACTAAAGTAATACCACTTAGGGATTTGTTTATTTCTATGGATTTAATAATTGATACTTTTGCAAAAAAACAAAATATGAATGATGCCTTAGAACATATATATGAATTGTTAAATAAAGATTCCTATGGCATTTTTAAGTTAAAAATGAGTGCGTTAAATAAATCATATTCTTCCCTTAGTTGTCAAGATGTCAATTTAATTCCAGAACTTCCAGTAGTAGAAGAGCTGTTAGAATTTGATATTACATCGGGAAATGGAATAGTTTCTGGTTTAGAATTTGGTTTTTCGATGCCAAAAGGAAACCTCGCAAATCAAATAGCCATAGGTGGCTCCGGAGATTTTAAATTTTATGATGATGATAATAAAGATAATTTGAGTTTTGCAACACTATTAGGACCTGACAAAAAACAATTCGGTGATCCAGACACTATTAGTTTTTTAGATTTACCGATAAGTAAACCAAATTCAACTTTAGAAGAAAAAGAAAAATTAACTGTTAGAAATGTAAGATATGAGAGAGCTTCTAAGATAATACAAAATAATCTTAGAACAGCTAAACTAACAAAAACAAAATATAGTCAAAATTGGAATGAAATTATAAATAAAATAAAAGCTGAAAAAGAAATCGATAATAAAGATGCACAAAGTTCTCCTAAATCAAAGGATGCTAATAAAAATACATCTCGAAATGAAGTATCTGCATTATTCAATCCATATCCAGCTCATTCTATAAGGGATTATTATGGAAAATTAGCAAAAATTAACGTAGTTCTTAGTGATGATGCAGCTTCAATTTCGCCTATATTACCACCTGAATTAAATTTAACTGTTTATGGAAACACTTATTTAACTTATGGTGATATTATCTCCATAAATTATCTTCCAAATCATGTAAGGAATATGTTTGTTTTTATGATTATTAAGGTAAGTCATAAGGTTGATACCAATTGGCAAACAACCTATACAACAAAACCAATTCTTAGGCCAAAATTTAAATCAAATAGTGTAAAGTTAATTAATAGACCACTACTATCAAATGATTACTTTAAAGACCTACTTTCTAGTACTCATGATAACAACGATACATTTAACGATACAATCAAAGGTGGCGTAAATGTTGACACAGATGCTGACGATGTTATTGTGCTCAAAACTGATAATGTTTATAATTCAGGCTATGTGCTCACAGAAGATGCAAAAAGAAAATTTGACAATAAAACTAAAGATGGTAGGAAGATAACTAACCTCCTGGCAAAACCAAAAACAGTACAAGAAATAATGATGTTAGTGGCGATAAACAGATTTCTAATGAAATATATGAAATTTTCTACCAATGATGGTAACGGTGGTAATATTAAAAATACTTTAATAGCTTATTCTAAAGAAGAATATTCCGATCCTCCATTTGAAGACACCCCAAACGCTGGTATGTATATAAGATCCTATGTTGAAGATTCATCAGTTTCAGGAGCAGGATCAGATGCATTGTTTACTTATTTTGAGGATAGTCCTATCTATGACGCTGGGGGTGGTGACTTTAGTTTCTATGACAGGTGGGCTAAAATTGAAAAATTTTTAGGCATTGTCAAAGAATATCCAGAAATAAAACAATGGAATTCAGGGTCAATTCCACCGAGTCGTGCTGGAAGTACACTTTTTCCATTTAGACCTGGCAGACAAGATGTTGGCGGAGGTGGGATAATTGAAGGTGTTGTATTACCAGTTAACGATTCATCAGGTGGTAGTTTACAAGGTGGAAAACCACCAATACAAATTAATACGGACTACGGGCAGATATTTCCATCCTTTGGGTTTCAGGCAACCGAAAAGGTATCAGAAGAACAATATAATAGTTTTCTTGTGGTGTGTAATTTTGCTAATTTATCTTCAACACATAACAAATTTATTGTTCCTGAATGGTTTTTAACTAATGTAGGGATAAATGCAGCCGATATGGCCGTTGAACTTGAAGAATTTTATTATGATAAGAAACTATTAGAGTTTTTTAAACTAACTAGAAAAGAAGAAACAAATAATACATCTTGACTTTCTACTAAATTATCATTAACTTACCATATGGTAAAAATGGTTATTACTAAGCCTAACTGGTCAAAATCACATCCCCTAAATAAGCTAGTTCTTATGTATGATGCTATGGAACATAAGTTAGTTTATGCTAATCACTACGAAAATACAACATCACAAATAGATTATCCAGACGAGGCTATATTAATTGATGATTGGAAGGTAGGACATGCTCATGATTTTGCTGGTCGTAAACAATGTTATGCCGACATCTTAAATTATTGGATGCTTAACAAACCACTTGACCATATACAATGGGATAACTTTTATGACCAAGATGATTTTACATATTACTATCCGTTAGATAAGATGATAGAACAATTATGTGAAAAAGTTCCAAAATATGATAGTATGTATAATGAAAAAACATTTATGAAGTTTCACAATGACTTTGTAAATGCCTTCGGTAAGTTAGAAAAAAATGGTATTGGAGTAAATACAGACTTTACAAAGATATTCGGTGAGCATATGTTAAAGTATATTCACAATAGAAAGATATATCAGAACTATAACTTTTTTACAATCACATCAAGACCATCCAACTCTATACACCATCTTAACTTTGCTGCTCTTACACCTGATATGAGAAAGGGTTTTTCACCACTTAACGATACATTTGTAGAGTTTGATTTTGCTTCTTATCACCCAAGGTTGATTGCTAAATTAATTGACTATGACTTCGGTAACTCATCGGTTTATGGTAAGTTAGCAGACGACCTTAATGTAACACGAGAAGAAGCAAAGACAATAACGTTTCAGAATCTATATGGTGGGGTACGAAAGGATATTGCTAAGATGAGTGAGTTCTTTAGGGGTGTAGAAAATCTAGTAACCGTACTTTATGACGAATATATGACTCGGAATCATATCTTATCACATATTTATAAACGACCAATGAAGAGAGATAATTTAGGTGATCTAAATGCTCAAAAGTTATTTAACTACTACATACAATCGTATGAAACAGAACGAAATGTTGTTATCTTAAACAAATTACACACATATTTATTAGAGAAGAAGACTAACATAGTTCATTACAACTATGATAGTTTTTTATTTGATTACGCCAAAGAAGATGGAAAGGAAACAATACATGACATCCAAAAAATCTTACAAGAAGATGACTTTATTATTCATAGTAAAGTTGGCAATACATATGGGACATTAAAGAATTATGAGTTTTAACCTAGACAACCTTTTTATAGAGTGGAGACGAATAGTTCCCACAGGTGTACCTAATCCAAAAAACGCTTACCATTTAACCTTACTAAAAGAGATATGCTTATCAAAGGGTATCAGTACTGAAATAGTAGATAGTGTTATGTTGGTTTTAGAAGCAGAAGAAACATTTACAGCAAAAAATATTAAAAGTGGCGAAGTTGTAGATTTTAAATCGAAAGAAAATGGGGATAAAACTATAGAAGATAAGTTGCTATTTGAAGCAAGTTATTTAGATGACATATATAAACCTGGTCATAAAATAATCTTTAATAAAGAAAAACCACCTAAATGGGCACCAAAACTTCAAAATGGTGATATGTTAACAATTATTGAAGATGATGAATCTATTGTAACGTATGGTGAGGGGAAATTTGTAAAGGCATTAGAATTACCCGATGGTAAGAAAATAAGAATTGCAGCTTCAAGAAGAGATGGTGGTAATGCAAATTTATTTATCCATGCTAAAAAAGGTGGAGCAACTCCAAAAGGTGAAGATTGGGAAGCATTAATTATTTGTGCATATAATGGCATTGTTGAATCATCTGATGAGTGGAAACGAGCAAAGGTATTTTGGCCAAAGTATGGAAGTGATGCTAAAAAAATATCAAAATCATTTAAAAAGTTAATTAAATCAAAATCACTTTCACAATTAGGTTCATCAACTGCGGCATTGAGTTCAGATTGGGGTGGTACAAACAAAACTCCAAAAACTGATATATTGGGTAGTAGTGATGAGAGAATCTCATTGAAAAAAGCAGGTGGTTCACAATTAATGAGTGGTGGGAAGGTAGAAGCAATTGCAACTTTTAATGCGTCTATGAAAATGGTTGGTGCGAAAAAACCAAAAAAACTAAAATTATTTTTAGATAATCTTGAAACTAAGATGGGTAAAATGAGTGAGAATGGAACTATTACTGCCTTACAAAAAACTCGTGAT
>ENA-OSJC01002437-OSJC01002437.1-marine-metagenome-genome-assembly--contig:-NODE-2437-length-14041-cov-3.088084_pt1 | contig 14041 bp, 22 predicted proteins | sample MGYA00237885_ERZ534234 | MGnify/ENA primary metagenome ERZ534234 (study PRJEB26413, sample SAMN06343907) | marine metagenome | isolation source: coastal waters | place: Atlantic Ocean: West Antarctic... | reverse complement strand
TATGGAACAAGAAATATTAATCGAAAGATTAAACGAATCAGAAATGAAAGCATTGGATAGCCTGGCTAGATACAAGTTTGAAATGTTTGGTTATTGGGCATCAACTTGGGTTAAGTACAATCAATTAGCCTACGACATGAGAATAATAAACAAAAAGAACCCAAATCCGTTTAAAGACTTAGTTAAAAAAGCTAAAGCAATCTCGTCGAGAGGTGGTGTCCAATGCACAAATTAACACCTATATTCCAAAGCCCTGAGTTGCAGAACATTCTGTCTCAGTTGGACAAACTGAGCAAAGCTGAATTAAACCTTGTTCAATTCATCATTCAAGGGTTTATCGAAGAACGACCAAAACTCACACCTGAAGAAGTAGCCGAGATCAACGAGAAGAATCAAAAAGCTGTTGACGAGTTTTTCACTATAAAAGTTGAAAGAATCACGGGAGGTGTCTGATGAGTGAACCAAAAGAATTATATGTTGGACTAAAAGAAATTAGTTTCTACAAATTTGATGAAGACGGGAACGAAGTTTTAAACGAAGACGGAACAGTAAAAGAGTTTTATTTAACCTATAAAGCGGATAAACACCTTAGTTATTTTCTTGAGGGGTTGTGCGAAGAAGATGTAGAGGTGTCTGATGAGTGAAATAACCGACAACGTAAAACATTTCCTAAAGGTGCAAAGCCTTCAGTTTGACCAAGCCAGAATACAGGCAACCAAACAAGCTGACGATTTAGGAATCACACAATTCGAGCCGAGAATATATTTCATTCAACGGAGAATGGATGAGATTCTTGGTGTTTATTCAAGAAATAATTGGGGGAAGAAATGATGGGTGCTGAAGAAAGAGGGTATAAAGATACAGATACTTTTGAGATGTTTAAAAAAGATTTAGACAAAGTGTTAGAAAAACATTATCCAGACACAGACTATCAATGGGATTATTTAGATGACCATTGGGTTGAATTAAAGGTGTGGCTTAAAGAGCCAATAGAGGAAGTGTCTGATGAGTGATAGCTCAAAGGTTTCGTACGGAAGGGAAGGGAAAGGACGAGTGTTTCTTGGTTGGGGCAGAGGCAGTTGTTCTTTTGAACTGGACGAACAGTCAGGAAAACCCATAGAAAATAAATGGAAATGCCTCAGTACGACTCAAGATCCCAATGTAAGTGCATTGCTTATTAGCAGAGCGAAAACCATTCTTCGCAAAGAACAAGAAAACGAGCCGGAACAACACTTTACTGGACAAACGGGCGAGTTTGAGCAATCATTTAAAAAGATTTTTATTAACGAAGAAGAAAAATGACAGCGCTACAGGAACAACTCCCTTTATTTGAGAAAGAACAGACCCACTACACACAAGACCCGAATTTTAAACACTTTGTACGAAACATGTTTAACGAAAACTGTAAAGAAAGAAGGGAACACGGGCAACGGGAATACAAAAACATTTTTTCTTATTTCAGGAAAAACCATCAGTTTGTAATAGATGAATTTAACAAAAAGGAGGCAACGCGCAATGGTTGAAGAAACACACAGACTCGTTCAAGACAACGAGAGCAATGAATACAGGCTCATTGATGATAAAGGACAAGCTGTTGCTGAGCTTGGAACAACCGATCTAACGCTGGCTAAAAAACGCTCCCTTGAACATTTACAGGGGGAAAACAAGTGATTAGACAAAAAGCATTGTTAGAAATAGACCAGGCAACAAGTTTAATGGAGGCCTTTAGTCAGAACCAACTACATGACCTGCTCCCCTTCCTTAGAATCGGTCAAAAGGGGGCAAAGAAAAACTATCGCTTATGTATTGACTGCCCGATAGACAGCAAAGCAAGGATCGCCAACAAACTAGAAGACTCTTTGGGCCTAACTTTTGAGTGGAACGAATACGACACCTCAAAACCTGTGCCTGAAGCAACGGGCATGACCCCTGAGTTTAAGGACTATGCTAAAAAAGTAGCGAAAGCAAAGGGGTAAGCATCATTCCGCTTCCTCAAACACCGCTTCTTCGGCTTCAAGTAAAGGTTTATAGTCAGCGAGCAAGCCATCTATCTTTTCCTTAATTTCTTTCTCGCTTAAGGATTCAAGCGTTCCCGTTCTTATTTCTTTTCGTTCGACATACAATCCAGCCGCACGCCCACGTTGCACTTCTGCGGATACTGCTGCTGTCAGGTTGCCTTTCTTCATTGCTTCATCACGTATCTCACTAAGTTTTCTTATGTGTCGATCAAAAGTGACGTCAAACTTCTGCTGTAGCTCTTTTTCTAGTTCCTGAATACGTCTAACCACCAAAGGATACTTACGAGGATTAGTTAGTTCAGCACCGGACACACCGGCCCTAGTTTTAGAGTATCCAGCGTCAATAGCACATTGGGTTTTGGTTTTACTGCCATCATTATAAACAAGCTCTCTGGCAAAGCGTTTCTGTTTGTCAGTTAGGTGTCTAACGTTTTTTCCTGACGGGTTGTTGGATCCTGGCGGCCCTTTTTGATTCTTGACTCCCATCTTCTCTCCTTTTTTATAGGTTATAGCTGTATTCTACACTAAAAAGGTAGCTAAAAGTAACCTCTGTTCCTCAGTTCGACCTCAGTTCAACCTCAGTTCTACCTCAGTTGCTCAAACTGAGGTCGAAACCCTTATAGGTGCTAGTTTTCCAGCTAACCTCAGTCCCTCAGTCGTGTTTTCAACTCTTTTTCTTGATAGTCAAAGGATAAAACTATGAAAATAGAACTTAGAAATGAGGTTTAGTTAAAAACACTGTGTATAGGGTTTGTTCAGAGCCTCAGTCCTACCTCAGTCCTACTTTTGTAGAAATGAGGTTTTATTGGTTTTCTTTGTCTGAGACCACCGAGATCAATTTATCCAAGTACCACCGGGCCTTTTTTAAATCCTCGATTGGTTTTCCTTTATGCCTGAACCTTAAAAGATATTTCAAAATATTACCGAGCAGGTAGCCGATAAAGCCTTGGTCCCCGGTCCGTTTCCCACCCGTCTCTCTGCCTGTCTCTCCACCGGTCACCAATTCAATCACCTCGATCACTTCCATGCCACCTTTATTATAGTGCGGTGGATGGTTCACCAGGTCGACTGTTGCTTCTTTCTTTTCCTTCTTCCCGTTCATCTTAGCCAAAGTCCTCTCCTTCTCTATCCGTTGTCGGTGCTCATGCCAATACCCGTCATGTTCACTGGGTACTTTGATTTCTTTACGAAACAGATCAAGTTGGTACTTAGGCAACCCCATTATTTAAAGCCGCCTGTTCCGTTTAATTCTTTGCACCGGTAGGCGTTTAATCCTTATCCATGCCTGCCGGATCCAGTCAAGCAGATTAAACGGAAGGTCCAGTATTTTCTTGATTATGTTTAGCATATATAGAGTGTCCCATTATCTGTAAGCATCAATTAGGATAAAGCAACACCTTACTTACAGACTGACGAACTGGGACGAATCCGGTTCAACAGGTGTGCTCCCCTTTATTTAGTTGTGTATTAGTAAAAAGCACGGACACAACTAAACTTCGAGCAGGGGGCGCCCGTTATGAATACCGTGCTTCGTTCTTAGCATCAAGATGCGCTTCCATGGTCGGACCGTTCAAGGAGTAGTCTTTATCAACATACCCCAAAAACAGTGCTTCAATAGAAATGCCTCTTGCAAGAGCCGCAGTCCTGGCTTTATCAAAAGCCTCTGCGCTCAAAGATATTCTTATTATTTGTTTTTTTCCTATCATGTCCCATAAGATAGCATAAAAAGGGTGGAAAGAGCAATTAAAAAATGTTGCCAATGTCTTTTCCATTCACCTCTCCCGACTCAAAGCTGTCAATCATGGCATCCACTGAGGCCGGTCCTTCTTTTTGTCGGACTCGTTTCCACTCCCGACTTATTAGGCGTCTAACGAAATCACTGGAACTGCGCCATTGGTGTTTGCTCATAATGTCCAGGTTCCGTTTTTCAATGGTTGTCAGCCGGATATTAATTTGCGTGTCTTTTTTGTCCTTTAATTTCGGTGTTCTTTGTTTCGTTACTTGAACCATTGTCTTACCTCCCCTAAAACTTCATTAGATATTGCGATTTTCTTCTTTAAAGACGCTAAAATCTTCTCGTCCACTGTATTTTCACACACTAGATCGACATAAGTGCAACTTTTATCCTGTCCGATCCGGTGAATCCGATCCTCGGCCTGTATTCTTAGCTCAAGATCATAGCTATTGGAGTAAAAAATCATGTGAGAAGCCGCCGTCAACGTCAGTCCCCGGCCCCCGGTGTGCGGATTGGAGACAAAGAATCTTAGTGGATGCTCTAGGTCCTGGAAGTTCTCAAGGATTGCTTCTCGGTCCTTTTGTGAGGTCTTTCCGTAATAGGAAGCCACGCTATCGTTCCCGTAGGTCTCGGCTATTTTCTTGGTCAACTGCTCTATATCGGTTTGAAACACCGCGAAAATTACCGCTTTGCCTGAAATCTCTCCCAAGACATTAAGCGTTTCCGTTACCCGATTGTTCTTGAGGATCTGCACCTCCCCCGAAGGAGAACGCAGACTGCCCGCAACAATTTGTTGCAATCGCATTAACTGAGTCAGCACCGTTTGCGTGGTATAGAGCTCATCCGCTAGAATCATCAGCGCTTCTTTCCGCATTTGTTCATAAACCTTTTTCTGTTCATCGGTTAGCTCCACGTTTCGGCGCATATAAACTTTTTCCGGTAGATCAAGACACTTGTCTTTGGTGTAGCGTGCGGAAAACTCTTTCAACATACCCTGCAGTTCATCCATCCGATGATACCCCACAATTTCTTGAAAGCTGTTGTGACCCATGCGCCGCATTTTAGTGATCGCAAACCGGGATTTGAATGCGTAATAACTTTTGAATCCCAGGAGCAGTGGATTTAAAAAGGCGCACTGTGAATACAGATCAAGAGGGGTTTTAGTCACCGGAAAACCGGTCAGAATCCGTTTATAAGGCGCCTCTCTTGATAAATTTAATAAATTTTTTGTTCGCTTGGCCTGTGGGTTCTTAATCAGGGTGCTCTCGTCCACTGCAATCATGGTTTCGTGAGCCAGAACAAAGGCTCGCGCAAACTTAAGTCCTTTTTCCGTGGAAAAGGCTTCAACATTCATGGTCATAATCTCCAATCTTTCGGGATGTTCTTCTAAAACCAGGGAGCAATACTCCTGTTTCCACTTGTTTGTATGGTTCGGTTGCCACACCAACACTTTCTTCTCGATGCGTTCCGGAAAATGCTTTGGTATTTCTAACTTATCCCAATTTCTAAGGTTTCCCTTTGGTGTTATAATTAATAACGCATTTATTTTGTCGGCCTCAAAAAGCACCGCGGCATTATCAAGAAGAACCTTTGATTTACCCAGGCCCATCTCTAAAAATAGAGCAAATTCTTTGCGAAAGGCGGACCGAGCTAAGGTTTTCTCTTGGTGCTTATACGGCTCTGTTTGATATTCGTAGTTCCTCATTCTTATATGATCCCTTATATTATATAACAATTCTTTTTATTGTTTATTGTGTTTGACAATAAAAGTATATCTGGTATATACTTGTCTTGCAACCTGAAAATGATAAAGGCGATTGCATAAAGTTTATATAAGGAAGAAGAATGAACGAACGAATGAAGGCACTACTGACTCTAGTCCTAGAGTTGACAGAAGCAGAAAGAAAACAATTATCAGCGGCTTTAATCTTAAGCACGCTTAACGAACTCGCTATCGAAGACGTCACCGACGAAGCCATAATGCGTGCTCGACAAGAGAACGCAGCCATAAGGCTTGCCCCCGAAGAGTTGGAGGAAGACTATGAGTAACGACTACTACGATTACGCCATGGAATTGATCTATCAGGACATAGACTCAGAAGACGAGAAGGGTTTATTGGACGACAAAATAAATAAATTGGCCAAGGAACACGGTCTTGATGCAGATGATGACCGAGATGATATTAAAGTAAAGATCGCCGAGGAGCGTGTTCAGGAGAGTTTTCAATGAGCACAACTAAAAAAGAAGACAACATCCTTGATCTGTTTGAACAGTCCGTTGAAAAGAAGATCACAAAAATTAAGGACCAGGACCTTGGTTCCCTGTCCAAAGACATGAATGATATGCTCGAGATCGGCGGCCTCATTGGCAACGCTGAGGAAAGCCTTAAACGATTAAGAGAGCAGTATCGGCAATACAGTGAAGAAACCATCCCTGAGCAAATGAGAGAATTGGGAATCAGTGATCTGCGTATGGACGATGGTTCACGAATCTCTGTTGATCCTTTCTACTCTGCACGGATCACCGAGAAAAATAAGGGAGAGGCGCACCAGTGGCTACGAGAAAATGGCCTTGGCGACCTTATAAAAAACACCGTCAGTGTCAGCTTTGCAGCAGGCGAAGACGACGAAGCAATAGAAACAATGGATACCCTGGAAAAACAGGGGCTAGAGCCTATGCAAAAGGAGGCCGTCCACCCATCTACCCTCAAAGCGAATGTAAAAGAGCTTATTGAGAGTGGGGAAACCGCGTTCGACAGCGGTATACAGAAACTATTTTCTGTGTACACGGGACAACGCACAAAAATAATAAAAGGCTAATAATATAAGGACAAAGAAAAATGACCAATAAAAAAGCGAATGGTAGTAGCTCTACCAAAGGGACCGACCTTACAGCATTGTTTGAAAAACATGCTGGTCAAGGATTCGGAGAAATAGGCACGGAGGATTTAAATTCTCCGCGCATACAAATCATACAGGCGTTATCCCCTGTTCTAAACAAAACAAAACCCGAGTATCGTGCCGATGCAGGTGCCGGGGATTTTTTGTTTACCGGGAGTAACTCTGTTATCGACGGGCAAAAAGGATTTTTATTCCAGCCTTGCTGGTACGATAGAAACTACGTTGAGTGGAGACTCAGAGAAGACGGTGGCGGTTTAGTTACTGTGCACCCCTCTGACACCGACATGATTTTTAAAGCAGAACGGGACAATAGGTACCGTGACATCTTGACAAAATCAGACGGCTCCAAAACTCAACTGGTGAACACTGGAAACCATTACGGGTTTTTACACCTCAACGATGTCTTATATCGTGCGGTTATTAACATGTCTGGTTCACAGCTAAAACACTCAAGAGCATGGAACAACATGGTTGTGACTCAAGTAGCGAAAGGCAAAAAAGGCACGTTTAATCCGCCTTCTTTTGCTCAACTTTACCGCATAAACATCAAAGAGGAGTCTAATAGTAAAGGCACCTGGTTTGGGTTTAATGTGGCCATGGACTCCTTACTTACTGACCCAGAGCAGTTTAACGAAGGACAAGACTTCGCAAACTTCTGTCAGGAAGGAGGCATGTCAGCCTTGAGTAAACCTACCGATAAAGCCGCGATCGAAGACCAGTCCGACAAGGATTGGGAATAAGGATTGCTGATTTAGGGGCTCTATACTTTTAAACGCAAGGAGAGTATGGGGTCCCTTATCTAAGGGGCACCATGAAGGAAATAGCAGTAGAATTTATGTCGATTTTCGCGGGACTTGACCGTGCTTATGGCATCTATCAAATACAGGGAACAAAACAAACAGCAAAAGGCACAAAGAAAGACGGTAGAGGTCGCACTTTACAAGAACCTTTGTCCCTGGTCCACTGGCAGTCCCACTTGGAAGGCACAACCTCTATCGGGGTCATCCCGATCACCGATAACGAAACCTGTCGATGGGGGTGCATTGACGTTGATGAGTACCCGGTTGACATAAAACACCTACAAAAATTAATCAAAGACATGAACCTGCCCTTGGTCCCCTGTCTGACCAAATCGGGCGGGGTGCATTTGTTTCTCTTTACAAAAGAGCCGGTGCCTGCGTTCAAATTTAAAAGTAAGCTCGAAGAGATCGCCGCCGCTATGGGTCGAACCGGAGACGAGATTTTTCCCAAGCAACACCAGTGGAGCAAACAGACAGAGAAGCACAAACAAACAGGGAACTGGTTAAACATGCCCTATTTCGGGGGAGAGGACACCACTCGCTATGGACTGAACAAGAAGGGGGACATGCTCAACCCGGAACAATTTATTAGAGCCGTTAAGAAAACCGCTATCACAGAGGAACAACTTGACCAACTTAAACCAACAAAGAAAAGCAGAAAGACAAACGGGGAGGGTCCGGCCGATTCCTTTTGGGATCAGGCGCCGCCGTGTTTGGTACACATGAAGCTAAACGGGATACCTGAAGGCACCCGCAACGACGCTCTTTTCTCTTACGGGGTATTGTTTAGAAAAATACACCCGGAAAGTGATGAGTGGCGCGATAAACTTCAGGAGGTAAACAAAACAGCGTGTCACAAGCCCCTGTCGCACACTGAGTTGAATGCCTTAATGAATAGTCTTGAGAAATCTGACTATCGTTACAAGTGTACCACACCGCCATTGGTGAACCATTGCCAAAGCGGAATATGCGTGACCCGAAGGTACGGTATAGAACCATCTGAAAAAGAGGTGGAAATATCAGGCCTTAGAAAGTACCTGACGGACCCTCCCTTATGGCACCTTAACATAGAAGGCAAGACCCTGATTCTCGAAACACGGGAACTGCACAGCTTTAACCTGTATCAACAGCGTTGCATGGATGTGTTGAACCAGTGTCCTCCCGATATTAAAAAAAGGGACTGGGTAGCCAAGCTCAATAAGCTGCTTCAAAATGTCCAGGAAATAGAGGTGCCGCCGGACATGACAAAATCAGGGCTATTGCAAGACGCTATAGCCGAGTTTTGTAAGAACACCGAGTCCTCTGCACGAGTGGCGATCTTGGCCGGGGCGGTGTATCGAAGCGAAGAAGAGGCCGCACATGAGTGGTGGTTTCGGGGTCGAGACCTAGTAAAATATGTTAGAGATTTCAAAGGCATGAAAGGCATTAAGGAAGCTGAAATTTATACCGAACTAAAAACACTGGGGGCCATGACAGCGGTAAAGTATATTGACAAAGGGACAGGAAACACCTCTGTCTGGGTACTAAAAACCGAAGACAACACCGCCCTGAGCGTGAGCGCTGACGATTTTAAACTGAACAAACCGAAAAAGGATTGGGAAGATGAGTAGTGTTGATAAGTTTTTTGGGCCTCCGGGTACCGGCAAAACCACAACCCTGCTAAAGAAAATAGAAGAACACCTTGACCAAGGCACTGACCCAGACCGCATAGCCTTTATCTCTTTTTCCGTAAAAGCGGCAGAGGAAGGAAAGCATCGTGCACGAACCCGTTTTGGTTTTGCTAAGGAAGACCTGGTTTATTTTTGTACCAGCCATGCCTTTTGTAAAAGAGCCATGGGCATCACCCGTGTCATGGAAGGGATAGACATTAAAGAATTTTTAGAGGTTTATAGTTTTCCTTTAACCCAAAACTACCAAGCCAACACCCGCAAATCATTGGAAGCGATGCTGGAAGACCCCTATTTTCAAATCATAGAAAGCGCTAAAGCCAATTGTCGTTCTGTCAACGAGGAACGCTTAAAGACCCCTTTAAAGGAACGCCAGAAAGTCGTGGCTCCCTTACTCGAAGTCATTGATAAAACATGGGCCCAGTACAGAGAAGAGCAAGGCATTTTTTCTTTTGCCGATATGATTAATGAGTTTATTAATAAAGGCAAAGTGCCCCCACTGGAGGTTTTAATCGTTGACGAAGCCCAGGACTTAGCGGAACTAAACTGGCGCTTGATAGAAAAACTCATGTCCGTGGTCCCCGTTACTTACATCGCCGGCGATGATGACCAAGCCATTTACGAATGGAACGGTGCCAGACCGGACCGGTTTATCGCTATGCAAGGCAGGACCGTGGTCCTCGATCAGTCCTTCAGGGTCCCTAAAAAAGTACACACTGTGGCTGAGAAAATTGCCAACCGCATTCAAAACCGCCAAAGCAAAAACTATTTACCCAGAGACGAGGAAGGAAGACTGGAACACCTGCCCTCCGTGGACGCGTTGCCTATGGAAAAAGGCGAGTGGTTAATCCTGGCCTCTTGTGACTACATGCTTAACGGAGATAAAGAGGGCTACAACATACGCAAAAAACTAATCAACCAAGGTGCCCCTTTCTCTCACAACAGCTTTCGCTATATTCCTTTTTCAATGGTCCAAGCGATAGAAGGGTGGAAAAAACTAAACAAGAAACGAACTAATATAACCGTAGGAGAACTAGAAACAGTCTATAGATACTTAACGAAGAACGAAGTGAAAAGAGGGTTTCTTTCCGCCCCCGGGAAAGAAGAGAACAAAGAAAACAACTTAACAAAGAAACAAATAGTAAGCCTCTTTGGACTAAAGGAAGACTGTCTAGGTCTTCCTTGGGAAGAGGTGTTTACAAAAAAGATTAAAGAAGAAAAAAGAGCCTTCATCAAGAAAGCTCTAAACAACAACGAAGATTTAAAGGTGGAGCCGCGGATAGCTTTGTCAACGATACACAAAGCCAAGGGCGGTGAAGCGGATAACGTAGCGGTGCTGCTGGACCTGTCGCCGGCACAAAAGCTAAACGCGATGCTCAACGCCGACAGTCTCCATCGACAATTCTATGTCGCCGTGACTCGAACAAAAGAAAATCTTTTCCTTATTAACGCACAAAACGAGAGTTTAAAATATGGTCTATAAAACATTTCAACCGCCAACAGAATGGACACCACCGGATATTTTCCCTACCCAAAAACTACGCGATGCCGACGAAATTGCCGTCGATCTTGAGACTCGAGACCCTAATTTAAAGAGCAAAGGTCCCGGTTATATTAGAGGTGACGGAGAGATCGTCGGGGTTTCAGTTGCCTGTGACGGCTATGCCGACTATTTTCCTTTTGCCCATGAAGCCGGCTTTAACTTTCCCAAGAAAAGAGTCTTACAATTTGTTAAAGACATTGTGTCCGGAGACAACGACAAAGTGTTTCATAACGCTATGTACGATGTCGGTTGGTTAAGACAAGCAGGGGTTGAGGTTAAAGGTCGCGTTGTAGACACTATGGTTGTGGCACCTTTAATCAATGAGAACATGTATTGGTACACGCTTAATTCCCTTGGCATAGAGTATCTACAAGAGGGCAAGTCCGAAGCAGAGCTCAGACAAGCTGCCGAGGAGTGGGGGGTTGATCCTAAAGCAGAGATGTGGCGATTGCCTTCAGCGTATGTTGGCACCTATGCTACACAAGACGCGGCGCTTACTTTAAAGCTTTGGAACCACTTTAAAATACACCTTGAAGACCAGAACCTGTGGAACATTTTTAACCTGGAAACAGATTTATTTCCGGTGCTGTTTAATATGAAAACAACAGGGGTACGCGTTGATCTGGAGCGAGCCGACCAATTAAAAAAGCAGTTGGTTAAACAGGAAGAGAAGACCTTAAAAGAAGTGGAAAAAGAATCAGGGATTAAAGACGTCAGAGTCTGGGCAGCCAACTCTGTGGCTAAGGTCTTTGATGCTTGCAAAATCTCTTATAGCCATACAGCTAAAGGCAACCCTAGTTTCACCAAAGCGTTTTTAGCTAATCAGGAACACCCCGTGGCGCAGATGATTATGCGCGTAAGAGAACTGAATAAAGCCCACAAAACCTTTATTGATACGATCATTAAACACGAGCACAACGGCAGGATTCATGCTGATATTAGACAACTTAAAGGCGAGGCCGGAGGCACAGTGACGGGAAGGCTGTCCATGAGCAACCCCAATTTACAACAGGTCCCGGCAAGAGATAAGGAACTGGGTCCGCTTATCCGTTCTTTGTTTCTCCCAGAAGAGGGCCAAAAATGGTGTTCGGCAGATTTTTCACAACAAGAGCCTAGAATACTAACCCACTTTGCTTATCGTTCACGGTATGAAGGGGTTGATCCTATTGCCGAAGCCTTTATAGCCGGAGAAGCTGACTTCCATCAAGAGGTCGCTCAACTCGCCGGCATTGATCGTAAGACAGCCAAGACCATAGGACTAGGAATTATGTACGGTATGGGCAAAGGCAAGTTGGCCGATCAGTTGGGTGTGGATGTTGAAGAGGCCAGCGATATTTTAATGAGGTTCAATACCTATGCGCCTTTTGTTAGACAAATGGCTGACACGGTTATGCGTAGTGCAACCACGCGAGGGTATATTAAAACCCTACTCGGACGACGTTGCCATTTCGATATGTGGGAACCGCGCCAGTACGGGACAGGTAGACCGATGAAATACAAAGAAGCGATGCACGAATACAACGGAGACATAAAACGCGCTTTCGTTTATAAGGCATTGAACAAGCTGATCCAGGGGTCAGCCGCTGATATGACAAAGAAAGCGATGCTGGACTGCTATAATGCGTCCTACAGACCTTTATTACAGGTACATGATGAACTTGTCTTCTCTGTTTCTGATAAAAGGGAAGTCGAAGGCATAGTAAAGATCATGGAAGCCGCTGTTGAACTGGAGGTCCCGAACAAGGTGGACGCAGAATTGGGAAAAAATTGGGGGGACTCTATGTCCTAATCCATAGTTGCTATTCATCTTATACTTTTGTATAATTTAACACGATTTAATATAAGGAGGTCCCATGGACACGACTAAATGGAAAAGCGTAGCTATACGCACAGATATTGTAAAAATAGCAGAGAAGATTTCAAAGAAAACAGAGAGACCTAAGAGCTATGTTTTTGCCTACGCCATTAAACGTTTGGCCGAGGATATTGATAAAGGCGTTGCTCAGTGAAACAAGACATTCTTTTCTCCTCTCCCTATGAATACGCTGACCTTTCTCGTGAAACCACGGACAAAGGTCGTGTTTATTTAAACGGAGAGGAAAAGCTGCCCTCTGTCACCACCATTCTTTCTAAGACCAAACCGGAAAACGACAGTCTACAACAGTGGATTGACCGGGTAGGAGAGGAGGAAGCAGAGCGCATACGGAACGAGGCTGCGGCCAGAGGCACCGAAATGCACGAGATTCTTGAAAGACAGTTAAAAGAAGGCAGTATTTGGGACTATTATCCAGACACCCCCGAAAAAAAGAGAGCCTATAAAATGGCTTGCACCATCATGGACCAAGGGTTTCCATCCATCGACCAAATTTATGGTTGTGAAGTGCCTTTATATTACCCAGGGAAGTATGCCGGCACCGCTGATGTGATTGGAAAACACTTAGGCGAGGAAGCTATCATGGACTTTAAACAAACCAACACACCTAAAAGACGAAGGAGCTATGTTTGGGATTACTTTCAACAGCTTGCCGCTTACGCTACAGCACACAACGAATTACACGGCACTGAAATTAAGAAGGGCGTGATTATGATGTGTTCAGTGGACGGCTTTTATCAGGAGTTTGTCCTAGAAGGACGTGAATTTGAACGTGCCGCAGACGCCTGGAACACCAGACTGGAAAACTTTATTGCCTCTCTTCTCGAACAAACTGACTCTCGGGAACAGAATCAAGAGTAAGTCCCCTATAAAGATTGTATATATCGGAGAGCTCCTCAAGAGGAAACCTCCTCCCGGAAGGGATCCCTTCGGCATCTTCTATTGTTTTTGTGACACTATCAAACTTATTTCGCAGAGGAAGCAGTTGCTTTCTGGTTTTTAAGGGAAGGTTTTCTCCTCTTTCTATAGATAACCTTAGTTTTTTACTCAGTCTTTTCTTGTCTTCTCTAAGTTTGTTTTTACTTATGTTGAGTGTTTCCGCATCAGCAAACGTTTTAAACAACGCCTGGTTAATAAAATAGTTTGATCTTTGCATAGCATCGTAGGCATTTATAAGGTCTTCCGGAGTGCTTGCCCCCTTGTTATAGACCTGACGCATGAAGATGTTTTCGGCTTGGTCTATTTCTTTAATAAGATCGGTTAGAGAAAAACTTAAGCTAGAAGTAGGGTTGACTCTATTAACCTTGATTCCCAGAAAGGAAGACACCGCATCTCCTAGTTCTTGTTTATTACCAAAACGGCCATAGGCTCCGGCGCCTTCTCGAGAACCACGGATAACTTTTGCTGTCGCCGGCACAAAACCCGGTGCAGCCTTTTCCAAAAAATAGTTCAAAGTGGCCACATTTCTTGCACCCACGCCTTCAAGGGGAAGGCCTCTTCCTTC
>ENA-OSJC01002432-OSJC01002432.1-marine-metagenome-genome-assembly--contig:-NODE-2432-length-14059-cov-3.062366_pt1 | contig 14059 bp, 10 predicted proteins | sample MGYA00237885_ERZ534234 | MGnify/ENA primary metagenome ERZ534234 (study PRJEB26413, sample SAMN06343907) | marine metagenome | isolation source: coastal waters | place: Atlantic Ocean: West Antarctic... | reverse complement strand
TTTTTAAGCTTTTTAAGGGCTTCTAGCAGAACAAAGACAGACGCTCTATTATCAAGTGACTTCACGTTCACGCACTCCCCCATTTCGATCAGTTCACGCTCACGCGTCACTGGGTTGCCAATCTCGACCAGCTTTTTCACTTCCTTTGCCGGCAGGCCAAGGTCGATAAAGAAATCCTCCAACTTCGGGGACTTGGTCCGCTCCTCCGGAGACATGATGTGGATGGGCTTCGCTCCCATGACACCCACAAGATCTTTCTTCCCATGCACAATCACCCGTTGCGCACTGAGAGTTTTGGGATCAAATCCTCCCAGTGGATTAAAGCGAATGAAACCCTGGTCATCGATATGCGTCACGATGAACCCAATCTCATCCATGTGAGCCGCGGCCATGATCTTCTTCTTGTCCGACTTTCCCTTTTTAAGAGCAACGACGTTTCCCATCGCATCGACTCGCACCTCGTCAGCCAACTTTCCCTTTTTAAGTTCTGCGAGAACCAGATTACGAATCTCTTTTTCAAATCCGGGAGCTCCCGGTGCCTTACAAATCCGCTCTAACAATTCAACATTGATCGCCATGGCAAAACGCTAACCCCCTGTGGAAACTCATCCAGCGTAAAGGAAGGATCAGCGCACAAAAAGGAGCAGAGTCCGAAGACTCTGCTCTCAAAGTTGAATTTAATTCTAACCGAATGGCTTAGAAGCCGTAGGAAAGAGAAAGACCACCGACGAGGTCGTCTCCTTCATTCGAAGCAGCACGAACACCTTCGGTGATCTCACCTGCGATGTAAATCGAACCAGTGAGGTTGTCTCCAAGTTCCTTGGAAAGAGCAGCCTTAAGACCATAGGTGACGTAGTCGTCACCGGCTCCACCATCGATGGTGGATCCAATAGTAGCAATGAGATTGAGGGTAGCACCTTCACCGACTTCATAGGACTTTCCTGCGGAAAGCTCTCCATACATATTACCGTCAGCGGCGTCGACGTCGTAGTAAGCAACAGCAGCAAGGCTAAGACCACAAAGTTCGGTGCCAGCACCAAGGAAAATTTCAGAAGTATCACCAGCGGCTCCGCTGCCGAAATCGTAGCGAATGAGACCGAGAGACAACTCAACAGCACCGAACTCCTTGGAGACCGATCCATAAATGTCAGTCTCTTCTGAGAGCCCGTCTGAGAAGTCAGCTCTCCAGACACCAGCATTCCAAGTGTTACCGCCGCTAGCGTCACCTGAGAAGTCAATGCCATACTCATAGAGGCCTTCGCCCTGATTCGCACCACGGAAAACGTAGTCTGTGCTGTAGCCAACGTGGAAGGAACTTTCGATCTCAGCTTGAGCAGAACCCAAGGCCAGAGCCGAACCGATTGCAAGAATAGTGAATGTCTTTTTCATGACAAAACGAGTAAATCAACGATCGTGCCAGAGCGCAACGATTACTTTCGTTTATTTTTAAGATTCACAAATTAATAACAATGCCTTTCAAATAGGAAGTTACGCGCCATTTGGAACATTTTAGAGATCCTTCTTTAAAGAAAATAGTTCTGAAATCTGAACAAAAAAAGCCGACCCCCTCAAAGGGACCGACTTGAAAAATGATCTCATGAATTAGTCGAGATTGTAAGCGGTCTCTCCGTGTTCAGCGGAATCAAGACCTTCATACTCGTCATCTTCACTCACGCGAAGGCCCACGGTAGCCTGGGTCACCTTCACAATAATAAAGGTGGCAATAGCGGACCACGCGATCGTGATGCCCAGAGACTTTAGCTGAACGGCTAACTGCTCCATACTGGAGTATACCTGACCATCAGGGCCTGAGTTCAAGCCGAGACCTCCGAGACTCTCCGCACCAAAGAAGGCCACGAGGATTGTTCCCATGATTCCTCCGACGCCATGAACGGCGAAAACGTCGAGCGAGTCGTCGATCTTCATCTTGTTCTTAACAAAACCGCACATGAAGTAGCAAACGACCCCGGCGCAGGCGCCAATTGCAATCGCCCCCATGGGACCGACGTTTCCAGATGCCGGCGTGATCGTAGCAAGTCCGGCAACCATTCCAGTCGCGATACCGACGACGCCAGTTTTTCCAGTCTTAAGCCTTTCCACGGTGCACCAGACAAGAGCAGCGGTCGCGGCGGAAAGGTGCGTGACGAGCATGGTCATTCCAGCGGCTCCGTTTGCTGCGAGCTGACTTCCCGCATTGAAACCAAACCAGCCAACCCAGAGAAGAGAAGCGCCGATCATCACGAGACCCGGGCTGTGAGGAGGATTGAGACTTTTCGGAAACCCTTTGCGAGGCCCAATCATCTTAGCCAGCACGAGAGCAGAAACACCTGCCGTGGCGTGAACCACGATTCCTCCCGCGAGGTCGATCGTTCCCCACTGAAACATAATGCCTCCGCCCCAAACCCAATAAACGGCCGGTGCATAAACAAGCACGAGCCAGAGAGCAGTGAAGACCATGATTGCGACAAACTTCATGCGCTCAACGAAGGCTCCCACAATGAGACCGGGAGTAATAATTGCGAAGGTCATTTGGAACATCACCATCACAGTCTCAGGAAATCCGCCAGCATCAGAATCAACCCCAACACCTTTTAAGAACAACTTTCCAAAACCACCCAACCATTTTCCACCCTCTTGATGATCAAAGGCCATCGTGTAGAGACCCACGGCCCACATGACGGAGGCAAGCGCCGCAATTGCGTAGCAGTGCATCAAGACTGAAAGGACATTCTTGGCTCTCACCAGCCCCCCGTAGAAAAGGGCCAGGCCAGGCAAGGTCATCAGGAGCACCAGCACCGTAGCAGTTAACATCCAGGCGGTGTTCCCGCTGTCGAAGGTTGTCTCAGCTTCCTCTGCCATTAGGGAACCAGCGCTGAGCAGGAAAGTCAGCAAGATGACCCAAAGGGATTTTCGATTCGTTGTCATAGTATCTTTAGATAAAGGCACCCGTCTTTGTGCAGTGGATCGGCATGAAGCATCATTCATGCCAATCATGAATCCCGTTCATGAAGGCTGGCATAGCCCTTGCTGACTCCGCCTTGGATTCAACCCAACAGAATAAAATAATGATCCCAAAAACGAAAACTCCACTGATTTGGCTGACTGCGCCGTTCGCATTGATCGCGAATGGTTTTGCTCAGGAAGAAGCAGTCGTGGACGAAACTAAGGCCGGCTATGATGCACTCATCGCAGGACAAGGCGACACCGCTTATGCCTTCGATTTCTTCACCACATCGATGCTATGGACGGTTATTGCCGCGGCAATGGTCTTCATCATGCACCTAGGCTTTGCCTCTCTTGAGGCCGGCCTAACTCAGAAAAAGAATACCGTTAACATTCTTTTCAAAAACGTGTGGATCATCTGCATCGGTCTCCTGACCTACGCCGCGATGGGTTTCAACACTCACTATCCCGGCGACTTCAATGGTTACTTCTCCATCGGAGGTCCCATCGGAGACCTGAACGCTGAAGGTGGAGGCACCTTCAGCTACGGAGGCGTGGGCCTCGCGATGACCGGATTCGGCGACTTCATCTTCCAGGCCATGTTCGCTGCTACGGCGGCCACGATTGTCTCTGGCGCGGTTGCTGAGCGGATCAAGCTCGGTTACTTCATGATCTACTCTACCATTCTCGTTGCCGTTGGATACACCGTTGCTGGTTCATGGCACTGGGGTGGTGGTTTTCTTGCAAGCCTTGAAGTGCCCTTCAAAGATTTCGCCGGATCAACTGTCGTGCACGGCTTTGGTGGAGCTGCCGCTCTTGCCGCCGTGTTGATTCTCGGGCCACGTGCTGGAAAATATTCCGCAAATGGTGTGAAGCCAATCCTTGGACACAGCATGCCTCTGGCGGCAGTTGGAGTCTTCCTTCTCTTCTTCGGATGGTTTGGATTCAATGGAGGATCAGTCCTCTCTGCCGCACCCGGTCCACTTGGTCTCGTCTTCACCACAACCGCACTTGCAGCTGCTGCTGGTGGAGTTGCTTCAATCTTCACGGCAATGATCGTCCTCAAGAAGCCTGACCTTTCAATGGCACTCAATGGACTCCTTGCCGGACTCGTTTCCATCACCGCGGGAGCCGATGTCGTTGGACCTTGGTGCGCTGTCGCCATGGGAGCTGTCGGAGGTGTCATCGTGGTCTTCTCAATCCTCTTCTTCGACAAGGTCAAGATGGACGACCCCGTCGGAGCAATCTCGGTTCACGGAGTCTGCGGAATCTGGGGCACGATCTCTCTTGTCTTCTTCACCACTGAGCCAGCTGGAACCTTCAGTATCGTCTCTCAGTTCATCGGAGTGGTTGCAGTCTACGGATTTGCATTCGTCTTCTCACTGGTTCTCTTCCTTATCGGAAAAGCCGTCTGCGGAGTTCGCGTCAGTGCTGAAGAAGAAGCTGAAGGACTTGATATCGCAGAGCACGGAGCTCCTGCATACACCGACTAATTCGAAACCATCTCTTAAACTTACAAGACCGCAGGTTCGCCTGCGGTCTTTTTCATTCCCCGCTAACTCATCTCAACGTCAGCCTGCTCAATCGCCCATTTTTTGAGCTGAGGATTCTTTTCCAACCTTGGATCATCCCGAAGCACTTCTTCCGCGACTTCTCTCGCTTCCCGAATGAGGCTCGTATCGGCTAGAAACTCGACAAATCGAAGTCCCCCCACACCACTTTGCTGAGTCCCCAGGATCTCGCCTGGACCTCGAAGCCGCAAATCTTCTTCCGCGATTTCGAAACCATCGAGTGTCCTTGCGAGGATGTTCAGCTTATCCAAGGCGTCACTACTTTTTCCATCTGTCACGAGCACGCAATAACTCTTGTGCTCTCCCCTGCCGATACGTCCTCTGAGCTGGTGAAGCTGGGCGAGACCAAAGCGTTCCGCGTTAAAAATGACCATCACGTTGGCATTCGGGACATCCACTCCCACTTCGATCACGGTGGTGGCAACAAGGACCTCCGTCTTGGCATCCCGAAAGCGGGTCATCACAGATTCTTTTTCCTCTGAGGGCATCTTCCCGTGAAGGAGACCAACCTCGAAGTGCTTAAAGCGCTTCTCCCACTTTGGATGCTCTGCCACAGCTGAGGCTGCCTTAATCGATTCGCTATCCTCCACGAGAGGATAAACCAAATAAAGCTGACGTCCCTTTTCGAGCTGCTCTTTGAGAAATTTTGTCATCTCGGAAACCTTCGGCCTCACTCGCACTCCTGTGATAATCTTCCCCCTGCCCGCCGGAAGCTCATCGAGTACCGAGACATCGAGATCACCATAAATCGTCAGGGTCAAGGTCCGGGGAATGGGAGTCGCCGTCATCACGAGGACATCCGGCATGATCCCCCGCTGGATCAGCTTGCCTCGTTGATGAACCCCAAATTTATGTTGTTCGTCGATCACCACGAGAGCGAGATCATCGAACTCCACTTTATCATAGAGGAGTGCATGGGTTCCGATGACGATCTGCGCATCGTGAATCTCTTCCCGCCGATCCGCCGTCGCCAGACCGATGCGCACGCCGAGCGGCTCCAGCCATTTTGCGAAAGTCAGGTAATGTTGCTCCGCAAGAATTTGGGTCGGGGCCATCAACGCAGCCTGCGCTCCCGAGTCGACCGCTAGGAGCATGGCGCACATCGCCACAAATGTTTTACCGCTTCCGACATCCCCCTGCAAAAGGCGATTCATCGGACGCGCCACCCGAAGATCACCAACAATTTCCTTCACACTGCGCTTTTGCGCACCAGTGAGATCAAAGGGCAGTGATTCGTAAAACTCCTTGAGGAGCGTCGTCTTCTTCCCAAGCACCCGCCCCCTCATTTCCTGACTACGCGCTCGCCGCCAAACCACACGGAGCTGCTGAAGAAAGAATTCTTCCTTGGCAAAGTAACGACGTGCAGCATCCGTCTGAGAGAGCTCTCCTGGAAAGTGGACCTCCCGAAAAGCCTCCGCACGGGGATAGCTGACATCGACATTGTAAAGTGGCTCCAGCGCATCCGCCGAGACACCCTGTAAGATCGCGTGCATGATTTCACGCAATCGACGCTGGGGAATCCCACTGACATTCTTGTAAATCGGAACGATGCATTCGAGGTGAATCGAATCAAACGCATCCATACGCACCACTTCAAACTCGGGATGATCAATCACGACCCGTCCGGCACTTTCCTTGGGCTTCCCGTAAAGGACTACTTCGTGACCGGCCGCGATCATCTTGTGCATGAAGGGCATATTGAACCAACGACAAGTCATCCGGGAAAAGCCCCCGCCCCCGATATCTTCGATGATCGCTTCGTAAAACCCCTTCCCTCCAAATCTTTTCCGTTGAGTATCGATCACGGTTCCTCGAAGACAGACCGGAGGGCCACCCGCCTGCGCAGGGAAGGCGTCAAAACGACGTCGATCCTCATAGCGCTTGGGAAGCCATTCCAGCAAATCGAGGGCATTAGAAAATCCCGCCGCGAGGAGCGATTCCTGCTCACGGCCTTTCAAAAACGAAAGCTCTTCGAACGTGGTCATTCCTTCTCCTCTGAAGCTCGCACATGCTGAATACTGATCTGTAAACTCACCCGACCACGGAAGACATTCCGATCCACGGTGAAGGCGATATCCCATGGAGGATCCGGCAGCGGTTTTGCTCCGCCCCCAAAGAAAATGGCATCGCGCTCATCGAAACCCTGACGCAAGAAAAGCCGAAGATGATTATTCTTCAAACGACGCGGCGGCTCAGTGAGCCAAACATTCTGCGCCATAAAAACAGGCTGGGGATTCGCACTCCCGAAGGGCTGCAGGAGATCATATTCATCAAGAAACCCAAGACTCAACTCACCCAACTCCACCTCGGCATCCATGTGCAACTTGGGACTCAAATCCACCCCTCCGCAATCTTCCGTCACATAACGACAAAAAGCCTCACGAAACGGCCCAATCGAGTCCTCCGCAATGCTCAAGCCAGCCGCCATGTGATGACCCCCTCCGACAATGAGATGCTCGCCACATTTCTGAATCGCGTCTACCAGTGAAACCCCGGCGATACTGCGACCACTCCCTTTTCCAACGCCGTCCTTGTCGATAGAAATGACAAAGGTCGGCTTATGATACATGCGCATCAAGCGTGACGCCACGATTCCAACCACCCCCGCATGCCACTTTCGCGAACCCACCACGATCGCCGGACCGTCGGCCTCGATTTCATCGCCATTCAGCATCTCCATCGCTTCCGCAAAAATCTGCTGCTCGACCGCCTGACGCGCCTTATTGAAATCATCGAGCTCCTGAGCCAAGATTTCTGCTTCTTTGGAACAATCCGTCATGAGCGTTTCAAGTGCTTTCTCCGGTTGATCCATCCGGCCTGCTGCGTTAATCCGTGGCCCCAGACGAAAGCCCACATCCGCACTGCTCAGCTTTCCTTCGACCCCTGCAAGCGACAACAGAGCTCTCAATCCAGGACGTGATGAGTCAGCCAACCCACGCAGCCCATGCCGAACCAGCAAGCGGTTCTCATCAACAAGAGGGACGATATCAGAAATGGTCGCCATCGCCACCAGATCGAGAACCTCCTTGAGATCGAAATCAGGAACGGGTCGCGTTTTTAAGAGCGCGTGAGCCAATTTGAAAACAACACCCGCGGCACAAAGATAACTCCGCTTGTCACCCGAAGCTTTCGGATTCACCAAGGCGACACAATCAGGACGACCCGCCTTTCCGATCTCGTGATGATCCACCACCACGGTTTCAATCCCCCGCTCTTTCAGTCCCGCGATAGCTTCATTTGAAACAGTGCCACAATCCACCGTCACCAAGAGATCCGGCTTCCCGTTCTCTTCCAAACAGCGCGTGATGCCCGCTTCGCTGAGACCATAACCCTCACTACTACGATGAGGAATAAAGGCATCGGGATTGAGGCCATAGGCCGAAAGCACCAGACTCATCACCGAAATGGAACTCACTCCATCGACGTCGTAGTCGCCATAGATACAGACCTTCTCTCCTCGATCAACCGCTTCAAGAATCCGCACCACCGCGAGATCCATCTCCGCGATCTCGAAAGGATCTGAAAGTTCCGCCAGCTTCGGTTTGAGAAACTTGCTCACCTTTTCGCGCAAAATCCCGCGTTGAGCCATTAGCTTCGCAAGAATACGAGGCATTCCTTCCGTTAGAAGATCTTCCCAACCATCAGGGACCTCGCGGAGAATCCACTCCACGTCTGTATTTTCCTGACTCACAGGTTCACAAAGTTTGCTAAATGAGAACGGCCTAAGGCCGAACAAGCCGCTTTAGAAGCAGAAGAGTGGCGATCGTGAACTAGTAGTAAGCAGAGCTTCTCCCGGCCTGAGCAGGAGCAACTTTGAAATGGTTGAAAAATTCATGCTGTCAACATGACAGCCGTCTGGGAAGGCGGCAAGAGAAAGAGATCTTTCTCTGATATAAGCCGTGAAATCCCTTTCAAATACCGCATCGACCGTTTCGCTTCGCGATCCAAATTCCCGGGCCAGTTCTTGGACCTCAGTCCCCGCCGTTCATAAGCTGCCGACCCGTAAAAAGAGAACTTACGATCCTTCAGAAAGAGAATAAAGAAGGCCCCATTCGCCTCTACAGTTTTCTCATGTTTGAGGTTGCCAACGCCGTTCGTGCCGGGAGCCCCTTTCCCATTAGGTGCTCCACCGCATCCATGCCGTGGTAGGTCTCTCTATTGGAACTCTCGACCAGCAAGAACGTCCAGTTTGGCGTATTCGCCGAAATCCATTTCTCCAGCCCCACCAGCTGTCCCTGCGAAACTCCAATATTTCCTTTTAAATAGAGATACTGACTAAGGTCCATTCTTAAACAATGCTCGCCCCGCTCTTGAGCTTCATCGGAGAATCTCCCGCCCACGCGCTCCATGTGAGAAGCAGCGAAACCACAAATCCCCTGACCCACGCGCTTACCACGACACCTTCACTTCCTGAAGATGGCCGCCCCGGTCATCGTATTTCACGAGCCCGTGCTTCTGACCGTATTCGAAAACTTCCTTGGTCACCTTCACATCGTAGCAGCAATACTCCGCAATCTTCATCATCGGCTCAATCTTCTTTGTCTTCTTATATTCCTGCCACCACTTCAGGGCATCGAGCCCATCCGCCGTTTTCGATTCCCCAAGAGTGGCCTTGGCCGCCGAGTCGAGCTTGAGACGGAAGCCCAGCGTCTCCTCCAGCTTGAGCATCATGTCGCAGTTCAACGTCTGCACCGGAAGATCGTAAATGGTGTAGCCCTGAAGGACGGGATAATCGAATTGGATATGGTTCCAGCCGACAACGAGATCCGCCTTCACGAGTTGTTCGATGAGATCTTCCACCTGGTCTTCACCATAAATGTGATACCGCCCCGTTTCCGTCGAGTAGGTCACCCCCACCGACATCCCCATTTTATCCTTATGCGCTGCGCCACCGACATCGCCAAAGCTGCGCTGCGTCTCGAGATCAAAGTAAACCGTTCCTGCCACAGCTCTATTCCTAGAGGAAGCCTCCCCCTCCGGCAAGTCACGAAGCTTGCTTGTATTCTTCGAGCGTTTTCTGAATCTCAGGCCAAACTTGCGGCCCTAGCTCGGGCCAGAGAATCCACACATTCAAAACGAAGATACCTGCCATCACCGCAAAATAGAACACCAGTCTCGCTGCCGATAGCGGAGCTGCGGGAACCCGAAACCCCATCACGAGATCCCATAGGGGGGCGCCCCTCTTTTTTACCATCCACAGGGCCACCAGATGCCCAATCAAAAGGAGGATGGGCATCCTCATGCCTACGCCAAGCACCCAGACCCGCATCGAGCGCATTATGGCCGCCCCCAACGAAAGAAGATTCTCTTCTTGATCTTCGACTCGAAGCCGCAGGACCCATTTTCCGGGGGTCAGCCCAAAAAGATGCAGCAAAATCCCCTCAAAAATAATGGCTGGCACAAAATGGGCGGCGAAGACCCAAGCCGTGATCTGCTCACTCGGGTCGGGCATCATTTTCATCCCGCCCAGACGAAAGACGAACAAGATCAAGCAGGAATAAAGCGCCAGATCGAGCCAGCGTGCCCCCAGTCGACGCCACAGAATTCCCCAATCGGTCTTCACCGGCAAGGGTGGCGGCACGGGAATTTCTTCCACCTTCTTCTCAAACTCCGCTTCGAAAAAGTGAACCTCCTTAGCAGGCATCCACCCCTCCGCGCCTTCATACCACATCTGAACATCTTCGGAGAGTTCATCCCTGCGAATCCGTTCACGAATCTCGTAGTCCTCGTATGGACCCCGTTTTTCTCCATCCTCAATCAGCCAGATTTCCATTCAATTTAAAGATTACGGAGTGATTTTGCAGGATCGCGGAAGGCCGCCATGAGAGCGGGAACAAGCGCGGCAATGAGACAGAGAATCACCGCGACAACGCAGATCACTCCAAGGTGCTCCGGAATAATGCGGGCCGGAAGCTCGTCCATCCCATGGAACCCAGCCGGGAAGGCATCGATCCCTATCCCTCTGAGTAGAGTTAAAATTCCCTGACGGTATTCGAGCGCCAACAAACCAAGTCCCAAACCCAGCAGCGATCCCGCGATGCCCACGATCACACCTTGGTAGAGGAAGACGCGCACAATCTGCGAAGGCCGTGCACCGAGCGCTTTCATCACGCCGATCTCCTGACGCTTCTGCACTGTCACGGTATACATCACGGCTGTGATGCTGAAGGCCGAGAGGATCGTGATAAAGGAGAGCGCAAAGCTCATCATCACCTTTTCCGTTTTAACCAACTGAAATTGCTGCTCGTGAGTCTTCATCCAACTGCGCACGAGCCAATCCTCGCCCAGCTTCTTCTGCAGCTTTGTCGCGACCACTTCCGCATGGTAAGGATCTTCCGCTCGGATTCCGATCGCTTCGACTGCTTCTTGCAAACCTTTGAGCTGCTGACCGATCGCCAGTGGCACAAAGGCTCCTGGTCCCTGCGAGCGCTTGGTATCCCGATAGATACCAATGACCGTCACTTCCACAGGAGTGACAAATTCCTCAATATTCGCGAAGGCCTGTAAGTCCGCTTCCTTCAGATCAATATCCCTCAGATCCCCGAGCATATTTCTAACAACCTGCTGCGTTCCGGCGGCAAAATACTCCCTGCCCGAATCATCTTTCCGCAAGGGCTTATTAAGCACAGCAAAGAGAATCCCATCGATAATTTCAGCCTCACCAGCGCGCATCGGCTTACCTTTTGTTCCTTCTTCCAGCAGAATAAGGTCTTGGATTATGCGGAAGGCCTCCGTCAGCTTTGCTCCCTCTACCACTTCTTCCTCACCAGATTTGCTAAATATCGTTTCAACCGCTTCTGCAAACGGCCCCAAGCGATCTTCGTAAAGAATCCAGGCGCGCTCTTGCTGCTTGATGCGGTAGACTTCCATCACCGCATCGAGATTCTTGGACGCCAGAAAATTAAGCTTATCGCCGACCTGCAAACTCAGAGCCTCGGCAAGCTGACGCGAGATCACAGCTCGGTCATCCAGGCCCATATCAGCACTACTCGTCGGGTGCGCTTCCAGATCAAGTTGTTCTTCAAGCGCCTCGATCTGTGCTGCGTTCTCAGAATTGATCGCCCGAAAAACCACCGGCTTCTGCCAGCCTTTCGCATCGAGGAGCACATATCCCTCGATGAGTGCGTAGGCCCCAATCACGCCCTCTTCCTCAGCGAGACTTTTTTCCATCGGCTCCCAATCCAAAATCCCCGCACCATAGGCCGACTCCAGCCGAACGTGCGGAGCATAGCCCAGCAGGATCTCCTTAAGGTTCCGCTCAAAGCCCGCATGGACTGAAAGCACCACGATTAGAACCATTACCCCTGCAGCCACGCCGAGAAGCGAGATCAAGGTGATGATCGAAACGAATGTCCGAAGCGGATTAAGATACCGCAGAGCAAGGGTCCAACTGAAAGATTTCAACACCGCAAGATTCCCCCGCTTGGGTGAAATGACAAACCCAATCTCCCCCAGAGCGTCAAGAGAGCTAAAATTCCGATGGAATTCGCGGTATCCCGAGAATAGCCTCCGCCGTGATCAAATTTCTCCACACCCGTGTCCGTGTCGCCGATCCTGCTGCTTCTATCGCGTTCTACCAGAAGCTCGGATTCGAACTCGGCGTGCAGAAAACCTCCCCCCAAGGAAATCAGCTCGCCTTCCTCCACCTCCCCGGAAACGACCATTTTTTAGAGCTCACCCACTCTCCCGACTACAAAGTCGAGGTTCCCGAAGATCTGATGCACACCGCTGTCGGCGTCGAGGACATCATTGCCTACTGTGATGCGCTCGAAAATGGCGGTATCGAAATCTGGCCCGGCGGCTGGCGCGAGAAATTCTCTACCGGCGAGCGCAAAATGGCTTTCGTGACCGATCCCGACGGCTACGAGGTCGAAATCCTCGAAAAGTAGCCCCGTTTAAAATTCACCTCATTTGGATTTGTTTAGAGTTTCTCCAGCTAGAATCTAAGATCCCCCCCCAATGCACCTTCTTATCGATAACTCGAATACGCGCACCAAGATCGCTCTCGCCGAGGGTCTATCCATCTCGGAGTGGCGCGCCGTCATTCCAACACCCGAGTTATCGCCTGAAACCCTTACCAGTGTTCTTGCGGGAGTCACATTCGACAAAGTCTCCGTCTGCTCCGTCGTCCCAAAAGCCGCTGAAATGATGGAGACCTATTTCAAGGTCCCCCTTCACCAAATTTCCCACCAGTCGATCCTCCCGATCAAGATCGACTACCCTTGCCCGGAACAAATCGGGGCAGACCGCCTCGCCAATACTGTGGCCGCCGTTTCCAAATATGGTGCCCCAGCCATCGTGATCGATTTCGGCACAGCAGTGACCTTCGATGTCGCCAGCGCAGAGGGCGCTTACCTTGGCGGTGCGATTGCGCCAGGCACCGCTTCTCTGCGAAATTACCTCCACCGCCAAACAGCTCTCCTCCCTTCTATCCAACTCACCGAACCCACCAACGCGATTGGAAAAAGCACTGAAGACGCGATGCAAGTAGGCGCAGTGATCGGCTATCGCGGCCTCATTCGCGAAATCTTAAAAGAAATCCGTGAGGAATTAGGCGGCAACCCGGCGATCATTGCCACGGGAGGCGATGCCGCCCTCATTGCAAGTGGCCTCGATGAAATCAGGAGCATCGATCCCGACCTCACCCTGGAAGGAATTCGCCAGATTGGTGTGACAAATCACAAAAATTGAATTTCTGACGTGGCACGAAGTCCTGAGCTAGTCTAGCCTCGCCCCTTAATGAGTGACATCCCTCTCGCGATTGGAATCGACTTTGGCGGAACCACAGTGAAAGCTGGGGTGTTGTATCGCAGCAATGTCATCAGTAATGCCAAACCGATTGAAACCCAAAGTTTTCAAGGAGCTGACGCACTCGTCAAAGAGATCGCACGGGTCATTGGAGAGCTCCAGAAACTTCATCCAAATGTCGCAGCGGTCGGCGTCGGAGTCCCAGGGTTTGTAGATTTTAAAACAGGCCTCGTCCACAATGTCACCAATGTTGAAGGCTGGGTCCGCTTCCCCTTGAAGCGGCGTCTTGAAGCACTCACCGAACTTCCGGTCACTGCCGAAAACGACGCCAACTGCATGGCTTATGCCGAGTGGAAACGCGGCTCGGGACGCGGCGTGGAAAATCTTGTTGCCCTGACCCTCGGGACCGGAGTCGGTGGAGGATTCGTGGTGAACGGCCAAATGGTCCGCGGCGCAAAATCACTCGCCGGCGAACTCGGACAAACTTCAATCGATTATCAAGGCAGAACCGGAACCTACGGGAACCGAGGCGCCCTTGAGGAATATATCGGAAATGCGCAGATCGCCGAAACTGCTGTAGAAGCCTACGCTGCTGCGGGAGAAACGAAAACTTTGGAGGAATGCTCTCCCGCACATCTTGCCAAGCGCGCAATCCGCCACGACCTCATCGCCCAGCAAGTTTGGGACGGAGTCGCTGAAAAACTCGCCTGTGCCCTAATGAACTGCTGCTGGCTCCTCAATCCTGATGCCATTATCATCGGCGGCGGCGTCGCACGGGCCGGAGCCGTCCTTTTCGC
>ENA-OSJC01002429-OSJC01002429.1-marine-metagenome-genome-assembly--contig:-NODE-2429-length-14073-cov-5.091097_pt1 | contig 14073 bp, 13 predicted proteins | sample MGYA00237885_ERZ534234 | MGnify/ENA primary metagenome ERZ534234 (study PRJEB26413, sample SAMN06343907) | marine metagenome | isolation source: coastal waters | place: Atlantic Ocean: West Antarctic... | reverse complement strand
AATTAGCAGCTGACATTGCTGAAAGAGGCATTGTCCTTACAGGAGGAGGAGCATTAATGAGAGATTTAGATAAGCTCATCTCAGCCTCTACCGGTATTCCAGTTATCGTTGCCGAAGATCCCTTAACATGCGTTGCTAGAGGCGGTGGTAAAGCTCTGGAGATCATCGATAAGTATAATATTGACTTACTTTCCACTGAATAAATAATTAAAATATGGCGAGAACCACGCCTACATACACTCCTCCTGGCAAATATGTTTTGGGATGTTTGTTTTCTATAGTGTTGCTCATTAGCGATCTAAATTATCAAACTTTTTCTCCACTTAGAGGGGCTGCCCAAGCTTCCGGAATATATTCCCAATTAATTTTAGAAAGTTTGTTTGAAAATATCACTGAGTTCAAGGCTCTATATAGGGAGAAAAAGGTATTAATAAAAACCAATCAAAAGCTTAATAATGAATTACTTCAAATAGAGAATAAAGCATTCCTAAAGAAGCAAGCACAGCTTCTTTTGGAAAATATGGTTTATGTTCAAAATGGCGCTCAAGTTTTAAGCAAGCAAAGAGAAAGCAAATTATTTCAAATTGCCTCTTTTGATTTCAAAAACTACTTCTGCTGCTCTAGACATACAATTTATCTTAAAAACCCTAGTAAACTTAAAATCCGCAGCAATCTACCTGTGTCTGATGGTAAAACATTTATTGGACAAACTGCTGGGATGGACTTGAATCTTATTAAAGTTATTCTATTTTCAGATACCTCTCATAATTTACCAATCAAGATAAAGGAGGTTTATTGCAATGCCTCTGGAGCTGGCAAGCCATTATTGGTTTCTTGTTTCTTTCCGAGGGGTTCCCAATCATTAAATCTGCAGATCAATGATACTGTTTTTACATCGGGTATGGGCGGTATATTTCCCAAGAATATTTTACTTGGCACAGTGATGAACATAGCAGATGACTCTCTTGATGGGATCAAAATAACTATTAGGCTCAAAGGGAATCCTTTAGAGAAAAATTATTTTGGCGTGCTACTTGACTAATGAAATTTACAACTCATAGCATAATATTTCTTAGCATCTTCTTTGGCTTCTGCTTGGACAGCCTGATTGCCACATTTCAAATCAAAACATACCTATCTTTGTTAGAAAATACACCTTATCTCATGCAGACATGTTTTGGATTTTTAGTTTTTTGCTATTGGGTGTATGCAATACCGGAAAGACTAAGAATTTTTTCAGCTTTATTATATGGGCTTTTAATCGATTTATCTTTTGGTGATGCTGTAGGTTTTCATATGCTATTTTTTGGAATTTCTTCCTATGTTATTCATGTATATGCATTTCGTTTTAGACTATTTTCTTATATTCAGTTAATTATTTTCTTTGCGAGCGCTTCAACATTTTATCTTGCTTGCGAGTACCTACTTTTTTCACCTAATAATTATTCATATTTCTTGTTATTAAGCAGCTTTTTTATTAATGCTATTATTTGGCTTCCAATATATTTCTGCATGCGTTTTGTTCGAAGAAAATTACTTTAAAGTTAGCTCAATGAAAAAATTACTTATAAATTTGATGCTAGGAATATCATTTTTGAGTTGGATATTATTCATTGTTATTGGCTTAATATATATTTTTCCAAATTCAGCACTTAGAGCAATTAATAGCATTCCTTCCACTTATAGCTTTGAGTATTCAAATATAAAAAATAATGGCACAGTTCTGAATCCTATTCTGACGTTCTCAGATATTGCAGTTAGAAAAAATAGCACCTTAGTTTATGCAGCTAAAGAATCCACAGTTGGGATAATTTATTCATTAAGGTTAGTGTTTGGTAAAGTTGGTGTAAATATTTTAAATATTCAAGATGCTAGAATTATCATGGAAAAGGAAATAGATGTCACTTCTAGCGAGCTACCAGTTCTTCTTCATAGTAACCTATCAGCAAATATCAAAAATGTTGTTATTGAGAGAATGGGGGAAACTATAAACGTAGATGGATCATGGAATGGTGTATTTCCTAGGCCAACTAATGGTCAATTAACAATTATCCATAAAGAAAAAATTAGCAATATCTCCGTGTACTCTGACGGAGAAAAATCAAATTTTTTGGTGAATTTACAAACACTTAATTGGTTGCAGCTTTTCTCCAATAGATCCTTCGCTGTTATTAAGCCAATTCACTTTGGAGTTAATTTTATAGGATCAATCCATCCTGATGGGTCTGCTATCAGAGGATCCCTTAATTATGAGGAGACTAATTATAACGAGCTTATCGTTAAAAAAAATAAAGGATCATTTTTTTTTCAATCAAGAGATGGGCTTGCTACATTATCTTTAAATAAATTTCTTCACCCAGTTATTGACGATCAATTTCCTATTAAGTTTGATCTGAAGAATAACGCAATTGCAATATCAAAACTTTTTATATCAGACCAGGTAATAGAGCTGCAGGGCCCTAGATTTTCAAATATAGCATTTAATGAAATCGCCGTTCTTTTTGATGCTAATTCTCTTACTTATTCTGGACAAATTACAGATCTTGATTTAGCAGATATATATTTTGATGAAATGCTTAACTTGCGGGGTGCTTTCTTTGGCATTAACCAAGATATTAAATTCTTACTTATCCCCAGCACAGTTTTAATTAAAAGAAAAGATAGTGAATATCGCTCATTGGACATTAATGGCAAGGGGAGTTTTTCAAAAACAGGCTTTAGCTTAGAGACTCAGATTGATGAGCAAGGAGGGAGTGTAAACTTACAATTGAATCTCCCTCCCTCTCAAAAAAAACCTTTGAACTTAATTTTGGTTGGGCATAATTTATCCAAGAGCATGATCTTAACTTCGATGCCAAAAACTCTTGATAGTGCCCATCACTTTATTGAATCTAATATGAGCCTAGGACCATCAAATAATATTTTTCTTGATTATGCTAGCTCTACTTTAAGTGATGACTCAGATCTTATGCTTAAGTTTTATTTGCAAGATACTGGGCTTTCTATTAACTCAAGTTTAAGTTTTGAGTTTGAAAGAGCTTTATTAGAGATTGACAATGAAAATCTATATATTTCTGCCTCACCAGGTTCTGTGAATAAGTTTTTAATAAAAGATTTCTATGCTGATTTTCAATTTTCTAAGAAACTTTTGAAATATACCTCAGCGCATGAAGATTTTTCCTCGGAAATAATAGCGCTATTTAAAAGCCCCCCATTATTTCTAAATCGTATATCAGCAAAGGCTGCTAGCAAGGGTTCATACAACTTTCAATCTCAAGAAATATATAATTCTTTAACAATTCAAACTGAAAGTTTTTCCATCCCTGTTTACAAAGAATCTACACTAATGGTTAAAAACGGAGAATTCTTTATCGTAAATTTTGATAAATTATATGGTCGATTTCCATCCAAATTTTTAGATCAAGATGAGATCATTTTTCTTAAAGGAATAAACTTGCTTGATAGCTATGAGTTAGATTTTTTCTCCACCTTTTCTTTTGAGCCAAAAAAATTAATTCCTCACTCTTCTCTTTTTGAAATATCTGGGAAGGACTCTTTTGTAATAGACCTAGAAATTCATAAAAATACTCAACCTAGTATCAAAATATTTTCAGAGCTCCAGGAGATAGAGTTTCATTCTGATGTTCCATTTTTACAAGAATTTAAAAAGTTATCTTTACCTACCGATATAATAATCTCAAATTTTTCTAATCCTGAGATTTATATAAAAAATAATTTATTAGAGCTCAAAATAAATTCTTTTAAAAATCCTCAAGGATATATCTCTTTTGGAGGAGATCTCCCAGCCCAATTTAATTTTATTAGAAATGCAAAAGACTTAAATATCTTCATCGGCCTTGAAAAATTTAAAGTAGAAAATTTTGATGGTTGGTCTTTGGCACAACCCGATAATCAGAAGATAGTTCTAAATAATTTTATTTTTAATATTGCTGAACTCACATTATTTAATAACCAATTTAGAAATATTAATGGATCTCTATCCACCGATGGCTCTAATCTTCATGGCAAAATTCAGGGTAAAAACCTTAATGGAAGATTCTCTAAAGGCAGTTCAGCATTCTTAAAATTAGAGCTTGAAGAGACTCATCTTAAGGACATAAGTTTCTTAAGCTTTAAAGAAGATGCCAGCAATTTTTCGGCCCTTAATGCGAGATTGATTATGAAAAACTCGTCCATTCCAAAAATACAGATTAAATTTTTAGATGTATATCTTCAGAAGAATAAGAATATTTTTACACTTAACGATATTGAGCTTAGATCAAATCTTATGACTATTTCTCCACTCTCCAAAAGTGCAAATGCATATTTTTCCGTAAATAGTAAAAGCGACATATCTAAACTAAGGGGAAATTATATGATAAAGGACTCTCTTGATATCCCTGTTATAAAAGACCTAGCTAATTTTTCATATTTTAATGGCGACATTAATCTGCAATGGAAAAATTTAAAAAGGCTGCAAGATATTGAGGGTAATCTTAATTTTATTCTTAAAGATCTTCTTGTCACTGATAAGAAATCAAACTCTATGGCTCTTAACTTATTAGGAGTGCTGAATTTAAAAAATATACTTGGCAAGGTAGCAAATTTAGATTTAACTCTTGATGAGTTTAAATCTACAAAACTGAATAGGGTTGAAGGCCATTTAGTGCTCAGTAAATCTAAAGCAAGATTGGCCTCTCCATTATTTATTGATACAAATGCTGCAAAAATGAAATGGACTGGTCTAGTTAATAAAAACTTAAATGGGGAACTCAGTCAGTTAGATTTAGGTTTAAATTTAAGAGTGCGAATTGGAGAGAATATACCTTGGTATGCAGCAGTGCTAGGAGGAATACCAGCCATTGCTGGATCAGCCATCATAGCTGAGATATTTGAGAGTAATATCGATAACCTATCAAATTATCAATATGAGGTCTCGGGATCGCTCGAAGCGCCAATCATTCAAAGAATCAACTAAGTAAGAAAAATTGTTGCTAAACCTAAAAATGAAAAAAATCCAATTACATCTGTGACAGTGGTCACAACCACGCTGCCTGCAATAGCAGGATCCTGGTTAAATTTTCTTAATATTATTGGTATAAAAATTCCAGCAATCGCTGAGCATATTAAGTTAATCACCATTGCTATAGATATTACCAAAGAAATTACAACCTCTTGAAACCAAATATAAGTTATCCCTCCAACTAGTGTGGATAACAGTAATCCATTTACGATGGAAACAGCTACTTCCCTTTTAAACAGCCAATTCAAATTTGTAGCATTAATTTGCTGAAGTGTTAAACCTCTAATCATTATTGTTAATGTTTGAGTACCAGCCACACCTCCCATGCTTGCAACTATCGGCATTAGAATAGCTAAGTAAACAATTTGGTCAATCGTACTCTGGAATAAGCTAATAGTCATAGATGCAATAAAAGCTGTCATTAAGTTTATTGTTAACCATAGAACTCTGCTTCGAGCTGCTCTAGCAGGAGCAGCAAAGGTATCTTCTGCAATACCCGCCATTCCAAGAAAATTTTGATCAGCATCCTCGCGAATAACATCAACAACATCATCAATAGTAATTCTGCCAATTAAAAAAGATTTTTTATCCACTACAGGAGCTGACACCCAGTCATTTTGCTCAAATAATCTTGCGACATCTTTATCGTTAAGATCTGCGGACAGCGGCTGCGTAGCAGTCTCCATGAGTTCCCTGATATTTAGTGAAGGCTCAGATACAAGAATGGTAGATATGGGCAATGATCCCAAATACTTATTTTCCCTAGAAATTACAAAAATTTGGTCAGTATTTTTTGGAAGTTCCTTCTGGGCTCTCAAATATCGCATTACAACTTCTAGACTGTGCTTAGGTCTCACACTAATAATATCAGTATTCATTAAGCCGCCTGCTGAGTCTTCTGGATAAATTAAAGCTTCTTTGATCCTTTGCCTATCTCTCTTTGACATTGCAGATAAAACATTTTGCGTCTTACTTTCAGGAAGGATCTGAAGAATGTCTACAATTTCATCAAGCTCTAAATCCTCGATAATTTTAATGAGCTCATTTGTTGAGACCTCCGCAATCAATTCTTGCTGAATCTCATCATTCAACTCTGCAATAATTTCTCCCTCATCATGAATATCGATCATTGACCAAAGTAACTTCCTTTCTTTTGGAGGAAGCGACTCAAGACTATGAGCAATTTCAGATGCAGGCATATTAGCTAGCATTCTTTTAATTTGATTCAACGATGAGCTTACATCTATTCCTTGTATGCTTTCTAGAAGTTCATCAGACGGGAATGAATGGGAAACATTTTTACTCATAAAATTAATTCTAACGCACGATGAATAAGATTCATCTTTTTCTTGAATTTGGAATACTGCACTTCATTCGATACTTAGAAACGGTTCTCCTTGCTAAGCTAAACCCCCTTTTATTGAGTATTTCAGAAATTTTTTGATCACTTAGCTGATAAGGGTTGCTTGAAATAATAATTTCAATTTCTTCCATGAGTTGAAGAGGGGTGACCTTCCTAGTTTTAGATACAGAAGGAGACAGAAGTGATTTCATAGATATTGCTCCCTTAGGTGTTTGTATATATTTTGATCTTAATATCCTGGAGATTGTAGAGGGACTAAGTTTCAACTGCTTTGCGAGATCTGCATTACTAAGACAATCAAGTTGAATGGATTTATTTGACAAAAATTTTATCTGTTTTTGGCAAATTAAAGCACCAACCTGCTTCACTGTTTCATTTCTTTTTGCCACTGATCTAATAAGCCATTTTGCCTCCGAAATTTTTTCTTGAAGTTTAGGATTATTTGGACCCTCTTTGGTAAGCTTTTCCAAATCAGTATCTAACTTTAATTGAGGAAAATTTTCTTCAACAAATCCAATTTCAAATTTTTCGTTGATTTCAAGGATTTCTATATCTGGTTGAATAAAGTAATCTGACTCGAAATCTAAACCAGGTGATAGATCACAATTTTTAATTTCAGCAAGAGTTTTCTCAATTTCTTTAATTGGAAATCTTGATGTCAGATCACATTTAGCCTGCTCAAAGTCCTCAAAGGATGGATTATATAAAACTTCTTTTGCAATTTGTATGTAAGTGTCTTTTAGACCTCTTCTTTGAAGTTGAAGCAATACTAACTCTTTAAAATTTCTAGCCCCTATACCTGCCGGATCCAAATTTTGAATAACATTGCTTAAGATATTTTGAATGCTATCTGATGCAACCTTATACCCCATGAGCTCTTGAAGTTCTTTTGGATCGATGGAAAGCAAGCCATTCTCGTCTAATGATTGAATGATGGCGATTCCAATTTTTCTATCCAAATCATCTAGACCTAAGTCATCTAGTTGATTTTGTAGATAGCTTTGCAATGTAACCACTTCAGACAAATTCTCGATCAAGTCAGCATCATCATAGTCAGAGAATAATATCTCTTCTGATTTTTTAGTGATAAATGGGTTTTCTTCTATCTCAGCATTTATTTTGTTAATTATTTCAAGCCTAGATAGCTGAAGCAGGTCTATTGATTTTTTCAGTTGAGGTGTGAGAGCAAGCTGCTGCTTTTGCTGAAATTCTCTTACTAGCTTAATGCCCATTGCCTAGGTATACATGTTCCCAAAATATGTTGTTTTAACTAAATCATTCGCAATAAGCTCTTGCGCACCGCCTTCGGCTATGACTTTTCCTCCATCCATAATAATAGCCCTATTGCATAAGTTTAGAGTCTCCCTCACATTATGATCAGTAATTAAAATAGAAATGTTTTTAGCAATAATCTTTTTTAATAAGTCTTTTATTTCCTCTATAGCGATAGGGTCAATTCCAGCAAAGGGCTCATCAAGGAGTAAGATGCTTGGATCACATACTAAGGTCCTAGCTATCTCAACTTTTCTTCTTTGTCCGCCAGAGAGCATCCTCCCTTTTTGCTTAAGAATTTTCTCTAAACTAAATTCGGTAACCACCATATCAATGAATTTTTTTCTATTAAGTTTGTTACTTATTTTAAGTTCAGCAATCCCATTGAGGTTTTCTTCCACTGTTAAATCTTGAAATATTGAAGCCTCTTGCGGCAGATAACTTAGACCAACTCTACATCTCATATGCATTGGTAATTTCGTCACTTTATTATTATCAATTGATACAGTTCCTTTGTCAGGAATAAGCAATCCAGCGGCAATATAAAAGGCAGTAGTTTTACCAGCACCATTTGGTCCAAGCAATCCAACAATTTCATTTGCACCTACAACAATACTGATATTTGAAAGAATATTCTTACCACCAATACTTTTATAAACTTCCTTGAGAGCCAATCTTTCTTCAATCATTAGAGGTAATTTGATAAGTGATTTTTTCAGAAAATATAGAGCGATTTTCTTTAATCAAGCTTGCCTCTCCGACCATTTCAATCGAGAGATTGGGGTAGATAGTCAATTGATTTGCAGTACCGCTTATTTTTCTTATTGTTGACGAGATTGAAGCAGGAGAACCATTAATTATGAGCTTTTCTTCGTCATAGCCCAAAAGAGCATTATCTCCAGAAATATTAAAATCTCCAAAGTTGATCTTTAACTCTCCATAAAGAGCTAGATTATTAGTACTCTCGTTAAGAGTGACGATATTTGCTTGAACGGAAATATTTCCATACTTTTTAATTTCCTGGCTAGAAAGCTCTGTGATAAAGAGCCCTATAAAAGCCAAAGAGAAAAAATAATTTCTTTTGAACATACCTATTTATATGACTCCAGATTCAAGCAATTGATGCATGGTAATAATACCGCTAATATTTTCTCTCTGACCTGTAACTACTAGTGTAAAAATTTTATTTTTTTCCATTATTTCTGCAGCATCTATTGCTAACGAATCGCCTGCAATACTTTTAAAATTTGTTGTCATTACTGAGCCAATCAAAGTTTTTTTAAGATCCTTTTCTTGATTCAAGCATCTTCGAAGATCACCATCAGTAAAAATACCAGTTATTTTTTTACCGTCGGAAACCATAGTAACTCCTAGTTTTTTCTCTGTGACCTCAATTAGAGTATCTTTTAGGGACGCATCTTCTAAAACTATAGGAGCTTGATCATCCATAATTGCAATATCTTTCACCAAAGTAGTTAATTTCATTCCAAGCTGCCCCGCAGGATGCGATCTTGCAAAATCATCCCGAGTAAAACCCCTATACTCCAAAAGAGATACAGCTAATGCATCACCAAAGACTAGAGCGAGGGTGGTAGAAGAGGTGGGCGCTAGATCAAGAGGACAGGCCTCTTCTTTGGCTTTGATTATGATATTAATATCACCTGTTTGAGCAATTGAAGAATTTTTATTATTGGTAAGTGTAAAAATTTTTCCTGCACAGCGTTTCAATGCTGGCAAAATTTTAATAATTTCACTTGTTTCACCGGAGTTAGATAAAATTAGTACGGCATCCTTTTTGTCTATCATCCCCAGATCACCATGTGCAGCCTCTGTTGGGTGAATAAAAAAGGATGGAGTACCAGTGCTGGAGAGAGTGGCAGATATCTTTTGTGCAATATGCCCAGATTTACCAACCCCCATTAAAATAAGTTTTCCATTAGTATTTAAAATATTTTTACAAAGATCGTAAAATTTATCTTGAATTTGATCTTGCAAAGCAAGCACAGCCTCACCTTCAATTCTGATAACTTTTATGGCGCTATTAATAAAATTCTTCTCTTCCATGGCTGATTTTTATTTTGGTACTAATGTTATAATACCTGCATGAATCTAACTATGAAATCTATTCTTATGTTAGCTGTACTTTTCGTTTATCAAGCAGCTGCATCCCCTGAATCCAACCCACATCAATTTATTGATAATAGAGCTCAAGCCATGGTTACTGTTATAACAAGTAATCAAAGTTTATATGCCTCTAATCCCGATCAATTCAAAGAGAAGATTAACGCTATTTTTGAGCCTATGGTTGATTTTCGAACAGTAGGACGACTTGTCATGGGGAAGAAGCTCTATTCATCAGCGACAAAAGAGCAGCGTACTAAGTTTATTGCCGTATTCAGGACATCTTTGTTAGAAAATTATTCATCTACTTTAGCTCAATGGGGAGACCAGACTATTGAGACTACCTTTCCTGATAAGGTCATTTTTAATAAAATTGAAGGTGTCCGTCAAAACCTCATAACCTCAAACAATCGCTACCCAATAACTTATAAGGTTCGAAATGATGGGGAGGGTAACTGGCTAATAATTAATATTATTGTTAATGGTGTTAACCTTGGAATGACATTCAGGAATCATTTTCAGGCTCTGGCCTCAGAACACAATAAAAATATCGATGATATTATTAGTCATTGGACATCAGACGCTAACTTTTAAAATTTTAGGCTTAAATTTTTATGAACATTAAAGATTTTCTTCAAGATCAATTTCCTGGTGCTGTAATTTCAAAAGATGGTGAAGACTGCTCCTCTACATTACTAATAGTTAGCTCTAGCTTCGAGGGACTAACTACTCTGAATAGGCATAAGTTGGTCATGAACACCTTAAAAGATCAATTTCAGTCTGGTGAGGTTCATGCGCTGAGCCTCACTACCAAGACACCTTTAGAGATTTCTTAATAGTGGAAAAATTAAAAATTATTGGTGGAAATAGATTATCTGGTTCAATTTCTTGTTCTGGTGCAAAGAATGCTGCCTTGCCGATGCTTGCTGCCACTATTCTCTCTGATAAGCCAGTAACGTTTAAGAATCTTCCCTATCTTCAAGATATCACAACCATGTTTGAGATCCTTGGTTCTATGGGTGCTGATATCACCCTCAACGAAAATATGGATTTTAGGATTTCTACTGCTAACTTACATGACTTTGAGGCTCGCTACGAACTGGTGAAAACCATGCGGGCATCTATATTAGTATTAGGGTCTCTTGTTGCTCGATATGGATTTGCTCGAATTGCTTTGCCTGGAGGTTGCGCCATTGGAACGAGACCCGTTGACTTCCATTTAGTGGCCTTAGAACAACTAGGTGCAAAAATTGAACTTAAAAATGGTTATATTGAAGCTAGAGCTAAAAAATTAATTGGCTGCGAGATAAACTTTCCAGGCATCTCTGTTACTGGGACAGAGAATATAATGATGGCAGCAGTCTTGGCTGAAGGTCAAACAATACTTCGTAACGTCGCAAAGGAACCTGAGGTTGAGGACTTGGCAGAGTTTCTTAATTCGATGGGTGCCAAGATAACTGGCGCAGGAACAGATGAAATTATTATCAATGGCGTGAAGGATTTAAATGAATCTGTATTCAAAATTCCTGCGGATAGAATTGAAGCAGGAACATATCTTATTGCAGCAGCAGTTACCTATGGAGATATCACCATTAATAGTATTGGTTCAGGTCGAATGAATAACATTCTTGATAAACTTAAGTTAAGTGGAGCAGATATAGAAACTAATGAAAACAGCATTAGGCTATCCATGTCTAAGAGCTCCATTAATTCTGTGGATATTTCTACAGCTCCTTTTCCAGGATTTCCTACAGATATGCAGGCTCAATTTACCGTTTTAAATGCACTTTCTAGTGGCTCTGCAGTGGTAACAGAGAATGTTTTTGAGAACAGATTTATGCATGTACAAGAATTAAATCGAATGGGTTGCAATATTACAGTTAAAGGAAGTAATGCTTTTGTAAAAGGAGTGAAGTCTTTAACAGGTGCTCCAGTCATGGCAACAGACCTGAGGGCATCTGCGAGTTTAATATTAGCAGGCTTGTGTGCTGAAGGAGAAACAATAGTTGATAGGATTTATCATATTGATAGAGGATACGAGCGAATTGAGGAGAAGCTATCTTTTCTTGGAGCCAATATTACCCGACTACCCGGTTAATTGCTTTGAGCCTCAGTAATTAATTCTTTATCAAAAATTTTATTGTCTTGAAGAATTTTAAGATTAATCCTATCCCCAGGAAAAGAATTTTTTAATGCATTGGTAAGATTTTCCCATATTGCTGGTTGATTATTAATTGCAATAATAATATCTCCCATTTCAATATCGCCACTTTCAAAAAGTGGACCATGTTTTTTTAGTTCCAAAATTTCCAAACCAAAAACTAATTCCCCATTGAGCACAAATCTTTTTAATTTCACTCTAAAATCTCCTATCCAAGATCTTTGCACGGATCCATATTTAATGATTTCTGATGCAACATCAATCATTTTGTTTGATGGCAGTGCAAAACCAATTCCTGCATACGAACCAGTTTTAGAAAATATTTTAGTATTCATGCCAATAAGATTCCCCCTGTGATTTAATAGAGCACCGCCTGAATTTCCTGGATTTATAGCTGCATCAGTTTGAATAAGTTCTAAATATGGATTGCCATAATCTCTTCCAGTTGCGCTCACTATCCCGCCGGTAAAAGTTTTGCCTAGACCAAAAGAATTACCAATTGCAATAACGTTATCTCCTATGCGAACTGTTTTGCTGTCAGCTAAAATGATAGGGGAAAGTTTTTCTAGATGAGAAATTTTGATAACGGCAAGATCAGATCTTTGGTCGTAACCAATTACACTTGCAAGCTTTACTTGGCCATCATCCAGCTCAACATTGATTTTTTTTTGCCCGTTAATAATGTGTAGATTTGTAATAATATAGCCGTCTTCAGAGATAATAACTCCAGAACCTACCATTTGTTGTTTTCTTTGAATGTTGTATCCCGCCGATGGGGAAGCATTCGAAGCAATTATATTTACCACTGATAATGATGCATTGCTAATTCCCGACGAATCAGAACTATTAGACATATCTACATAAAGATATGGGAGAATAACCATCAGTATTAAAAAATTAATTCTTGAGAGTTTATTATTAAGAAATTTCATATACCTATTACATCAATACTATGAAGGATATAAGAATTGTACTTGAGAATCTTGCATCCAAGGGGATTAAGCCCGATCAGTCTCAGCAATTATTTTTAGAAACCTTTGTAGAGAGTGACTCTCAATATCAATCTCTATCTCTATTTCGTAAATACTCTAATCCTGCAAGCATTTACCTTTGGGGACCTGTTGGAAGGGGTAAAACGTTACTTTTAAAAGCAATAGATGATTGTTATTTTGAGGATTCAGGAACATTTCATTTTATTGAATTCATGCAATTAATTCATAGCCGCTTATCCGAGATTGGGAAAATTAAAGATCCTTTGCCGCTGATCGCAAAAGATCTTTCAAAGAAATATAAAATACTATTTATTGATGAGTTTCAAATAGAGGATATATCTGATGCCATGATTATTGGGCTAATTATAAAGGGTTTAATTGACAATGGTGTTCGGGTAATGATTTCTTCAAATGCTCCGCCAGAAGATTTATACAAAGAGGGTTTGCAAAGGGATAAATTTTTACCAACAATCAAGCTTATTCAATCTGACTTTACCATTTTTAATCTTAAGGGAACTGAGGACTATCGCCTCAGAGAAATTTCATTATTTAATTCTGTTGATAAAGATGTAAAAGAATTTCTTCACAAAACGTTTGAAGAGGAATGGGCTACAAGCACTAATTTTACTGTTAATAACAGAGAATTTTCATGTAATGGGCGTTCTCAAAATTTTTTATGGCTTTCATTTAAAGATTTTTTTTCAGAGCCTTGCGGCAGCATGGATTTTATAGAAATAGCCGAAACCTATAAATGGGTTTTTCTTAGCGAATTTCATTCTTGCAATGATGAACACCTAGATAAAATCAGACGATTTATTAGCTATATTGATATTACCTATCAGGAAAAACAAAAGATGAAATTATTTGCTGACGATGTCTTGCTACAAAATTTATATACGGGAACGCAGTTAAAATTCCTATGGGAGAGATCTGCAAGTAGATTGCATGAAATATCGAGTAAAAAATATCTTGAAGATTTAGAGAAAAAGTAAACTAAATGCATTAAAATATTGATTAAATTCCCCTTAAACATTAACATTCGCATCTAATTTTTCTTTAAACACATATAAAATGAAAACTCTTTCTCTTAGAAAAGAAGACGCCACTCATGAATGGGTCATAGTTGATGCCTCAGATAAGA
>ENA-OSJC01002428-OSJC01002428.1-marine-metagenome-genome-assembly--contig:-NODE-2428-length-14074-cov-5.969422_pt1 | contig 14074 bp, 33 predicted proteins | sample MGYA00237885_ERZ534234 | MGnify/ENA primary metagenome ERZ534234 (study PRJEB26413, sample SAMN06343907) | marine metagenome | isolation source: coastal waters | place: Atlantic Ocean: West Antarctic... | reverse complement strand
GATGATGAAAAATCTTTAAAGGGCAAAAGGTGGTCAAAATAAAGCTATCAATCAATCAAAGATTCTATAGCGAAAAGTATAAAGAGCATGGTACTATTACCAGGATAGTCTTTGTTAAGAATCATATTAAAATCTTTGTTAAGTTCATCACAGATAATAGAGAAACATTTTTTGTAGCTACTAATGAATTAATGTACAATGAAAACAGTAATGCATGGCATAAGATAGTGTAACTGTACATCATGTGTGGTATAATATAAACACAACAACCAATGGAGGTCAATATGACTTTACTACAATTTATCAGATCATATCGCATCGCAACAGGCGGAAGCTACGACTTTAGACTAGAAGAAGCAAGACTCTTTATTGAAGATGCACGAGAAGAAACAATATCTCTCTGGTCTTACATCAATTCGAACGCTGCAGCTTTATACGATGTGTGCATATCAGATCTATAAAGGGTACAATATGAAAGATAAATCTTAAATCACAACAACATAAAACAAGGAAGGCTAATGTTAGTAACAGATAGAGGCTTGGACTTTTTAGACGCAATTAAAGCAGCGAAAGGAACAAACGCAAAAAAAGAGATATTAAAAAGCAATCTCGGCATTGGTAATGAAATCGCAGGAAGTATACTGCATTATACCTTCAATCCCTATATTGCATTTAATGTTGTTAAAGTTCCTAAAGTTAAAAAAGAAAATAGGCAACCTATTAGTCCCTCTGATGCGTGGGAACTTTTCTTTAAGAATGCAGAAGCTTGTGCAAAAAGAGAAGTGACAGGAAATGCTGCAATCAATTTAATCCATTGGACGTTTCAGAGATGCTCTGAGGCTCAAGAAAAATGGATGAGGAAGATTTTAAAGAAGAATCTTGCGATTGGTATCTCGACGAAATCAATCAATAAGGTGTCACCCGGTTTTATTCCGACATTCGATGTAGCTCTTGCACAGAAGTTTGACATGAAAAGAATAAAGAGTACTGAGGTTTTTATTGAACCAAAACTTGATGGTATTAGATGTCTAGCAATCGTAGAGAACAGGGAAGCAAAACTGTTTACACGTGCTGGGAAATTAATCACAAATTTTGATGATACAGTTGGCGTAGAACTATCAAAACTTCATGATGGTTGTTACGATGGCGAAATCATGAGCACAGACTTTACGGAACTTATGAGACAAGTATACCGAAAAGATGACAAAGACATTAGTGAAGTTTATTTTGCGCTATTTGATTACATTCCGCTCAAAGAATGGAAAGCAAAATCATCACGAGAACAAGCCTGGCGAAGATACGAAATACTAAAATGGCGCATAAAAGATTTAAATCCAAAGTATGTAACACTCGTTAAAAGAGAAAGACTTGAGTCTAATTATGATGAAATAAAAAGAATACATGACACATATGTAAATCAAGGATACGAAGGCGCAATGCTTAAGACAATTAATGCGCCTTACTGTTTTGGTCGTGACTGGTCAGTAATGAAGTTTAAATCTTTCTTTGATGCTGATGTACCAATAATTGGTCTCAAAGAAGGTACAGGTAAGCACCAGGGCAAACTAGGTTCATTCCTGGTAGATTATAAAGGTGTTGCAGTAAGTGTAGGTTCTGGGTTAAACGATGAACTCAGAGAAAAGCTTTGGGGTGACCCAACAATCATAGGGAGAATAATTGAAGTCAGATATCAAGAAGAAACGCCAGACGGTTCACTCAGGTTTCCAACATTCGTCTGCTTCAGAAACGATAAGGATTAATGATCTGGTCAGGTTTAGACACCCAATGACTGGTGAAAAAGCTATAGGTGTTGTTACCCAAAAAAAAATGCCACCGGTTCCAAACAACGCGATTGCAAAATCGGATCTGTATATCATGTATGGTATTTACTGTGAAAGAGAATTAATCTGGATAGATTCACTGTATCGGGAATTAGAAAGAATAGAAGTCTAAGTATGATAATTGTAAATTAAAACACAATAACATATAATATAAAGTATAAAACAACAACTAAGGAGAACACATGCCACTCACAGACGAACTCAAAACATTTATTGACAAATACAAAACATTAGAAAACGAAATTAAAATGCTGCAAGAAGATAAAAAGCTTTTAATCGAAGATCTTAAAGATAATCAAGGTATTTCACCTAAGGTCATCAAAAAAGCGATCCAAGTAGCAAAGATAAGAACTGCTATGGGTGATGAATTAGTGCAGCTGGATGATATCGTTGAACAACTTGAAGGTAGCATTGTCTAATAGAGGTTAGTATGAAAGTAGAAAAGAAATCCGTAACTGTAAAAGGTTACGGCAATAAAAAACACGAGATATCAATTGAAAAAACAGAGATATCTGGACACATTAACATTGCAATCAAAAAGAACGGCAATCGGATATTAGTGTGTGATCCAAAGGAATTCGTAAAACTTAAACTACTATTTAGCGAGGTTTAATATGGTATGGAAAGAAATGGCAAGGTACCGATCAGGCACACCTGACGGAAATACAGAAGAATTTGTCTTAGAAAAAGACGAAAATGGAAACTTTAGAATTCGTAATGATTTCGGTAATAGTGTTTTTGAATTTGAGAAGATGGCCGGCTACGAATTTTTTAGAAAAGTAAAGCGTGACATTGAAAAAGACCTCGAGCAAGATCTTAATGACATTTGGGATGATGTGGACTTTAGTGATGATGACGATTGTGACAGTACAGACAATAAATACAACAGCTATGATAGCGATTCATTCGGGACAGACTAATGGGAAACTTTACAACAGCAAAAGCAATTACATTTTTAGATATTGAAACAACACATCTTAGCCCTAAGCAGTCTGCTATCTTAGAAATATCCATAATCACAGACTGGGAAAATGGTAATACAGACAAATGGACTACAAAGATTAAGCCAAAACCAGTTGAACTACAATTTGCTTCTAAAGAAGCATTAGAGATATGTGGATACAATGAGGAAGCTTGGGAAGCTGCACCTTCTTTTGAAGATGTTGCAGAAAAAATTGCTTCTAAACTAAGATATGGTCCTCTCGTTGCACATAATATTAGTTTTGATATTAGTCATCTAACAGCTGTCTTTGAAAGATATAAATACCAGCAGTGGTCCAGAGAGATAGCGGAAGACGTTAAAACTTATAGTTTTGGTTATCCTAAAATTGACACATGTGCTTTGGCATACCTGTTTTTACCAACAGAGCGACAAAACTTAGATACATTAAGAGAACATTTAGATATCTCATCAGAAGGTGCACACACAGCAGGTAAAGATACAGAAGATTGTCGACAAGTATTTTATCATATTATTAGTAATACTATTGAAAAGTAATAAAAGTGTAATGGTGTCCAACTTAAGATATAATATCTATAATAACAACAAATAAAGGAATAAACCATGGATATGTCTAAGGATAATTTTATTAAGCTAACAACTGAAGGGTACCCACTCGAGCTTAATCATAGTGAGGAATCATTTTATGAAATATTTGCAGAATTTGTAAATTCAACAAAAGAAAATGATTTCTATGCTGAGCTTAGTGAGGACGGTGTCTTTATGCATGCCGGCATGAGAACAGAGGTCTGTAAGGTTTGTTATCGACAAGGAAATGTGGTTATACTTTCTAAAATAGACGAAGCTAATGAAGCTTCGGCGTCAAGTGAATATTCAAAAGATGAAATACTTCAAGTGTTGGGGATGGCTTGTTTAGGCGTACTGTATTTTTGTGATTTGTACGCAGAAAATACAGGCCAGAATGTGATATCAACACAAGATAGCTCAATTGAGCACAATAAACTCATTTCAAAAAATAACAAATATAACGCTTGGCCTGTTTAGGAGTTAAAATGTATCAAAGCTATGGATCAAAGTCTGGGTTTCAAAAGAATGACTTACTTTTTATTACTAAAAATACACGAGGTCGTCATTCTTTACCTAAAGCAGAAAAGAGTAAAAATTATCTTGTGTTAAGTTCTTATACAAATCAGTTAGGAACAACAAAGTATATTGTTATTAACGAGATGGGTGTTGAACATTTTACAACAGAGAAGTCAGCAGAAAAAGTTGATGATTTTAAATTAGAAGACTCCGCAATCTGGTCTCGCGCTAGGACAGCTTGGATGGACGAGAATTATATTCCTGTTTTTGCTACACATAAATATGCATATTCTGGAATGCCATACGTTTCGTCAAGAGACGGTAACTCTAGATTTATTCGTCCAATCTCTTCTAAAGATGATAAAGATGGTGCCTGGATACACAAAGATTATGTTCATGACAGCGATGTAAAGCTTTTCATGTCCTCATCATTCCCACCTGATGTTAAAAAACAAGGTGAGATATCTGAAACTGTTACTTTTCGTATACCGGTCTGGCTAGCAGAAAAGCACGGTCTATTTAGGTGACAGTCAAAGCAGATAAAGAGCTAAGAGAATTAGTGTATCGAATGTGTAATGGTTTAAAAAGAGAATCAGATATTTGTGATTATTTAATGTTGTATCACAAGAAAGATTTTCCTAACAGGAAGATCACAGAAATATCTGTACGTTACCATATCTCAAAATTAGAAAGTGATGAGAGGATATATATAAAGAGAGATGGAAGGATACTGGATCTAGCAAGATAAAAGTAAAAGTGTAACTGTATAGTACACTTGGTATAATATATAAGAACCAATCAACCAGGTAAGTAAAATGAAAATTAAAGTTAAAATTGATGAGATTGCATTCGGTACTTCTATACAAGATATTAAAGTGCCTGATGTTCTTAAAAAAAGAATATCAACAGGCATGGATTATTTTGATTGTGTCTTGGGTGGCGAAGGATTCACACCTTCAATGGTTACATTGTTTACTGGAACACCAGGTGCAGGTAAAACAACAATGATGTTGGCGCTAGCTAACTCATTGCAAGGGCACGGTGCACAAGTAGTTTTTAATACTGCTGAAGAAAGTTTGTACCAGATAAAGATGACTGCTAATCGTCTTCGTCTTCGTCACTCATTTTGTGTTGGTGGCGAAACAAGTGTTCCTGCTCTTTTAGCAGGATGTGATAAAATACGTGAAGCCCACCCAGGCAGATCTTTTTTCCTTGTCGTCGATTCGCTCCAATGCATGAGTGACGGTCATTTTAAAAATGGGCGTATAACAACAGCAACAGCAGAAAGATCGTTAGGTTTACTAACTAGTTATGCTAAAGAACACGCAGTTAATGTGATTGTCATCGGGCAGGTGACTAAAGATGGTAAGATGGCAGGATCGAACAAACTAAAACACATGGTAGATTCTCACATCCATCTTTCTGTTGAATCAAGTGATGAAGATCTAAAGGGTTGTCGTGTTCTTGAGACACAAAAAAATAGATTTGGTGGCGCTGGTCACGTTATATTCTTAAGACTTCGCAAGAACGGATTTACAGAAGTAGCAAGGATTAGTGATTCAGGTGTATAAGTACGTCTTGGGATGAGACTTAAATCGCCTGATTTGTGGAGTTTATAATGATATCAATACTACCAAAATGGACAGTAACTTACGTTAGAGATGATGACAAAAACGATGAAAAAACAGTTTTTGTTTTTGCCGAAACAGTTTTTCAAGCATGGGGAAATGCAATGTGTTTGATACAAATAATAGAAAAAACAGAAGATTATCAAATTAAAGGTGTAAACCCAAAATACACAGATTAATATAACAATACAACATATGCACTCGTAGCTCAGCTGGATAGAGCATCCGCCTTCTAAGCGGACGGTCACAGGTTCGAATCCTGTCGAGTGTATTATTTAATTTAAGGAGTAGATTTTATATGAGACTAGTAGAAGAAAAAGATTATGACGACGTCTTAAGCGAGACAAAAAATGTAATCGTGCAGTTGTCAGCAGATTGGTGTGGTCCATGTCGGATTTTAACTCCGGTCCTAGCATCAGTTGCTGCTGACAAAGGTATTGAGGCAATTAAAGTAAATATAGATAACAACCCAACAATCGTTGCAAAATATTCTGTCAGATCAATTCCTAGGATACTTTTTGTTAAAGATGGTTTTGTTGAAGAAGAACTAGTTGGCAATCAAAATAGAGCCAAATTAGAAGCAGTTTGCAAAAAAGTATATGAACTTTAAAATAATGCGGGAGGAATAGATTTTGCTTTCGTAGCTCAGTTGGTAGAGCTCCTGATTTGTAATCAGGCGGTCGTAGGTTCGACTCCTATCGAAAGCTTTGCGGGTGTAACTCAGTTGGTAGAGTATCTGGTTGCCAATCAGATTGTCGCGAGTTCGAGTCTCGCCACCCGCTCTTTTTATGGGTCTAATAAACTTGGGGGTTCGAATCCCTCGTAACATAGTTTACTTGCAGTAGGTGCAAAAGCGCTTATTAGATATTTCCAATAGAAAGATGAAACACCATCGTCTTCTTGCGGTAGATAAGCTTCAGGATGGGAAAGTGGTGAAACCCTATCCTGTTGTTCCATTATTAAATTTCACTCATACAGTTTAACTACTAATTAGGAAATCCAATGACAGATGTTACATTAACAAAGAAAAATATCACATTTAATCACCATTCTGTTGCTTCTGATACACTTGGAAACAAAACTTATTTTTGTTATGCTAGTCTAGCTTCTTGCCAAAAGCAATTAGAAAAATTAATGATGGCGGGAAAGCTACCTAAGACAGCTAAAATCGAAGGAAAAAATGAAATGACATTTAAACTAACTACATATCAAGATGACGGTTTCTGGTTTGAATCTAAAATTGAGGACGGAAAATCTTGGAGACTATGGACACCTTACAAGGACACGTCTAGTCTTAAGAAGGTAGTTAAAAAGTCAAAATTAAAAAAATAGTTTTTCATAATTATGAAAGTTACAACTCACAACTCACAAGATAACGAGATACTAAATGTATAGACCCCTCCCCGACAGTCTAACAATAAAAGATTCCAGCATACAAGGACTAGGACTTTTTGCCAAATTAGACATAAAATCAAAGACAAACTTAGGGTTAACACACATCTATAATGAAAATTATAAAAACAGTTATATAAGAACACCCTTAGGCGGCTTCTATAATCACAATTCAGTTAAACCAAACTGTCGAATACTAGAATCTGATGGTTGCTTATACCTAATAACGATGAATGATATTAAGAAAGGTGAAGAATTAACTGCAAAGTATACGTTATACGATCCATCAATAATTGTCAATTCATGATTATGTTACGTTAGTAAAAAAATATAATAAAAATGTAATCTATAGCGCAGCAGTATATAATAACAACGTTTTAAAGGTTTCTTTAAACAATAAGTTTAAGGATCATTTAACATAGGAGAAACAATGATAAAAAGATTATTAACTTGTGCATTAGCACTTTCAGTAACAACAGCAGCTTCTGCTGAAACTCAAGTGGTTCAACCCGCAGTAACGTATGAGTCTGCAGAACCGGTTCCATTGTCGTTTTCTTACCGCAAGGGACTACGATTCGGATACAATTATGTAAATAAAGGTGCAGAGCAGAATCCAGCAACACCACTTGATGAACCTCGGCTAAGTAGTCCTCATATGTTTGCCATGGGTTTCGAGATGCAGCAAACAATGTCAGGTGGTGATTGGCTAGACATTCTATTTATTCAAAACGTCACAATCAGCGGGCTTGAGCAAAGTCTTATCATCCCATCAGCAAATGCATTAGTTGGTTTTGAGATTAACAAAAAGCTCCAGGCAGGTGTCGGTATCAACGCTGCGCCAGTAGATCCTGCTGACGCTGATAATTTTGTACATTTGGTAGCTGCAGTCGGTTGGACACAACCAGCTGGAAGTCTTAGCGTGCCGCTTCATCTAGTATTTATACCAGATGTTAATGAATATTGGCGCTGCGCTGTTACAACTGGTGTTAACTGGTAATAAAATAATAGAGGACACTTAGCTCAGTGGTTAGAGCGTCCCGCTCATAACGGGGTGGTCCAGAGTTCAAATCTCTGAGTGTCTACTTTAATAGTTGATAGAGTAAGGGGGATTAGCTCAGTTGGGAGAGCATCTGCTTTGCACGCAGGGGGTCAGCGGTTCAAATCCGCTATTCTCCACTCTTTAAACTACTATTCACAACGCTCGGCTGTACGGTTGCAGATAACTAACGAGGGCAGGCGGCCTAAATATAAACGTTAGAATTGTGGGGTTCAAATCCCCACCCGAGCACTTTTTAACTTAATATACGGGAATAGCAATATGATTTATTTAATAAGCATAGTTGGTTTTATTTTCTTCTTTGTCTTTGGGTGGATGAAGTTGTTTGGTAAATAAAAATGAATGATAAACCTTATACACATTTTCAAGTTTCTGAAACATCTTTTATAAGAACTTTCCATCACTCAGTCAAAGCTGAAGATTTAATATGGCATCGTGACAAAAAAGAAAGATTGGTATATGTTATCCACGTTGATGATGGTTGGACTTTTCAAAGAGACAACCAGTTACCACAAAAAATGATAACAAATGAAACTGTAATAAGGATCAAAGCTGAGGAATACCATCGCTTAATCAAGGGAAACGGTACATGTGTTTTATATATAGAGGAGAAATAAATGGAAAAAATAGTTAACGGTCTCAAAAGTGTCGGATCATGGTTTTATGAAAGAACAGCAGTATGGATTATCTTTGCATTCTTTGTTTTAATAGGTTGGGGACAACTCCATAAGAATGAAATAGCTGCTGAAGTAAAAGAAGATGAACTTAATTGTAAGCTTGAATGTTTACCAATGTCAAGCGAGTTCTTTCAAAATAGCGATGGCAGCCAATGTTGGTGTTACAACGATGTAAACACCTTAGTGAAGCTGCAATAAAAGTGTAATAGTAAAACAAGCGGTTTATAATAAACCTACAATCAATAAAACAACAGAAAGGAGACATTATGTCAGCAAGCATTGCTTTAATGTGCAAAACAAACAACAACAAACAAAACCCACAATCATCCAGTTCAGGTGAATACCGGGTTGGTAATTGGGTAATCTCAGAAACAAAAAGAAAAGAATTGTTAGGTGGCACAGTGGTTTTAACACAATCACAGAAAACACCTGCATACTTGGGTGGAACCATAACAGGTTTCAAACCTACGCAGAACGGTAAGAAATGTGAAGTCATCTTCCAAGAAGACAACACACTTATCGGTAATACAGACGCAATAGGACACAAGGGCTGGGGAACCGGCCGTAGTGTTTGCTATATCTAAACATAAAAAAGGAGAGATTAATATGCGTTCATTAATGTTAACAGCAGCACTTTTATTAGTAGCATGCGGAGACAAAGAAGAAGAGGACACTTCAGTAGCAGAAGTCGAAGATTCGACAGAAACTGAAGAGGAGGGTGAATCTAGTGAAACTGGTGAAACTGAAGAGGGAACCGAGGAGGAGACTTCTGAGGAAACTGAAGAGGAAACCGAAGAAGGTTCTGAGGAAGAAGGTTCTGAGGAAGAAGGCGAAGGCGGAGGTGGAGAATGATTGCATTTATTTTTGCATTAATTCTTGGCTGTGAAGATGGTGTTGACAATACAACTACAACAACTGATAACACAACAACGCCAAGTACAGAAACGACTGAAGTGAGTACAAATACTGATTCGAATACAAACACTGATTCGAAAATGAATAATACTCCAACAGCAGAAAAGACTGTGAAAACTAGTAGTACTACAAACGGTGACGCAACTACCACAAATGCTACTAAAGATGAAACTACATCATCTAAAACTGAGACTAAAACTCCTGACATGATGGACAATACCACTCACTAATGTTGCTAGCTGTGGTCCCTAGCTTAAAAGGGACACCATATTTTATCAACATCTTATTTTAGAGAAAAAACAAATGCTACTACATCAATTATTCGCAATCATTCTATATAGTAGTTGGCATTATGGAAGAATATTTCATGATAATCAAAGTAATAACATGGATAATAATAAAGCAATATCTAAAATACTCTTCATATTGTTAATGTCTTACTGTCTTTATTCGTGGACAAATTTATTTTTTGCATTCACAATGAGTAAATTTATTTTTGATGTTTATAGACTAGTCATTAATTACTTGACCGGTCCAGTTTCAGAACAATATAAATGGGATATGCGTGATAGCATCGTGGGTATAATATGTTGGTTACTATACACAATAGGATAAAAAATGGCTGAAATTATTGATTTACAAAAAGTAATCCAAGCAAAAAAACAAATTCTTCTGGACGATGTAAAAAAAGAGTTAGATATTGAATTAGATCGAATAGGCTATGATATGGAAAAAGAGCTTAACAGATATGTAATTCCCGATACTTCTGAGTATTATAAATTGTCTAAGGAAGATGATGTAGGTTTAAAACATAACGTCACAACTATTTTATTAACAGCCTTGGATATGTTGGTAAAATTAAATGAAGAACAGGCAGTAATTGAAATTGAAAACATAGTAGCAAGATTGAAAAACAATAGTTATTGAGGAGATGAGATGAATATTCAAATTAAAGATAGAGTAAAACTGATCGAAAAAAAAGGCAAGAACAATGAAGGCTTAATTGTAAAATTGTACAAAAGTAAGAATGGCGTAATTAAAACTGCGGGTGTGCTTTGGGACGGAGACTGGCCACGAGCAGTGCAACATAATCCTAGACTCCAGCCTGGTAGAGTTTTTTATTATAAGCCAGAGGATTTAAAAATCATCGATACATGGCGTATTTAAATGAGTGATGATGGAAATAGATATGACGATGATAAGATAATCGACATTACTGATTATGTTTCCAACAAAAACAAACAATCAAATAACGATGACGACGCAACAATGGAAAAACTAACTAGTAATTTCATGTCTATCATTAATAAAAGTATCATCGATCGACAAAAGAAGGCAGCAAAAGAAAGTTTTGTCTACTTCATGATTAACTTTTTATTATTATCGCAGTTAACAGTTGTTATAGCTATTTCCATCATCTTATTCAAACTATACTCTTAGTTTAGAATTATGTCTATTTGAAAGATAATTATAGTTATTAACGGAGAATGAAAATGACTGTATTATTATCGCGCGCACTAATTAAAAAAATAATCATCCAAGAAATGAGATTGAGTGCACCAAGTAGGCATAGTTTGACAAGTAGCATGTCTTCTAATGATGACATTACAAAAACCTTAGATATAGATGGTGAAACAGAAATAGACGATATACCTAGTTTCATGGATAACTTCAATGATGAAACAGAGTTTGATTTTGATGCTGACATAGAAGACTTCGGTATTGAAATGGATTCAGAAGAAGATTTTGAGTTTGAGTCAGAAACAGAAGAAGACTCAGAGTCAGAAACAGAATACAATCAATTTGGACAGCTTGGTATGACTGGTAGCGAAATTCGAAAGCATGTCACAGATATGGCTAAAAAACTTTCGAAACCAATGTACGGAAAAAATAAAAGAACGCGAGCAACAATGGCATATGACGATTTAGTTAGGCAAGGCAGAGAAGTAGAGATGGCTGATCCTGAGTTTATGGGAACAAATGACTTAGATGACATTGACCGGCATACTCTTGAACTACCATCTGACCGGTCAAGAAAAAAGCTTGATGAAAGCATTAGAAGCACAATAAGACAAGCAATTAGAAGAAACCTTCTTTAATAATGAAAATTTAATCGAATCAAAGTATAGTTTTATTATGTTAGTAATACCTAGAGGGGAATATAATCCCAACAAACACATTTCTGAAGGTGATTTAGTCGAAGTCGGCTGCTTTGATGAAAAAGATATCGGAATTGTTTTGAAAGTCGCAATTGAAATACGCAACGAAGATCACTTATGTTTATCTGAAGAAGTCTTAATAGCCGAAGTTTATATTGATGGTAGTATATTGTTGTTTGATGAAGATGAAATCAAGATCTTAGAAAAATGTAAACAATAGCATATCATTGTAAGATAAAATGTAGAAAGGAAACCTAAGATGATTAATAAATTATATGAGAAATACAAACCAGTACCTGGCCAGCTATGTAAGACTTTTAAGAGTTTTGATAAGATATATCAAAGTGTCGACAGTATAGATTCTTTGGTAAGCTATTCACTAATCCCAGACGATATTATATTGATAACTAAGTCAGAATACAATGAAGAACAATCTGCTTATTTTGTGGAGTTTATGCATTCTGGAAAAATATATTATTGTCACTTTTACGAGCAAGTAGTATTCTTTGAAGACGACGGTAAGAGTATACTAAAGAAAGTTAAACCTATAACTTCATTTGAATTCCCATGGGTCCTGTGTGCTTAAAGGGTGGAAAGTATACATAGTTGCGTGCAGTGACGGTACTTACTATACAGGAATTACAACAGATACTCAACGACGATTATTAGAACACAACTATAGTTTAAAGTCTGCCAAATATACAAGAAGTCGACGACCGGTCAAACTTGTTTATGAAGAAGACTCACAAAATAGAAGTACTGCGTCTAAAAGAGAATACCAAATAAAGAAAATGAAGAGAAAGGATAAGAAAAAATTGATTGATAATTATAACAATGAACTATAAGCCCGGAGATCTTGTCGTTGTCTGTATAGGCAGAAATGTAGGAGATATCGGCATAGTAATAGACAAAGCAACCTGGTATGATGGTTCAAATGAGATGTTAGTTGTGTTGTCAGAGGGAAAGAAAAAAACGTGGTATGCAGAATATGTGAGGTTAGCAAATGAAGAAGACAGACTTGGTAAAAGTGAAGATAGGTGATTTAGTAATTAGTAAAAACAGATACAGGAATCGATACTTCATAGTTGTAGACAAATGTTTTGACCATCAACGCCAAAGAAACCTTATTAAGTGTTACAATAGGGAGTATCAGACCAGATGGTGCATGACTGGAACATGGGAAGTAGTAAGTGAAAGTAGGTGATACCGTAAAACATAAGCACAGAGGTTGGGTGGGCGTAATCCTTGAAATATCAAAAAGAACTTCTGCTGTAATAGTAGATATTTCTGATTCGTCAGGCATTATGTGCAGATCTGTGCATAAAGATAATCTCGAGGTGATTAATGAAAGTAGGTGATTTAATTAGAATAAAAGAAACGCACTGGCATAGTCGAGGTGATTTAGGCATAATTATAAATGCGTTCCCTGTAAACTTAAACAAACCAGCAGACTTTGAAAGCAAAGCATTTAAAATACTGCTATCAAGCGGAAAGATAATATCAAAACTACGAGATCAGATTGAGGTGATAAGTGAGAATTGAAGATGAAGTAAAGTTAGACTATAAGGATGTATTAATCCGACCTAAGCGAAGTGCGCTTAAAAGTAGAAAGCAGGTGGCTTTGACAAGAGAGTATGAGTTTAGAAATAGCAGACAAATGTGGACTGGTATACCAATTATGGCGGCCAACATGGATGGCGTGGGCACATTCAACATGGCAAACGCTTTAAGCGAGATCGGGTTGTTTACATGCATAACAAAACAAAACACACCCAAAGATTGGTATAACTGTTTTCAATCTGATGAAAACTTAATTGCGATTAGTGTTGGTACTAATTTAAATGAGTATGAGAAGGCAAAAGAGATTATCACAACCAACAGTCTTAAGTGGATATGCATTGACATTGCAAATGGTTATTCAGCGCACTTTGTTGAGTTTGTAAGGATGGTTAGAAACGATCATCCGGATCTCAATATTATCGCAGGAAACGTGGTAACTGCTGACATGACACAGGAACTTATTCTCGCAGGCGCTGATGTTGTTAAAGTAGGTATCGGCCCGGGTTCTGTATGCACTACACGTATTCAAACCGGCGTTGGGTACCCACAACTTTCTGCAGTTATAGAATGTGCAGATGCTGCGCATGGGTTGGGTGGACATATTATTGCTGATGGCGGATGCACATGTCCCGGTGACGTGGCAAAAGCTTTTGGAGCAGGTGCTGACTTTGTTATGTTGGGAGGCATGCTAGCCGGACATGAAGAAGGTGGCGGTGATCTTTGTACTTTTGATGGACAGTCATTTCGCAGCTTTTATGGAATGAGTTCTAATACTGCTATGGAAAAGTACAGCGGCGGTGT
>ENA-OSJC01002427-OSJC01002427.1-marine-metagenome-genome-assembly--contig:-NODE-2427-length-14074-cov-7.805744_pt1 | contig 14074 bp, 14 predicted proteins | sample MGYA00237885_ERZ534234 | MGnify/ENA primary metagenome ERZ534234 (study PRJEB26413, sample SAMN06343907) | marine metagenome | isolation source: coastal waters | place: Atlantic Ocean: West Antarctic... | reverse complement strand
ATTGGACTCATACAAGTGATAAAAAGTTAGAGGAGATTAAAACAAAAGATGAAAATGATGAAATTAGAGAAAAAACTAATGCAGAATTTATTAGAAGAAAGATTAAGGAAACTCAAATAAACATTAAAGGTAAAGAAAATCTAGAAGAAGTTGAATCATTAGAAGAGATAGAAGAAAAGAAAAAGAGAGAGAAATCTGCAAGGCACTTGGCATCTAATTCAGAAGTTAAAATCGCTTATGCTATTGGTAAGGAAAAACGCATTGCTGCTGCTAAAAAAGCAAGTGAAGAACGAACAGCAAGATTTGCTGCTAAAAAAGCAGAAGAAGAAAGCGCATTGCTGATAAAGGAATTAGAAAAAGAAGAAGAAAAACGCATTGCTGCTGCTAAAAAAGTAGAAGAAGAAAGCGCATTGCTGATAAAGGAATTAGAAAAAGAAAAAGAAGAAGAAAAACGCATTGCTGCTGCTAAAAAAGTAGAAGAAGAAAAAAATATTCTTTATGCTTTAAAGGTAGAAGAAGATAAAGTTCCTAAAAAAGAAGAATTCCACACAGAGGATATTAAATATGGCGAATTAAAAAAATGTCCATATTGCGCTGAAGATATAAATATTGCAGCAATTAAATGCAAACATTGTGGAGAAATATTTGATATAGAAAAAATAAGCAGAAATACATATGATGTTGCCTCTGCTACTCTTATAAAAAACCAAAGTTCTCCAAAAGATCAACGACATACTAATACTATTGTTGTGAGGGAGAATAATAATGGTTGCCTAACAATCCTTTTAATTTTTATTTGCTGCTTTTTAATTGGATATTTTATTTTAGGACCGCTAGCAATTTTTGGTCTTATTGTTGCGTTTTTAAATTCATTTTAATATTTTTTTCAAAAGGTTAAAAGATAATGAAACAATGCCCATTTTGCGCTGAAAAAATTCAAGATAATGCAATTAAGTGTAAACACTGTAATTCATTTCTTACGAATTCAAAAGTAGAACAAACTAACAGTATCTTTGAATCCCCACCTTCTTATAGTTTTTTTGAGGCAATTAATAGTTGTTTTCGTAAGTATTTTGATTTTCAAGGAAGAGCAAGCAGGTCAGAATGGTTTTATTTTCAATTATTTACTTATTTACTTTCTTTTATTTTTTCTACTATAGACCTTTATAACTTATATGGATTTGTACCTGGTATTGAACAAATAGTACATAGAGCATTTTATGGAATGGATAGTGGTTTAGTTTTCGTCTTAGCAATAGCACTCCTCATCCCTTCATTATCTGTTACTGCTAGGAGATTTCATGATTTTAACGCCTCTGGATGGTGGATTTTATTAATCCTACCTTTGGTTTTTATTTTTGATGTGTTAATCGCTGAAATTATTTTATTTTGTATATGTGCAATTAAAGGAAACAATGACAAAAACTATTATTAAAAACAATTCTCTGAGAGGTAACAAAAAAACATTTACGCACTATTCTCTTCTCCAATGGTGGAGTAGAGTTACATCTACTAGTGATTTAAATCAATGACTTAAAATTGAGAAAATAGTGCCATTAATCCAACACCCAAAAAAACAGTTCCAATCAAAGAAAAAATTAACATCACGTAACTTATTACCAGTCCAGCAAGCGCCATCCCGGATCCTGTTTGAGATCCCCTACTTTGAGTAATTTGGGATCTCGCTATATGACCACATATAATTGCGGCAATTTGAGCAACAAATGGGATTATAAAGGTTGAAAAAACTCCCAACAGTGACACTATCAAGGAAATAACCGCCAATACATTCGTGGTTGGAGCAGTGACCCTATGCTCGATAATTTTGTGCTGCTTATCCATTACAGGTTTATCAACTTCTGAATTATCAATTGGAGCATTTATGTCAAGAGATGATTTACAGTGCTTACATATAAGTGCTTCTTCCTGTATTTCTTCTGCACAGTATGGACAATTCTTCATAATATATTCCTTTTTAAACTAATAATATATTTCTTTTTAAACTATATACATATCAATTATTCTACACCTGAAGTCTATTAAAAAAATAAAATGATTTATTTTTATCACTCATAGTAATTTAAGGGGTGAACAAACATGTATACGCAAAACTAATCAGTCACCGTTGAGTAGTTTTAAGGACATTCGACTACCCTCTCTCTCTCTTTCGAAAAGATATTGAATCAGAATCCAAATAAATTATTGACATATTAAATGATATTTATGTATAATTTTTTTTTCATGTAATGGGTGGGTAGATTGGAGTTCGATTGAGAATCCTCGACATGGAAAAACTTTTTCATTAAAGGTTCCATGCAAATTCAGTCGGAAAAAGTTTATTGTTTTGAAAAAATAATCAAACTGGTATATTTAAATTAATGGAAAATATAATACTTCTCGATCATATTGGTAAACTAATCGAAGTTTCACTATTGATTGTAATTTCGATAGCTTTAAGACTTATACTACAAGCACTTGGGCAGCGATGGATTACAACCACTGCACACACTGCCACTTTGGTGTTACTGCCAATTTTAACTTACATTATAACTAGTGTTATTAGTGGTAATATTGCGCTTTCACTTGGTATGGTTGGCGCTCTCTCCATCGTTCGATTTCGGCACCCAGTTCGCTCCCCACTTGAGCTTTCAGTTTACTTTGGTGCAATTACGATGGGTATCGCAGCATCAGTTGACATTTTATGGCTTATCTTTTTAGCCGGTACAATTAGTTTAGCAGCGGTAGTTCTTGTTTTTTGTCATTATCTGTCACTTCATATATTCCGAAAGCCGTTTTTTACATCCTCTTTCACAGAGGGAAATGCCTTAAGTACGCTTGATATAATAGCCTCTAAAACTCTCCCTGCTCTTGAACAAAGCAAACAACTTACGCTTAAACGTTTTTCAAAAGAAAATGTTCAATATATCTTAACTTCAAATAGATTTGATGATCTATTGAGCATCCAAAAAAGCTTCAAAGATAATGACAATATAATTAGCTATCAACTTTCTAAATAAGTTAAATTTTTGTCTTTAATACTTAAGTGTTTTAAAAACTATTTGCTTACTAATAATTACTAGTGAAAGATTAATTAAACAATGGAATACACAACTTTTAATTTTACTTAATACAGATAATGAGCTTTAGAAAAGAAATCAAGTTTCGACTTTCTTATAGTGATATGGCTCAAATGCAAAATCAGTTAATAGTTCTTGGTATGAAAGAGTTACATCCATGCAGAGTTATTAATAGTTGTTATTTCGATAATGACAATCTAACACTCTTCCATGAATCAGAAGAAGGCGTATTGCCAAGAAAAAAAATAAGAATTAGATGGTATGATAATGTTTTGAATTTCAAAAAAGAAATCAAAATTTCATCGATTGAAGGGCGTTTTAAGTCTGTTGAAAAAGAACCTAAATTGCAACATCTCGATGATTTGCTAAACACTCGGTATTTTGATAATTCTTATGGCATATTAAAGCCGTCCTTGATAGTAAGTTATGAACGGCATTATTTCAATCTGAAATCATTGCGCATTACTTTTGATCGAAATATTTCTTATAGATCTCTTAAATATAATGCTGAATCCTTTGCTATCGATAATGAGGCTGTCATGGAGGTGAAAACGCCTATCAACTTAAGCGATGATTATATCAAAAACATTGTTTCGCAACCGACAGCAAGGTTTTCAAAGTACTCACGTGGCTTATTGTGTTTTGATAGATGCTAATTAGGTAGTAATTTTGATTAAATCAGCTATTAACTCAATTTTATTTAGATGTAGTTTTTTAATTTTCTTATTAATCACTTCGATGTCAATCAACGCCCAAGAGATAGTTTTGGAAAGTCGACTTCTATCTGATGATGAATTTCAGAAAATATTAACTGAAGTTCCAAATATCGACCCAGAGTGTGAGGAAATTTATGAAAACTTGGACTCAAATAGCTGGCTTAAACAGGTTGCAGTAATAAAATTAAATTTGAATGAAAGAAAATTTTATAAGAATATCTTAAGAAAACTTAAAAGCCATGAAAGTGTAAATAATCTGAGTGATAGAACATGGTCAAAATACCAAAAAATTGAAGTGCAATTCAATAATTCTCAATGCAAGTTAACTGGAAAGTATAGGCTGACAGGGGATCTAAATGATCACTTTGGACTTCCTGGAGAAATTACACACTCTATCAAAGTTAAACTTAGTAATGGGAGAGTTGGTAATATTACCAAGTTTAAACTGTTTACTCCGAGATCACGGAACGGGAAATATGAAATACTGAACGTGCTTATACACAAAAAAATGGGATTTATTGCCCCTGAAACTGCAATGGTTAATGTGCAAATTGGGGGGGAAAATTTTCAAGCATTATTTCAAGAGGACATATCAAAGGAATTGCTTGAAAGCAACGACTTGCATGACGGACTTATTATTGAGGGCGACGAAGGGTATCCAGAATTTACAAACCCAAAAATTATAAATACAAAATTGATTAAAAATAAATATGTTAATAGAATTGCTAGAGATGCACTAGATTTAATTAGCGAGACATATTTGAACACGAATAAAATTTCCATAATTGATAAACCTTTTGAGCCTCTTTTAGCGATAGATTTCTTACCAATCAATAGTCAAAATAGATTTATACAATTTCATTTACTTAATTTAGCCTTAAAAAATTCTGGTGGATTGCCCAGAGATGATCATCGAATTGCCTATGATCGCATATCTCGTGAATTCTATCCAATATACTATGACGGTCACCACGATAAATTTGAATTAATCGATATTAATTTTAAATTTACAAAAAGCCAAAGAGATTTAGTAATGAGTAATTTGAAAAAATTAAACATAACAGAGCTATCATCTTTACTAACAGATCGCGGTGTAAGTTTTAAAAATGATGAAATTATCAACCTTATTAATAATGCTGTTATGTTTTTAGAAAATGCAAAGATAGCAGAAAGTTATCAAAAACACAGAGAACTACTTGATGAATTTAATGGGGAAACTTATCTAAAAAAAGCTGCCAGAATAATTGGTCAGGAAGTTAAAATTTCGTGGAAACATAATGAGAGTGAGTTAAAAACGTGTTTAATTAATGATGATCGCTTTGACTGCGCTTTGGAAAAAGTAGGTAGTTCATTTTTCACTGAAGATTATCCGTTCTATTCACAAAACCTTAATGACGGGTTGTTCATTCATGGATTTGATAAGGAAGCAAAAAATCAACCTTACTTTGCTTCGCTCCAAAGAAATTCAGTCAAGGTAGGAGACAGTGGAACAGTTCTAGAGCATACTTCGAATCTAGAGCCAATAATTGATAAGGCGAGTAAAAGTATTTTTATTAAACGCCTAGAAATGAACGGCCAAACCGCCCAGATAAAGATATCTGGAGGAACACTTAGAAATTGGATATTGGTTGCTGAAGAAGATGTTAATCTTGGCTATGCTAGTCAAGAGAGTGACAGAGCGTCAGAATTTGGTCTGACCGGGTGCATCACTTTCAATGACATACAGTTAATAAATATAACCGTGAAATTGGGCAAATCACAGTGTGAAGATGCAGTTCACTTTGTACGATCAGCTGGTAACCTTACTAATCTGATTGTGCTTGATGCAAAATCTGACGCTATTGATGCTGATTTTTCACAGTTAGTGTTTGAGAAATTAGATGTTACAAATGCAGGGAATGATTGTTTGGATGTATCTTCTGGTTTCTATTTTTTCCGTGAGGCTCAACTTACCTATTGTGGAGATAAGGGAGTTTCAGCAGGTGAAGGTGCTAAAGTGCAAATAGGTAGTATCGTTTTGAATGAAGCTCTCTTTGGTATAGTTTCTAAAGATAGTGCTGAAATAGAGGTTAATGCAGCAGCAATTACCAGGACTAAAATCTGTTTATCTGCTTATCGCAAAAAGCAAGAGTATGGAGGAGGGTCGATTAAACTTGGCAATGATATAAAATGTGATGAAGCGCCGTCGTTTATTCAAAAAAATTCTCGCATTTATTAATTAGATACGATTTCATCTTCCCAAAAAATTGTATTAGCATTAATGTTTTCTAATATATCTTCACTTATCTCTTTATTGTATACACCGGCCTTAAGGATAACAATTGGACTTTTGATATCTTTTAAAATTTGTGGAGACTTTACAATCAAATTAGTTCCATAAAGCCTTCGACCTTGTTTTTTAACGTCATTGTCTAATAAATTAATAATCCGTTTGGTACTGAGTCCAAATTGGATCAATAATTGAGAAAAAATATGTGCTCCAAATAAATATATTGACTGATTAAGTTCAGTCTTTAAAATTTTTTCATTAATCTTAGCAATTAGTTTTTGGTAGTAATGCAAATAATCTAGATAAAGCTTATTATTGTGATCATACAAATTTTTTGGTAATTTAATTAATTTAGTATTTGCGTCTTTTTCACATGCATAAAAAATACTATGATCTTCTTTAAAATATTGTTTCTTAATGATTCTTAATCCATTTTTTGATAAGAAGTATTCTACATAAGGCTCAGTAATAAAAATAGAGTGCTCAAAATTTAGGCAATTTGTGTAATTTCTTTTGAGCATTTCCTCCATATTAGGCAGACTAAAAATTAAGTTTTGGCCCTCCTTTAAAAAACTAGCAATATCACTATTAAATTTGTCAGGAAAATAAACATGCTCAAATACATGTGAATGAATTAAAGTGTCAACTTCGTCGTGAAGAATAAAATTATCATCAAAGAATCCTTCAATATAATTTGCATCAACACCATCAGTAGGCGAAGGATTTGGCTCTAAAATCGTCCAATCAATATCATCTAGCTTTTTATACTCCCTACTTAATATCCCATGTCCACCTCCAATCTCTAGTATCGATTTTGGCTTAAATTTATTTATAAAATTAGCAAATGCCTGATGATGTTCGAGCCAAACTTTACCAACAACTCCTGAATCATGCTCATTTTTGTAAAGTATGTTAAGTGGAATTAATTCAGTTAATTGAATTATCCCAGTGTGTTTTGAAATTGCCCATGTCATATCAGCACATATATCGTCTCCTGAGTCATGTAAAACACAGCCCATAAATACTGGAAAATTCTTTAGTTCATGAAGAGTAATTAAATCTTCTCTTTCGTCTACTACATTTTTAATTCTAGGGATTAATTGCATAGTCTGCTTCCATTTCATTTTTTAACATTTTTTTACCTAGTCCATAAAGAAGAATTGAATATGGAAAATGATGAAGTGCCGCAATATTTAAGTAAATTAAAGCAGTTAAAATTCTTACTTTTTTTAAATCATATCCCATAGATATTATAAAATTATTGAATCTTAATTCACAGTCAACTAGTATCTTTTTTCTACCAAGCTGAAAATTTATCTCACCATCTATCCAACTTGCTTCATAATTGTCAGAGGCAATAACTCCATGATTAACAATAATGCCATGCATTAGTTTTGCTAGATCATAATAAATATCACCAATTTCTATATCGCCAGCAAAATCTTGCCTCCAGTCCAGGAAAGTAAATTTGTCCTCTTTCTCTGACCATAAAATATTTTCAAAATGGAAGTCTCCATGAAAACGCCCTGGCTTTCCTTTGCATAGTGAGTTCCAATCAATTTTATTAAGAAGGTCTCTAAGTAGAGGCATTCTCTCACCATTTATTAAAACAGCATTATCATTTTTTTCAAAATTTTTATAAAATAACTCAATTCTCTCATATGTTTTACCTTTATAAAATTTTGTACAATTTTTTATAAATTCTCTATCTTGATTTTTATTAAGTATTTTCTTAGTCCAAAATTTATTAGAATAGTCCATCAGTTTATCAAAAATAGAAATAGTAATTACCTCGGACAATACTTTTGCTTCTATTTTTTTATAACAGTACATATTAGATCTATAACTATATATCTCAGGGACATACCCTTTTAATTCTAAAACTCTTTTTACTCTATTAGTAATAAAACTTTTATCATCAGAATATTTAACAACTCTATCACCAATAAACCAGATTGCTTCATTTTTCTTTTCAAGGATATTCGGAGAATTAGTCTCAATATATGCTTTTCTTGCTATATCTAACGCTTTAAGATTACCAGTATCAAACCATTCAAATTTATAGGCTAAAACTTCTGAATCAAATATAAGGCTTCTCATTGCATATGACTCACCTTGTTTAATGGCATCAAAGTTATCAGTATGCATTTTATTCCAGAAAAGCTTAAAGTCATAAACACCTGCAAGGCCAATATAAGCATGAATATTTTCTTTGATAATGCCTTTTTCACAAATTTCTTTCACTATATTTTTTTCTATTGATAATGTACGATATTGAGAAAGATCATCTATCTTTGTATAACCCATCCAATTATGATCAGGTTTTTTAACCTCACCCTTCACTAAGGTGTCACATGAGATAAATACAAATGGCTCCTGTAAATATTCCTCACACGCAAGAAGACTTAATCCTAGTCCAGATTTAATCCCCTCAAAAGGATTAACTTGTTTGAAGTAGAAAATTTTATCAGGATAAGTAAGCTCAAGGAAATCTTGGACAAGCTTACCTTTATAGCCAAGAGCAATAACAAACTCACAGTCCTCTGGAAACTGCTCTATAACATGAGAAATTGTTGGACGATTAGCAATACTAACTAATGATTTATTTATATATTTTGTTAGTCCACCAAGTCGAGAACCTATTCCAGCAGTTGGAATCACAACACGATATCCCATCTATCTAATCTCTATGATAATCATCTACCAAGCGAACAACGTCATCCATCTCTGGAGTGCTTGCTTCCAGATAAATACTATCTTCAGCACCTTCCATTCGGTGAACAGTTCCAGGAGCTATTGTAATTGTTTCACCAGATGAATATATTCGTCCAGTAAGATTGTCTTTATTTGGACCCGAAATTATATTTAACTTACCACTAAGGACATAAATAGTTTCTTTTTTAATATTATGCAGTTGAAGGCTGCAACGATGACCCTTCCACATAGTTAGTTTCTTCATCATATAGTTTTCATTGATTTCAATAACTTCTTCACGACCCCATGGCTTTTCAATTATCTTCATACATTACCTTTATATTTTGTATTGTGAACTTTCTGTCACCTGTTGGATTGATTTTCAATCCAATTTGGTATTTCCTTTCATATCAATGATAATACCCTGAAAAAGTAGTAAATGTTGTTGTGTATTACCCATATACAACTTTTACCATTTTTTAAACTACTTGAAAAATACTATGCTCTGAATTTACTATTACTCGATTAAAAACATTGGAATCTTTAGCAGCCTTTATTGCATAACTAATAATGGGCTTACCATCAATCAAAGCTAAATTTTTCATTTTTAATCTAATACTGCCAAACCTTGCAGGAATCATTGCGTAAATTACTGGTTCTTTAGACATTAGGTTAATTTACCACCAACTTGATCTTGGTCCCACCTACCAGAATTGATAAGTTTATTATATTTACGATTATATTCATCTGGATCTCTCTTTTTCATGACCCTTAAAAAATCAGATTGAAACTTTTCTACAACAGACTCAAGGGTATCAAGGTTTATATCTGTTTGAACAATACTCACTTTAGTGGTATCTATATTTCTAGCCTGTTCTTTTGTTATCTTTCCTTGATCTAACATTTCTTGATACACTCATTAAGTATCTGCACGACAAGGGATACGGATATAGACGAATAGCGCACAAGTTAAACAAGTGGAATGTCAAATCGTTTTAAACTAATCCTTTTTTACAAAAGAGTTGTTTTCTCCCCAGTACTGTTGCGTCTCCTTTTTTATGAGTTTTTTGTATGGACTGTAAAGAATATTAAATACTCCGGGAAATATTCTTCTAAAAATAAAGATAAAATGCCTCATATAATCATAAATTTTCCAAACCCACAAAGAATCAATCAATACAAGAAATAAATTTTGCTCACTAAAATATGATTGTTTTAAAAAACTTACAACTCTTATAGGAGAAAACCCTCCTCTTTTATCAGAGCATGCTAATGATAAGATAGCTCTATTCCTATAACTCATTGCTTTACTGTTATTTTGACATTCATCAATTGTTTCTATAATTTTTGGTTTCCAAAACAGAGGAATTTCATTCAATAAACATCTAATATCTGTCCCAGACTTAGCGAATGCTTTTGTTTTTCTATTTTTAACATCCAAATACACGTAACTATTTGAGTTTGGCTTTTTACATGAAGAAATTTTGATCTGTGATTGAAAAAATCCATCTGGTATAAAAAGTGGAGGGCATTCATTAGGATCAATTCCAACATGTTCATAGCCATCAAAATGTCTAACTATCTCCCTATAAGGAACTATTGTTTTCATTGCTGGTGAAACAACTGAATATGCTGTTTCATCTGTCCTTCTATAAATATCGTCACCATAGTCATTTTCAAACCACCAATATTTTAATAAGCCCTTATTTATAATTGAAATTGCATCTGCATTTTTCCACTGCATTACGAAATATTTTTTATTATCATCGACAATTTCTCGAGTAAATTCACCACTATTAACTCTTAATGCCATCATTTCAGGCCAGTGTGAAATATAAGATGTGACATAAGGTGAAAATTCAAGCATTTCCCGTTGTTTTTGCATGATGTACTCAAGATAACTTACGCTACTGTCTATAAAGATGTGATCATCATTACAGGTAAACCAAATTAGTTGATTATCTGAAAATTGATCTAACCTAAGAACGGATTCCTGCCACATAGATTGATTATAATTACGATAATGATAGATTTGTTTGTCACAACTAAACAAATCATTGATATGCGCATCTATATCGTTATATTGATGCGCATATTCATCGTCTAACTCATAGTAGATAACCACATGCTCCCAATCAATAACTGAGAGCGATGAAAGCATAAATTTAAATACATCACCTCTATTCGGTGTATATCGAGGATCATTAGGTATTAATTTTGGTTGATAGAATCTCTTATCAGAAATAAAGACGTTAATAAAAAGAATCATGCCTGCCAATTAATCCAAATTAAGTAAGTTTTTGATAGGACTAAATTATAGCCACTTCTTGATAGTAAAAAACTGATTTTGATATATATATATAGTATAAAAAAATTACTTAAATACCCATTTATTTTGGAGTGTAAAGTTTATAAGAGATGCCACTATAGTAGCAATAATAAATGCAAGTATTTTTTGATCAGTAAATTCAAAAACTAATCCATTAGTTGTGACATTGACTGATAAGTTTATCAAAAAAACAATAAAGTATCGAAATAGTGCTGGCCATTTATTTAGATTACGGGTCATAAAAACCCAGTTTTTATTTAAAAAGAAAGCAAATACTGTAGAACAAGTAATCGATATAGCCTTGCTTGGATTTATAGCTATAAAATTACTCAATAAAACATAAATTGCAAAGTCTATAGTTGTGGAAAAACCTCCAGAAATTATAAATTTTGCATATTTATCTTTATAGATTTTTTTCATCCCTATTCATTAAATATTTCAATATTAGCTACGCTTGCTTTACTTAATCTGGCAGCTTTCATGCCCACGATTGAATCTTCAAAAATTAAAGTTTTTGAAGGCTCTATAGATAATTCCCGCATAATCTTTGTAAAACACTCTGGGTCTGGTTTTAAATTTACTACATCGTCCTGAGTCACAATAACTTCAAAAAGATTATGAACTTTAAAGAAAGTTAATATGTCAATAGTATTTTTTTTTGAAGCAGTAGTTGCTAAAGCAATGACATAAATATCATTAATTGCTAATATTATTCTAAACAGATGGTCATTTTTTATGGCAAACTTTATATACTTCTGAAAAAATATTTTTTTTAGATTATGAATTTTTTCTATTTCATCCTTAGAAATTTTTTGCATTAATTCTGGGAGGAATTTTTTATAATTATGGCCGTTTGATGCTTCATTGAAAATATCATAATCAATAGAGCACCCAACAACCTCATTAATAGCTTCATTATAAGCAAGAAAATTAGTTTTTCTAGTATCGAATAATGTGCCATCCATATCAAATATTGCAAGAAATTTTTTATTACTCATTTGACATCCTTTTAAGGTCACGTAGGACCTCAAGTAATCCTACATAGAAAACAACAGCCATTTTTTCATCTTTATTAATTCTATATGGAAGTAGCCTAAGCCAGTGTATAGCCTCATGATAGTAGATACTCAACAATTGTTCATTTGTAAAATTTTTAGTAAGGTAATTACAGTATATTGAATATAGATTCCGGTAATTATCCGCCGAAGGCATAAAAAACTGAATTGAGTTTTTTTCTATATCTATTGACTTAACCATCGTCAAAAGCTCATAATTACCATGTAGTGATTGAAGGAGTTTACTATAATCTAAATTTGGAGAGTCATGGATATTGCCACCGTTTGGATCTATCAAATAATATTTTAATAATTTAGAATGTTTAATAGCTAACTGTTTTGACTCGTTTTCAAGACCTTCAACGCAAACAATGTTCTCAACAGTTAGATCACCATGAATCTCTGAATAATAGTCTTTTGCAAATACCTTCCTAAGATTATCTTGCGAAAACATATCAGCATAATTTTTTAAAGTAGGCAATTCTTTACCATTTATAAATATTGAATCATATTTCTCTAAATCACAAATATACTTACACTTATCATGAATAAAATTTAAATTTTTATTTACTTTTATCTCTATATAACGATCTATCATTGAAAAATCACACATCCTATAATCTTGGGTATGTAAATTATTCTTCAAATCATTTAAAACAGTAGCTATTATTTCCCAACTTTTTTCTACTGGAACGGTATGTATATATTTAAATAAACTTGTGCATTGGGGGAGAAGTGGCATATCATAGAACACGTAGTTTTTAACTTCTTCATTACTAGTTATAGATGGAAGATATATTATTTTTTTATGTTTTTCGATCCAAGTTATTTGTTGTGTAAGTTTTTTAGCATCAGCATCAAAGGCATATTTGCGATAAAACATTTGACGATCTTTTAATATTGTTAAGGTAGTTGCATTTGACCCTGAAAAGTTTTGGGACATTATATTAACTTCTTTATTTATTTCTAGATAGGACTTTAAATTTAATCTATCCTCATCAGAATAATAGGTCTTTAAAAATGCCGCCTTATCAGTTATATTTATTTGAGGTAATGCCATCTTGCCATCCTCTTTTAGATATATTTTACGATCCATTTTTGAGTAAATCCAGCATATGAAAAGTGGCAATAAAAGATAGCTAATGAATAATGCGTTGCTTGACAAGTCAATATTGCTAAATGCTAGGCTGCCAAAAATAGTCTCAAAAATATCAACAGTTTTCTGATTTAACCCTTGTTTCTGGAGCGCTGCAGCAATTGCTACATATGACAGGCTATATCCAATCCACATTTTAATTGTTAATGTTATAAATTCCTTAATATCTATATTTTTTGCTATATCTTTGAAGGATCCAATTGTTAGAAAAGTTACATAAAGTATATTAAATTCAATTTTTTGGTTAAACAATGATGCTAATCTTTGAATTATTTTTTTTAATTTAGCTCTAAACACTACACAAAAAAATGTCAATATAGCTATAAAAATAATTAATAAAAAATATAAACTTGTAATATATAAAAAACTGGAGTCACCCTCTCTTGTTATTGCCACCAGCCATAGTAATCCACCTACACTTACTAGGTCGACATAAAGATCAACTATAACTGTAGCTATTGAAAGTGGATACCCATTTTTTAATTTTTTACCAGATAGTACTATCCGAATTACATCACCAATTCTAAATGGAAGAAGGACATTTAACATGTGGCCTATAGATAAAGCACCTAATAAGTTTCCGTCTTGAGCAGGCTCATAAACTGAGATTAAAAGACCCCATCGTTGACTTTTACATAAAAGCCCAAAAACCATACATACAATGGCAATGGAGAATAGAGTTATGATAGTCAAATTAAGCATCGATATAATTCAGATATTTTGGCTTTATCTAGTTCATCAGGCGTTCCACAGGGTACATGAAAATCCATAGATATAG
>ENA-OSJC01002426-OSJC01002426.1-marine-metagenome-genome-assembly--contig:-NODE-2426-length-14076-cov-23.517037_pt1 | contig 14076 bp, 6 predicted proteins | sample MGYA00237885_ERZ534234 | MGnify/ENA primary metagenome ERZ534234 (study PRJEB26413, sample SAMN06343907) | marine metagenome | isolation source: coastal waters | place: Atlantic Ocean: West Antarctic... | reverse complement strand
TAAACTATCGTCTGAGTAAGCTGTGATATCACCAGTTGCTGTAAAGCTACCTGTATATGAACCGCTCATTAAGAACTCAGTACCACTTAGTGACATACCGTTGCCAGCTGTGTAAGTAGTATTAGTATCAACATAAGACGTAATATAACCAGCACCGTTAGATATCTGGTTGTTATTAGTTACATTTGTTGCCGAAGCAGCAATGCCGTCTAACTTACTGTTGTCTGCTGATGTAAAGTTAACTTCCGTTAACCCGCCATTGCCTACTGAGTAAGTAGTATTAGCATCATTTGCGTCTGCATATACTTTTGCTGCTGCAAGAGCTGCGTCTGCTTTAGTAGTTGCATCTGCTGCCGCTGTAGAAGCTGCTGAAGATGTAACGTTAGAGATTGCTGTACTAAGTTCTGTGTCAGTTGCCATTGCGTCTTGAATCTCTTTCAAGGTATCAAACGCTGCGCCTGCACCGTTAGTTACTGCTGAAACTGCTGCTGCTTGTGCCGCATTAGCTTTAGTAGTTGCGTCCGAAGATGCTGTACTAATTGCTGCTGCTTGTGCCGCATTAGCTTTAGTAGTTGCATCACTTGATGCTGAACTAATTGCTGCTGATTGTGCCGCATTTGCTTTAGAAGTTGCATCTGCACTAGCTGTTGCTACTGCTGCCGCTTCTGATGCGTCTGCATAAGCGTCTGAAGTTACCATACGTGCAACGTCTTTCGCTTCTGCTGAGACTAAAGCTGCGTCTGCTTTAGTAGTTGCATCTGAACTTGCTGTTGCCGCTCTAGCTACGTCTTTCGACTCTGCTGAAGCAATTGCTGCCAATTCGGCTGCATCTGCGTAAGCATCTGAACTTACCATACGTGCTACGTCTTTCGCTTCTGCTGAAGCAATTGCTGCCGCTTCGGCTGCATCTGCGTAAGCATCTGAAGTTACCATACGTGCTACGTCTTTCGCTTCTGCTGAAGCAATTGCTGCCAATTCGGCTGCATCTGCGTAAGCATCTGAAGTTACCATACGTGCTACGTCTTTCGCTTCTGCTGAAGCAATTGCTGCGTCTGCTTTAGCAGTTGCGTCTGCACTAGCTGTTGCTACTGCTGCTACTTCTGATGCATCTGAATGTGCTTCCCACGCTATTAAGTTTGAAGCATTTTGTGCGTCAACATAAGTTGTATTAGCTTTAGTTGCAATTGCTGTATTAGCTGTTGAAATAGCTGCTAAGTTAGCTGCAATTTGCGCCGTATTTGTTGCTACTGTTGTGTTAGTAGAAACAATTGAAGCTGCGTTAGTTGCAATGTTAGATGTGATAGTTGCACTAAAGTTAGCATCATTACCTAATGCGTCTGCTAGTTCATTTAACGTATCTAATGCACCAGGTGCACCGTTTACTAAGTTTGCAACTTGTGTATCAACGTATGATTTTGTAGAAGCATCTGTTGAATCAACTGGTGCTCCAACGTTAATCATTCTATTACTATTCATGTCAATCTTGTCGCCAAAACCTACTGCAACGCCTGAGACGTCAGTAACAAGTTTGCCTGCACCCATTTGAAGAGTACCTGCCATGCTTACTGTAGTTGCAGATTGTAGTGTTAATACACCTGTACCTGCTGTTTTAACGGTTAGACCTTGGTCTGTGTCTGCTTGAACAACGATCGTTCCTGAATCTGATTCGAGTACCTTCTGTCCATCTATGTATAATGAACCTTGTGATAGGTACAGGTCTCTCCATTTCATTGAAGTTGAACCTAAATCATAACCTGTTGTGCCATTTGAATCAACATTTGGAATGATAGAACCACCCATTGTTAAACCGGCTAACAGTTCAGAAGCGTCATCTGTTTTAAAGCCTCCGTCTATTATAAATTGTCTTTGTGCCATTTTTATGACTCCTTTTTAAAAAAGTTACTGTTACATTGAGTAACAATATGTTTATTGCTTTTTTACTAAATCAACTTAAAGTCGAGTTAGTTGTTAAGGAACATAAATTAATATGTTCCCTAACTAGGTTAAATATTATACATCAATGTAAGTTGCAATAACTTTCACTGTTGCTGTACCTGTTGTTGGTGTATACTCTAATTGAACAGTATTACCAGACATTGTTACGCTTGCGTCACCAATTAAATCTGAGCCGGTATAAACCATAGCAAATTCTGTAATGTATGCAGTTGTACCATCATGTACTACCAATGCTTCACGTGTTTCATATGCGCCGTTGCCATCATCAACTTGGATAACATACTTAGCTGAACGATAAAGAACACCGTTAAAGCTATCTACAGTAGTTGTACCTGTTGAAGAAACACCAGCTTTTTGAACATACGCTTTAATGTCGTCTGCTAAATTATCAGTTGTAACTTGACCAGCAGTTAATACTGGAGTTAGTCCTGATGCATGAGCAACAACTACCGCTGATGTTCCAGTTGGAAGATTAGAAGTAAACGTGATTGTTTGTGCGCCACTATTAATAGTATAGTGAGTTGTTGGATCCTGAATAACACCACCAACAAATACCATGCTGTTAGCTTGGTCAGTTGCGAATGATAAGTTATAAGTAGCCGATACGCCGTCACCTGGTATAGTTTGACGTTGGTTTGAAGTAAACAAATCTAAAGGATTTGTAAGTGTCATACCATTTGCGTTAGCATTAACAGAAAGAACATAAGTTTCTTTACCTGTATAACTTGTATCTGATACATCAGTTAAGTCAAGCGCACTTTCGTTAGTATTAATACTAATAACACCGGTTGATGCATTGTATGATGCTAAGCCGTTACCTGCTGTGTCTACTAAAGATACAGCTGCTCTTGCTCTTGCGTCAGTAAAGTACTGATTGCTACCTTCAGCTAAATCATCTGTGTCATAAACACTGATGTCTTGTGCTGAAATTGCTGAATCTAAATATGATTTAGAAACTGCATCGCCTGCTGCTACTGGAGTACCAAGTCCTGAAACTGTTGATCCACCCATCGCAATATCGCCACTCATTGTTCCACCAGCAAGTGCTAGTTTAGTTGCGAGTGCAGTTACGTTAGATGCAATACCAGTTACGTTAGTTGCTACTTGTGCTGTGTTAGCTGCTACTGCACCTGTTAGGGTACCATCTGCTGCTTCAAATGCTGCTACTATTTCAGTTAATGAATCTAGTGCTGCAGAATCTGTGTTAGTTTCAATAAACGCAATTGCTGCTTCGTTTGCAGTAATACGTGTACCGTGTCCAGATATAGCTGTTGCGTTAGCCGCTACGTTAGTTGTTAATGTAACATCTGCTGCCAAGTAAGCTGTATCAATTGCTTTAACTGCTGCGTCAATTTTCATATCTGCGTCAGCTAAACTTGATGCTGTATCATGGTAGTTTGATGTAGATGGAGCAACATATGTACCAGTTGCAGATAAACCTGCGCCTGATTGTGTTGCTGTAATCTCAACTAAGTTAGCTGCTGTTGCGTTTGCATTTGCAAGTTCTGCTGCTCTAGCTGTAGTTGCTTCTGCTGTAATTGCATTAGTATTTGCAAGTTCTGCTGCTCTAGCTGTAATTGCTTCTGCTGAAATTGCATTTTGGTTTGCAAGTTCTGCTGCTCTAGCTGTAGTTGCTTCTGCTGTAATATTAGTTACGTTAGTAGCAATATCAGTTACGTTAGTAGCAATATTAGTTACGTTAGTAGCAATATTAGTTGCATTAGTTGCAACGTTAGTTGTTAATGTACCTTCTGCTGCTCTAGCTGCTGTTGCTTCTGCTGTAATAGCGTCTGCATTAGCTTTAGATTGTGCATCAAGTAAAACGTCAACTGCTTTCATTGTAGTACCAGCATCCATGTAGTTTGTACCACTGTGTGCTGTAAATGTACCATCAGCGTTTAAGCCAACTGCTGTTTCAACTGCATCAACTTCAGTTTGTAATGCTGCAACTGCCGATGCTGAACCTGAGTTCAATTCGTTAATCGCTGCTGTTACATTTTGTGCTGTAGTTGTAAGTACTGCTGAACCCATTTGAGTTTCTAATGTATCAACATTACCTTCTTCAGTAGTTAGACGTCCGTCTAATGCTGTATCTGCTGCTGCAAACTGTGTGCGAATTAATGCACGGTCTGTAGTTGCAGTAGTTGACAATCCAGTTAATGTAGCATCAACACTTTGGAATTCAGTAACAATTTCTGCTAATGAATTAAGTGCTACTGCATCTGTATTAGTTAGAATGTTAGCAATTGCTGTAGTGTTAGTTGCAATATCAGTTGTATTATTACCTTCAGCTGCCATTGCTCTAGCAATCTCATTTGTAATGTTAGTAGCATTTGTACCAATATCACTTGTGTGACCTGCTAATGTTGTTGCGTGGCTATTATCAATTGCTGTTGAACGAGTAACTTCGTTTGAAATAGCTGTTGCGTTTGCACTTTCAGCTGCTCTAGCTGTAGTTGCTTCTGCTGCTACTGCGTTAGTTAAAACTAACTCAGCTGCTCTAGCTGTAGTTGCTTCTGCTGCTAAGTTTGTAGTTAGCGTTGTATCTGCTGTAGTTCTGTTAGATACTTCAGTTGAGATAGCACTTACGTTAGTTGCAATGCCAGATGCGTTAGTAGTGATGTCACCAGTGTTAGCTGTAATTGCCAAAGAGTTTACACCCTCTGCTGCTAAAGCACGAGTTTGTTCTGCTGTAATTGCTGTGGTGTTTAAACCTTCAGCTATTAATGCACGTGCTTCTTCTGCTGCTATTGCCGCTGTATTAACACCAACAGTGTTAAGTATACTTCCGTCTGCTGCTTGGAATGCAGTAACAATTTCTGTTAATGAATCCAATGCTGCTACGTCTGTATTAGTTAAAATACTAGCAATTGCTGTTGCGTTAGTTGCAATGTCAGTTACGTTACCTGCTACTGCGTTAGTTAAAACTAACTCAGCTGCTCTAGCTGTAGTTGCTTCTGTTGCTAAGTCTGTTGCGACTGCACTTTCTGCTGCTCTAGCTGTAACTGCTTCTGCTGCAAGGTCATTTGTTAATGTAGTAATTTCGCCGCCTGTTGCTAAAATTTCAGCTGCAAGTCCACTTGTTAGTGTAGCAATGTTACCAGTATTAGTTAAAATGTTTGCTGTATGCGTAGTGTCAGCTGCTGTTCTTGCAAGCTCTTCAGTAACAACGCTTGCTGCGTTAGTTGCTTCAACACCTTGTGCTCTAGTTGCTTCATTAGAAATAGATAATGCATTTGCTGCTTCAACACCACTTGCACGAGTAATTTCGTTTGCAATGTTTGTACTGTTAGCTTGAACAGATACACTTAATGCACTGTCGTCTGCTTGGAACTGTGTTACGATTTCACTTAACGAGTTTAATGCTTGTGCATCAACGTTCGTTAAAATGTTGCTGATTTGTGTTTGTAATCCTGCGTCTGCTGCTGTGTATGCAGTAGTAATTGCACCTTCTGCTGCACGTGCTGCTGCCACTTCAGTAGCCAAGTCTGCTGTTAAAACACCTTCTGCTGCTCTAGCTGTAGTTGCTTCAGATGTAATATCTGCTGCATTTACGCCTTCTGCTGCTCTTGCTATAGCCGCTTCAGCTGCTACTGCTGACGAAATGTCTGCTGCTACTGCTGTTTGCGCTCTTGCATCTGTGAAGTATAACGCTGAAGCATTTTCAGCTAGATCTGATGTATCAAAAGATCCAATTAAATTTGCTGCTGTTACTTTTTTCAAAGATGATGTACCATCGTTTACAAGAAGTACGTCTGTTGTGTTTAAAGATGATGTTGCTGTTTGGCCTGAAACTGCACTAGCATCTAACTTGGTGTTAAGTACTGAATTGTCACCTAACGCTGGACTCTTAATTTGTCTAAAAGCCATATAGATTTCTCCAATCAAATATATTTGATTCCTTATATTCTATATAAGGAAAGGGTATATTATAAGTTAACATACCACACGAGTATAACCCGTGCAATGTATTTATGCAGAATATGATGGAGTTAAGTTATTTGATAATGAATAATTTAAAAAAATATTGCAGTATTAAACTGGCAAATATCTAAAATCAACTACGGCATTGAGAGCCGGTGGAGTAGTTATAGTAAGTGTGCTACTCGAAACACTATATTCAGTTGGTGCAAGTATTGCGCCATTTACAATAACAAGAACACTATGTACTGTATGTCCACCCTGGATTGTATACTGTGCTGTACTCGCATCTCCTGTGTATTGACTACTAGTATATATCAAATTTAAGTGATGGTTTTCTATGCTGTTATTGGCTGGGGACGTCATAGTAGCGTATGGGTAACGATATTTAATATAAATATCAAATCCATTTAACGGCATCTCATTAAACGATATTATGTTATTATTTAACGAGTAGATACTTGGACGTTGTAAAACATCATTTACATAAACATCAATTTCTTCTACGCCTGCTGGTGTGGAATTTAATGTAAATGCTGCTGTACTACCATCTGCTGTAAATGATTCTGAAGCTGGAAGTGATGCTTGTGTAAGTGTTCTGTCAACAAAGCTAAGTGCTCCATTACCATCTGTTTGTAGTATTTGTCCATTAGTACCATCTGTAATTCCAAGATCAAGTATACTGCTAACATCACTAGCAATTGTTATACCCTTTGAACCAACTGTGGTAACTGGAGTAATTGTAATGTTATTACCAGCACGTATTGATATTTCATCAACAGCACTTGCAACAATATCAGTTGGTGATAAGTCTGATACAGTATCGTATATGTGCCACGTCTTAAACGTTGACTCTAGTGTAACTGTTACTGTACCGTCGGCGTTGTCTGTTAGTGCAAAACCGCCATCAACATTAAATATTAAGCCTGTTACGTTTGCTACTGATACATTTGATACTGGGTCATTTATTTCGCTTACACTAAATGCTAAATCAGTTCGTATAGCAGTATTTTGTGCTGCAAGAGCTGTATTTGTAGCTACATCAGCGCCTTGGAATGCTGTAACAATTTCTGTTAATGAATCTAGTGTTGCTGGATCTGTGTTTGTTAGTATATTAGCTACATCTGTTTGTAACTGAGTAATGTCTGCTGAAATAGCTGCTGACGCAACTCCCAACGCTCCACTATAAGTTGCACCTGTTATGTAAACACTTTTGCCACTAAAGTTAACACCATCTGGTAAGTTGGTACCAATAAAGTTTAATACACCTGATTGATAATCAAAGAACCATTCGTCGCTATTACCACTACCTGTAGTAAATACTTTATTAGAAATGTCTTCAGCACCGGCAGCATCACCTGCTGTGTGTACATAAACGCTTACTAAGTAAGTACTACCAAATTCTGTTGGAATCCAATTCGTGACTCCTGTTTTCCAAGTTCTATTAGTTGATGCAGTAATATCAGCTGTTGCTTCAATTGCTGTTTGTAATGTTACTACGCTAGACGAACTAGCTGGTTTGACTGCTGGTATAGTGCCTGACGCTGCCCAAATGGTGTCGCCACGCATTAATAATGGACTTGCTATACTTTCGTTGGCTGCTAATTTATTAAGTACTGTGTCAGTTTTAGTTGCACCGTAACCTAATTTTTTAAATAGATAGTCAATTTTTTGGTTGTCTGAAATAGCCATTAACTAGCTTCTCCGATTGATAAACTTGTAATTTGTTTACCGCTTGCTAGTGCTACTCTAACTAATACAACGTTATTAGTTGCATTACTCATATTTTCACTACCTAGTGTCATTGTGTATGCTGAGTTAATATTTGAACCTGTTGGAACAACATCTGCACCTGTTAATGCACAACCATTGCTTCCGTTACCGCCGTTGCCTGTGTCACTGCCTGGTATACCTGCACCTGCATATTGACTTGTACATTCAATCCAACCGTTTAACCCACTAGCACTATCAATAGCAGTACCTGGTGCTGCAATCCATAAGCCTGCTATGCCAGTTGAATTAATATCTATATCAAAGTTAGCAACAACTTGTCTGCGGAATGCAAAAGTAAAATACTGTGTTCCAGTATCTGCACTTCTATTTGGTCCTGCTGGCAAGTAACCAGTTGATAAATCTGTTGTAAAATGTTTTATATCTCCCCATCTAGTAGTTGCTTCTTGCGTTCCTGCAACTGCAACTGCTCCAGTAAATAAACTGTTTGTGTAAAAATTAGTACTGCTAGTAAATGCCGGGGTGTCTGTTGTTTCTGATAGGAAGTCTGAAATTCGTTTACCGTCATCTGTATAAGTACCATTTCCTAAACTGTTCGCTACTGCTATGCTTTCTTCGTTTATACCAGATGGGCTTGCAGTGTGTACTTGGATTAATTTTGTATTGTCTGTATCAAATGAACCTGATCCATTTGAGTTTTTAGCTCTCATTTTAATTGATTGAATTGAACTTCTTGAGCTTGTTGTAATTGGTAGAGTTAGTGATGATATTGCATATGGTGATCCAACACCTGTGTTAGCTGATGGAATTCCACCACTTAGCATTGTTGATGCACCATCTATATTACTGTATGTAAAATCTAAATTATTAATAACATCGCCACTTGTTGATTCGCTATTAGTTGCACCTTCAATTTCAACTGGGCTTGTTGTGTTTTGATATGTTTGTCCTACAAAATTTTCTACTGTGCTTCCTGTAAGAGTTAAACTAGGCGACCCTGTATTATAATATGGTACACCTGAGATATATCTATAAGTTCCTGCAACGTTTTCTGTAATAGTTCCAATAGAACTAGTAGGTGTTGCTGTCATTGTGTCTTTAACAAATTCAACAGTATTAGTATCACCTGTTGTACTGTGACTTAGTTGCATACTGTTTACACCATTGCTTACGCCTGTTGCTGGTGTTGATACTTTTGCTTTAAATCCAGAATATAATCCTGGATGATATATGCTATTTGAGAAACTTGTGCCTGTTCCACCTGCATTTAATAAATTATAATCTTCTTCATCAGTAATTGTTAAACTAGCATTTGATCCCGTTTCATTATTAGTGGAAAGGGTAATGCTACCGTCTATTACATTATTAACTTTTGCTGTTAATGTTCCTGCGTCTGCATCATATGAATATGAAGTAATTGTATCACTATCAATATTTCCTACTGTTGCTGTTACTCGCTTAACAGTACTACCAGCAGATAATGTAGTACCTAGTGTGTTATCTGTAAAGTTTGCCGCTAAGTATGGAGAAGATCCTGTTGTACTATTAAATACCAATGCTTTTGTGCTTAATCCATCTGGTGGAGTAGGCGCACTTGCATAAACTTTTATTTGTGCTGTTGTTGAATCTGGTATAGAGGCTGGCAATGCTGTAGTGTGTGATAGCAATGTTAATGTTGCTGTGTCTTTAGATGTACTCGATGTAGTACCCGGAGCCCAAGTATGTTGTAGTCTAGTACCACTTACGCCGCCTGCTGCTGAATCGCTTGCAATACTATCAACACTCGAGGCGTCACCCCAATTCATTGAGTATGTTACATCTGCACCACTTGTGTTAGTTGTATCGTTTTCTAAATATAAGCTGTCGCCTTCTACTACATATAAATTATTGCCTGTTAATGCTGATCCGCCTGCTAAATTTCTATACAACTGCATAGTTGCATTTGGATCTCCTGTAAAGACTGTTATATAATCTTCTCTTAATTTTTGTGCTGAGCTACTGGCGCCGCTGCCTGCGTTATTAAATGCTGTAACTGTAACGTCAAATGGTGAGCCGACATTATCAGCATAAGTGTGAGTAGGAGTTGAGTCTGTGGTTGCTGTGGTTGTGTTTCCATCACCCCAATTAACAGTATATCTATTTGCATCGCCAATTGGACTAATAGTTAATGTAGCTGTTAAACCTGCTCCGCCTGTTACTATATCAGAGACAAAGTCTACAGACTTAACATACGCACTAATTCTTATGTTTTCAACAATTTCTGCTAGAGCTGTTGTATCAGCATCGTTACCGCCGTCGACTGTTGCAAGTCTAGTTTCTAAAAATATTTTTGTAACAAGGTCTTGATTTTCAACTGGATCAGCTGCATTTTTAACAATTTTTGCTGAGACATCAATGTTGCTTGCTGCGCCTGCATCAAGTATTAAATCAGATTCTGATTTAATTTTATCTAAACTATGATTAATATTAATAGCCAACTTATTGTATCCTCACAAACTGTTTCGTCGCTCTTGCGTCTTTGTATTTACCGCTTTGTAACCCTGCGAATTTTTAAGTTACGCTAGTACGGAAAACAGAAAGAATAGACCAACCCAATGCAGTATACATTAATTCGGCGCTATCACCAACTGCTGTAAATTGCAAATTTGTGTATCCCAATGCTGTTGTAGGTGTTATTGTTATTGGTCCTGCTGGAGTAGCTGTTACTAATATTGTTTTTCTTTCTCCTGCAACACCATTTGCTAGTGAAGGAGTAGTATTTGTTGAACCGTCTAGATATACTGTGCCCTTTGTTGCAGATATTGTTGTAGTAGCTGTCGCTGGATTTGTGCTTAATATTAATTTTTCTATATATGCTAAGTCCCATGGTTTGATTCCACTCCCTAAGTCATATTGTATTCCACCTGATACATCTGGGATAACATCACTGCTAATGTTAGCATTAAACGTTATTGCGCCACCGGTATTACCAAACGTGATCACATCACCGTTGACGATAAGTGTTCCTCCAATGTACATATCCAATTCTACATATTGACTTCCTTTATTATGAAGTGCTGCTTCAACAGAAGTTGGTGCTGCTATGTTTGCAAATGCATTTGTACTTTCTATTACTAGTCTACCAGAGTCTGGGTTAATATGTGTGGCCATAATTTACGATTCCTATTACTTCCTATTTGTTATATATGTATTTATCAATAATAGATTGTTTGCATACCTTAATTTAAAGTTGGCAAAGGTGAACGGATTCGAACCGCTAATTTTGGATTTGGAATCCAACGTGTTACCATTAGCACCACACCCCTAAACTTCAAAAAAAAAGCCCCTAACAAATTAATGCTAAGGGCTTATATAATATTACTTTTGTTAAAAAGTCACATCAAGACAAACCCCTACCGTTTGGTGGGCACCAATAAAATGATTGTAGACTTGTAATGTGCATTGTAATTCCTTATTTCTTATATTAATTATAACAAAACTATTTATGCTTGTCAACCTTTTAATTTAATTTAGTCAAAAAAATAGGCCCCGAAGGACCTATTTTAAGTTTTGTATATTCTAGTAATTGCTTACTGGAATGACAAGTTACCTGCTGTAACAGCAATCTTCGAAAGATAGTCAGCTGCGTTACCAAGAGATGAAGCCTGGTTGTTTAGCTCAACATAACCATAACGTGTCATGAATGACACTGTAGGTTCGAATGTTGCTGGATCAAGTACTGTGCCTGATGACATCAATGGGATGTATGGGCAATAGAAAGCAGCAGCATCAATTTCGCCGTCGCCTTTATAACCTACAACAATTGGTGTTGAATCAGTTGCGTACTGGTCTACAAATACACGCATAGTGTTATTTAAAGTACCAACAAATTTAGTGTTAGTTGGAGCTTCAAATGGACCTTCAGTTGTTCTTGCAAACGCTGAAGTTGTCGCTGATTGTAGTACTGTTAACATTGTTGGTGAAACAACAACATAGTTACCTGCGCCACGTCTTGTACGTGTAGCAATTAAGTTAGCTGATCTGTTAATAAGAACTGCTAATGCTGCGTGTTGGTCACCTACGAAAGTAGCTGTACCTGATACAGTTGCTTGGTCGTATGTGTCAGTCGCTGCACCTGATAATGTACGTAAAGAAGTAAGTACTTCTTGATCGATTTCAGCAGTAATTTCTTGTGCAAGTGCTTGCATAATTTCTGCTTCCACGTCTAGACCGTGCATTGAATTAGCATCTTGTGCTGCTTCAAAAGTCCAACGTGCTGATAACTTACGTGTTTTCGCTTCAACTGTTTGTTTCAACACTTGAATAGAAAGTTTACGTCCTGCTTCTGCTTCTAAAGAAGAAGTAGATGTTGCAGTACCGTTAGTAGCGTCACCTGAGTAACCTTTTGCAATTGCAAATGGGCTCAATGCTTCGTCACCAGCTACAGCGCCTGCTGCAGTTTGGCCATATCTTACACGTAGAGTGTGAATTTGTCCTACTGGACCAGTCATAGGCTGTACGCCTACTAGTTCGTTCGCGATAACTGTTGGCATTACACGTCTGATAACTGGTAAAATCACTTTATTTAGTGATGCTACGTTACCGGCCATTGTGCTGCCTGCTGCTGCTGATTCTGAAAGATAGTTCTTAGTATTCTCAAGAACTGACTCCATTACAACCTTCTTGTTACCCGTTAAGCCATCTGTAAGGGCGTCTTTTGTAACTGCCCAGTTTTCAAATAGATTCTGTGTCATTTGGAATTCTCCTATTAGTTGATTCCTGCTAACTTTTTAAGGTTAATAATTTCGGCTTCACTTTCAGTTTCCTGCGTAGTGCTAGCCTTGTTACCTGTAATCACAGTCTTCTGCGATTCTTTAAGGGTTTGAGAGCTAGTTGTGCTTGATTCATTAAGTACCGTTGGTAGGTACTTGTTAAATGAAGCTTTTAACTTACTTGTGCTTACGCTTTCAAGTAAATTATTCATTAACTCTTTCTTTTCTTTTGATAATGGAGACATAAGTTCAGCCATAACTGACTCACGCTCGCGGCTTTCGTTAATTTTAGCTACTTTAGTGTTTGCTACATTAACCATTGCCTCTTTATCTTTAATCTCTTTATGTGATTCATCAAGTTGATTCTTCACACTAGAAAGTTCTTTTGAAAGTTTAGAAATATGTGTTCCTTCAGCTAAGTGAGAACCCATAAACTCTGCAGCAAATGTTTCGAACAATTTACGTCCGAACATGTTTTCTTTTGCTTGCTTAATATCTTCTTTTAAACTACCTAACTCTGTTGAAAGTGTTCCTTCAACAATGCTAGCTAATTTAGTAGAAGCTTTGTCTATGAAGTCTGTTTTAGCTTGACTGATCATTTTCTTGCCTTCTGCTACAAGTTTTACCTTTTGTTCAATAAGGTCTTTCTTGTCATTATGGAATTCGTTAAGTTCTGAAGTAAGTTGTTCCATCACAAAGTCTTCAAGCGTTTCGAAGTTGCCTTCTTGTAGCTTTCTATCTTTGCGTAATTCCGTAATTTCCTTGTTAAGTGTTTCCATAACAAACTTATCAAGTAATGTTGCATGTTCTGCAATCTTACGTTTATACTCTACCTGAGCTTCAACTGCCAATTTCTTGTCCGCTGCAAATTCTGCTAACTCTGTATTAATCGTATCTGATACCATTGCGTCTAGTGCTTCCACCATTGACGTTTTGTCAGTTTCGTATCTGTTAGCGAATTCTTCACGTAATTCGGCAGTGATCTCTTCACGAGCTTCACTTAATTTTACTTCCCATGCTTCTGAAAGTGTTGAACGCACTTCCTCGCTTAGGACTTCTGAACTTAGGAGTTGTTCTATTGCATTGTTAGCCATTTAGCTTCTCCTAATATCTAGTTTTTCAATGAACTGTAGTACTTCCTTCTGGAGGTACTTTTCAGCTACTGAATCGTTATTTACTGCTCTTGCAACATCTAGTAAGATGTTACCACGATGTCCATTCATGATTTGCTCAAAAAGTGGATCTGGGTAAGCATCTGGTGCACTTGGATTAGCAACAATATCAACAGTTTGAATTTCAAACTCGCTAACACTACCGCTTTCTGTTACATTACCGCTTCCTCTTGACGAAACGCCAAGTTTAACACCGTTCTCTAATAGGGTTTTACAAATATTTCCCATCGGTGTAGGTAACAATTTTAAACGACCATAGCCATCTTGTCCGTCCATCCACATTTTTTCAATCATGTGAGACACACGGTCTAAATTGACTTGCAAATCATCTGGATGATCTGCTTCGCCTAATACTGAGTAACCAGTTTCTATCTTTTCTTGTATTGCCTTAACGGCTTTTGAAATTTCAGTAACTGGATAAACTCTTGAGTTTTGATTACGCTTATCTCCTTGTACAAAGATTCCTTGCATATACATGCTTTTACCATCTGAGGATGCCTCAGTAATGATTTTTGCTTGTGAATATGATAAGTTCTCTTTAAGTG
>ENA-OSJC01002418-OSJC01002418.1-marine-metagenome-genome-assembly--contig:-NODE-2418-length-14110-cov-8.365994_pt1 | contig 14110 bp, 18 predicted proteins | sample MGYA00237885_ERZ534234 | MGnify/ENA primary metagenome ERZ534234 (study PRJEB26413, sample SAMN06343907) | marine metagenome | isolation source: coastal waters | place: Atlantic Ocean: West Antarctic... | reverse complement strand
TTTATTATAAGTTGTTTATTAAAACTAATTAAACCTAATGCAAAAATTTTTATCATTTAAAAAAATTAATTTGTTTGCATCCTTGCTTGCCTTTATTTTAGTAGGCCTAGCAGTGGTTATTCAAGCACAATATAATTTAGAACCTTGCCCGCTTTGCGTAACACAAAGAATTATTTTTATTGTTATTGGCAGTCTATTTTTATTATTTTCTTTCTTCAGCCCAAGTCAATTAATACGATATATTCATCTCATAAGTCTCTTACTTACAAATATAGTAGGCATCATTTTTGCTATTAAGCACATTTTAATTCAAAGTAAATTGATTATAGTCCCTGCTGAATGTGGTATAGATTTAGATTACATGTTTGAAAATTTTCCATTAACTGAAGCATTCAGTCTTTTGTTCAAGGGATCAGGGGATTGTTCAGAAATTGACTGGTTATTTTTAGGATTAACACTTCCCCAGTTAGCGCTTATTGCTTATATTATGTTTGGCATATTAACTTTATATATTTATAAGAAAATTAATAAATGAATACATTAGAATCAACAATTGGGAATACGCCTCTAGCAAAAATACAAAGAATGGCTAGCAGAGCTATAGGTGATATTTATTTAAAATTAGAAGGAAATAATCCCGCCGGGTCAGTAAAGGATAGACCTGCTTTTTCAATGATTCAACAAGCTGAAGTAAGGGGCGATATTAAGCCAGGCGATACCTTAATAGAGGCAACATCTGGAAATACAGGCATCGCTCTAGCAATGGTTGCAGCTATGAAGGGCTATAAAATAATTTTAATCATGCCAGAAAATCAGTCCATTGAAAGACGTCAAACAATGAAAGCATTTGGTGCTGAATTATTATTAACCTCACAAGAGGGGAGTATGGAACTTGCGCGTGATAAAGCATTTGAAATGCAAAGCGAGGGTAAAGGTATCGTTCTAGATCAATTTGGAAACCAAGATAATCCAAAGGCACATTATGAGGGTACTGGGCCAGAGATTTGGCGAGATACAAAGGGAACGGTGACTCATTTTGTTTCAAGTATGGGAACAACAGGAACAATTGTAGGAACATCAAGATTTCTTAAAGAAAAAAATTCTTCAATACAGATTATTGGGGTTCAGCCAGAAGAGGGCTCACAAATACCCGGTATACGAACGTGGCCAAAAGAATATTTACCTAGTATTTTTGAAGATACCAACATAGATAGTATTAGATTGGTTAGTCAAAATAATGCTGAAGAAACAGCTAGAATTCTTGCTAAAAAAGAAGGTATTTTTTCTGGCGGATCAACTGGAGGAGCATTGTTCGTCGCCCTTGAGATTGCAAAAAAAGACCCCAAAGCAGTTATAGTCTCTATTGCTTGTGACAGGGGAGATCGTTATTTATCAACAGGAATTTTCCCCGCTTAAGCTGTGATACCTTCTCTAGTTTTTGATTTAGAAACCATTCCAGATATTTTGGCTCTTCGTCGTCTATATAAAATTAGCGACAATTTAGGCGATGAAGACGTTGTAAATATTGCAATGTACCAAAGAAGACAGAAAGTGGGCCATGATTTCTTACAATGCCATTTACAAAAAATTGTTGCTATTTCGTGCGTCTTGAAAACTGATGAGCAATTAAAAATATGGTCATTAGGTGATGAAAAAAGTAGTGAGGCAGAATTATTAGAAAGATTTTACGACGGAGTGGAGAAATATTTACCTAATTTAGTAACTTGGAATGGAACCGGTTTTGATTTACCTGTTTTAAATTACCGATCATTGGTAAATAAAGTTTCATCTTCTATTTATTTTGATATGGGAGAAAATAATTCAGACTTCAAGTGGAACAATTACTTAAATCGTTTCCATCAAAGACATATTGATCTAATGGATTTCTTTGCTCTGTATAGCGGAAGAAATAATGCTTCATTAGATCATATAGCAAAATTATGTGGCTTTCCTGGAAAATTAGATATGGATGGAGGCCAGGTTTGGAAAACCTACCTTAAAGGAAATATTAAGTCTATAAGGGACTATTGCGAAACAGATGTGGTTAATACTTATTTAGTTTATCTAAGATTTTTATTTATTAAAACACATATTAATAAAAGCTTATATGAAAAAGAATTACAAGAATTACAAGAAATGCTTGAAAGCTTAGATGGAGCGCATTGGAAATTATTTATTCAAGCATGGCAAAAGTAGTGCGTAACAGAATTGAAAAATCTTTTACAACATTCATATCTTCTGTAAGCCATGAAGGTAAAGGAATTGCTTATCAGGACGATAAGACGATATTTATTGATAATGCTCTTCTTAATGAGGAAGTAGAATATAAGATTATAAAGAAGAAGAAGAACTTAGCGTTCGGTAAAAGTCTAAATATAATAAAGCCATCAACACAAAGAATTGAAGCTAAGTGCGATGTTTATGGAGTTTGTGGTGGATGCTCAATGCAGCATTTTGAGGAAGGAGCCCAATTAGCTTACAAACAAAGAGCATTTGAGGAAGCATTACAACATGTAGGTAATGTTATACCTGAAAGTATATCAAGTCCAATATCTGGACCTTTATGGCATTACCGACATAAGGCGAGATTAAGGGTAAAGTTTGTTATAAAAAAGAATAAGGTATTAATTGGCTTTAATGAAAAAATGTCACATTTTTTAACCAATATGACAGCTTGTCCAGTTTTACCAAAAAAAATATCAGACCTGATTGAGCCGCTTCAAGATCTATTTTTTAAATTATCTATAAGAGATCAAATTCCTCAGATTGAATATGCATCAAATCAGATTCGCCATATTTTAGTTATTAGGATACTTGCATCGCTAACTCAAGATGATGAAAATATTCTAAAATCTTTTCAAGAGATAAATGGAATTGAATTTTGGACTCAGACAAAAGGCTATGATACTGTTAAGCCATTATTTGATAAAACAATAAACCAAATAACATATGAGAATAAAGAATTTAATTTAAAATTTTTATTTCATCCAACTGGCTTTACTCAGATTAATCCATTTATTAATCAAATTTTAATTAGGAAGGTGATGGGATTGTTAAACCCTTCAAAGGGCGATGTAATTTTTGATTTATTTTCTGGCGTTGGAAACTTTACTTTACCTATCGCAACTTCCGGAGCAACTGTTTATGCGATAGAGGGTGATCAAATGCTTGTGGACTCAGGAAACAGTAATGCAATTGAAAATAACCTAAGTGAAAACGTGACTTTTAAAACAGTAGATTTATTTAATATTGAAAAAGAAGAATTACTGTCGTTGGGACAAGCAACTAAGTGGTTAATTGATCCTCCTAGAGTTGGTGCATTAAATTTGATTAATTTAATCGATGATGAAATAAAGCCAAAATTAATTATTTATATTTCTTGTAACCCGGCTACATTGGCAAGAGACGCTGACATATTGGTGAATGAAAAAAAATATATTTTTAAAGAAGGGGGCATAGTTAATATGTTTCCACATACTTCACACATTGAATCAATCGCTGTTTTTGAGGTAAATGAATAATATAAAAAAGCATATAGGAATTTTTTTTACTTGTTGTTTTCTATTGATTGGCTGTTCAGATATACATACAGAAAATATTATTTATTTTGGCATTGCGCAAAGCCCACAAAATTTAGATCCAAGGTTTCAATCTGATGCTGCATCCGAAAGAGTTTCTGAGCTACTCTACTCCCCTTTATTTTATTTTAATAAAGGCTATAAGATTAAATCAAATATAGTCGATTGGAAAAAAGCTACTCCATTAAAATATAAATTTAAAATTAAAAAGCGATTACCTGTATTTCACCATAATAAAAATATGACCATTGAAGATATTATTGCTACATTAGATAATTTAAGGGCTCAGCATAAATCACCATTTTATATAGAGCTAAAGAATATAAAAAATATTATTAAATTATCAAATGTTGATTTTGAAATTAATTTATATAAAAAAGATATAAATTTTTTATCCAGATTAGTATTTTTTATACTGCCAGAAGATTTACTTAGTCAAAATCATAACTTTTCAACCAATCCTATTGGTTCTGGTCCATTTAGATTCTTAGAGAAATATCCTAACCTTAAGATTCAAAGAAGATTAGATTCGCAAATAATTGAGTTAGTTAATATTAAAGACCCAACTGTTCGAGTATTGAAACTTTTAAATGGTGAAATTGACTTATTACAAAATGATTTACCTCTAGAGATGATTAAACTTCTTGAGGCCAAAGATACGATTATTACCTTAAAAGAGTATGGTGCAAATGTCTCTTACATTGGCTTTAACTTTAATGATTTCTTGTTAAGGCAACATAAGTTTAGAAAAGCTTTAACTTTAGCAGTCGATCGTCAATCATTAATAAAGTATTTTTTAAACGATAAAACTAGACTAGCAGAGCAAATTTTACCCCCAGAGCATTGGGCCAATGAAAAGATAAATACTTTAGATTATAATCCCATTTTAGCCAGACAATATATTAAAGAGCTTGGGATTAAGGAGCCGATTGTACTTACATTAAAGACTTCAACGGATCCTTTTAGAGTAAAGATTGCAACCTTAATTCAAAAACAATTTAAAAGTATTGGTGTCAAATTAATTATTAAATCTCTTGATTGGGGAACATATTTTAAAGATATTCAGGCAGGTGAATTTCAATTATATGGTTTAACTTGGGTGGGTATACGAAATCCAGAAATCTATGAAAAAATCTTTAATTCTAAATTTATACCGCCAAAAGGATTAAATCGAGCAGGATATATTAATCAAGAGATGGATGAACTTATTATTAATGCAAAAATATTTAATCAATGGGATAAAGTAATTAAAAAGGTAAATACAGATAATGTTTTTATGCCTTTGTGGTTCGAAGGAAATTTTGCTGCTTTTAATAAGAATATAAGTGGTTATTATATTCATAATGATGGAAGTTGGGATGCCTTGAAAACTGTAAGGAAAAATTATGTCGATTTTAATTAATGTATCGATTAAATTACAACAGCTTACTTTGGTTGAAGTAAAAAAATCAGAATTAAGTGAATCTTTGCTTGAAGTTTGCATGGATTATGGCCCAAAGCGTCACACATGGCATACTAAGGTAATTAAGTCTTACACAGTATCGACTGCGCTAAAAGGAATAGGCCAAACTAAAAATAGTTTTCAAACTCCGATAGGTCTTCATTATATTCGTGCAAAGATTGGTGAAGGCTTACCAGCATTAAGTATTTTTGAGGGCAGAAGGCCTACGGGTGAAATATGGAGTAAGGATAATGCAGTCCTAGCACCCAAGGATGACTGGATTTTATCTAGGATTATGTGGCTATCAGGAAAAGAGTTTGGAATTAATCGTTTAAGCAACTCTGACACAATGCAAAGGTATATATATATTCATGGAACTCATGATGAGAGTAATTTAGGAAAGCCCTTGTCGCATGGATGTATAAGAATGTCTAATGATGATGTTATTGAGCTTTTTGATTTAGTATCCGCAGGCACGTTTGTTCGTATTAATGAAGAATAATTTTCCAATAATATTTTTTTCATCTTTCCTTCAGGTATTAGGTATCTTTATTATTACTTTTTTGATCTTACATTTGTTGCCAGGAGATCCGATTCAAGTCATGTTAGGTGAGTCAGCGGCACTTTCTGATCAAGTCAAGCTTCGGGCAGAGTTGGGACTAGATCAGCCAATATACAAACAAATATTTAATTCATTTTCACAAATAATGCATGGCGATTTCGGTAATTCTATTTTAACTGGCATGCCAATTAAAGAGCAAATAGTTATTGCTATGAAAAATACTTACATCCTTGCACTAATGGCTTTATTTATTGCAATTACATTTGGCATTGCTGGGGGAGTGGTTGCTGCTAAATATAGGGGTTGTTTTTTAGATAAGATCATAATTAATTCCAGTTTATTTTTCATATCAATACCCCACTTTTTTTTAGGCCCATTATTAATGCTTTGTTTATCAATTTGGCTTGGGTGGTTACCAATAAGCGGAATGGATAGCCCATTCTCTATTGTATTGCCAGCGCTAACCTTATCTCTTGGTATGTTGGCTATTATTATTAAAATGACTAGAAATTGTATGATTGAGATTATGGATTCTGATGCTGTTAGAACTGCAAGAGCCAAGGGTATGAAAGAATGGTCAATTACCATCCATCATGTATTCCGATTAGTTCTGATCCCATTAATTACTATCATTGGGATGCAATTTGGATCTTTGTTATCCGGAGCTATTATTACAGAAACATTATTTAGCTGGAACGGGCTTGGATTGCTTTTAGTAAACTCAATCCAAATGAGGGATTACCCCATCACCCAAGCTTGTATTTTTGTTATTGCTATTTCTTATGTTTTGGTAAATTTATTTACCGAAATTTTATACAAAATAGTTGACCCAAGAATGAGGAATATTTAGATTTGAAAAAATTAGTTTTTTTGGTGTGTTTTTTTTGGGTAATAGGAGTAACTATAAAATTACTTTCTAATTTTGATTCAAATCAAATGATATTTGATGAGATTTTGATTCAGCCTAATTTTTCATCTTGGTTAGGTAGAGATGATTATGGAAGAGATATATTTCATCGGTTGGTTGATGGTTTTCTAAATTCTTTTGAAATAATTATTATTGTCACATTTATATCAAGTTTTTTCGGTGTTATAATTGGTGTTATCTCAGGATATTTTGGTGGAAAACTAGATCAATTTTTGAGGTATATAACTACATTATTTATGGCTTTTCCCGGGATATTGCTTGCCATTGCTTTTGCGGCTATCTTAGGCCCAGGTAAATTTAATTTAATTTTTGCCTTATCAATTGGCGGTTGGGTTGGTTATGCAAGACTTGCAAGAGCTCAAACTGTACTAATTAAAAATCTAGATTTCGTTAAAGCCTCTGAAACAATGGGCAGTTCTCATAAAACAATAATAATAAATCATATTTTACCATCGCTTAAAACGCCATTAATTGTTGAAGCTACTTATGCTATTGCTGGTTTAATTATTGCAGAAGCTAGTCTTTCATTTATTGGTTTGGGTTTGCAAGCACCCATGGCTTCATGGGGAGGGATGATGAGGGACAGTGTAAGGTTTTTATTAGTTTCCCCTCACTATGCATTATTTGTTGGCTTAAGTATTATGTCTTTAGTATATTGTATTAATTTTTTTGGCGATTATTTTAATCAAAAATGGGATATTAAAAATAATGAAGACTAATAACTATAAATATTATGATTTAGTTATGGCCGCTTTCGTAACAGTTTTAATTACAGCTAATATAATTGGACCGGCTAAAATTTCACAATTAGACGTTCCCATCTTTGGAGTTGTTACTTTTGGTGCTGGCGTTCTATTTTTTCCGATAGCATTTATTTTTGGTGATATTTTAACTGAAGTATATGGGTATGCTGCATCAAGACGCGTAATTTGGGCAGGGTTTGCGGGTTTAGCTTTTGCTTCTTTTATGGCCTGGGTTGTTGTTGCTCTTCCACCAGCACCTTTCTGGAAAAACCAAGAAGTATATGAAGTTGCTTTTGGTTCTGCATGGAGAGTGGCTTTAGCTGGCCTCATTGCTTTTGCTGCAGGTGAATTCGCTAATTCTTTTGTTATGGCTAAGATGAAAATATGGACAAAGGGTAAGAAATTATGGACTAGAACCATTGGCTCAACTATTATTGGGGAAGGAGTTGACTCTATTATGTTTTACCCTCTTGCTTTTTATAATTCCGGAATTATTCCTAATGAAATGTTAATGTTAGTTGTTGCGGCCCAATTTTTGGCTAAAACAGGAGTTGAAATAGCATTTACCCCCATCACTTATAAAATTATTAAATTTTTAAAAGCAAGAGAAAAAATTGATTTTTATGATACAAAAACAAACTTCAACCCCTTTAATCTTAAAGGTTAGGAGCTTTTATAATGACTTGTTTGATGATTGATATTGAAGGGTTAAGGCTAATTGATTCAGATATTGAAAGAATCAAGCATCCATTGGTTGGAGGCATCATTTTATTTGCCAGAAACTATCAAGATAAATCCCAGCTCATAGATCTTATTATTACTATTAGAAAAATAAAACAAGACCTCCTTATCGCTGTTGATCATGAAGGTGGGCGCGTTCAAAGATTTAAGGATGAATTTACTGATATTCCAAAAATGAGCCATTTTGGAAAAATCTACCAAAAAAATAAAAAATTGGCGAATAAAATTGCCAAATTATCTGGTTGGGTTATTGCTGAAGAGTTGGCAGCAATTGATATTGACTTTAGCTTCACCCCTGTTTTGGATATTGATTATGGCTCTAGTTCAGTTATCGGGGATCGAGCTTTTCACCAAGATATTGATACTATTTGTGAATTGGCCAGCTCACTTATTGAGGGTTTAAATTTTGGTGGAATGCAATCTGTAGGTAAGCATTTCCCTGGGCATGGGTTTATAAAATTTGATACTCATTTAGAAACAGCAACAGATCATCGTACATTAGAAACCATTCAACAAAACGATATGTTAACTTTCGATAGGCTCATAAAAAAAGGAGTTAGGGGGATCATGCCTTCACATGTAATTTATTCATCATGCGACCATAGTCCAGCAGGCCTTTCAGGCTTTTGGCTTCAGAATCAATTAAGGGGTGAGTTGGGGTTTAAAGGAGCAATTTTTAGTGACGATATGAGTATGCAGGCTGCCGAAGATTCTGAAAATAATATTACATTAAGAGTTAAGAAAGCGTTAATTGCTGGATGCGATATGGTGCTTGTATGTAATTCTCCAATTGAACTAGATAAGCTGATTGGGGAGTTGCAATGGAAACCAGATTTGAAATCTTTTGAAAGACTTCAATTAATGAAGCTGAATAGGGGTAAGGGAAATTTAACTTTTTGTAATCACACTATTGACGAAGCACGCTCAATTATTACTGAAGTATGAAAAAAATCGATTTATACTTGTAATTACCTTGAACTTTAAAGCTATAAGCCTTATCCTATTATTGTGTTATTAAATTTATAAGGATTTTAACTACCATGCAAAACAATTTAGACATTGCGGCACAATCGCAATCAGCATTAGCTAGTAATAAGGTTTTAAGAAATACATATGCATTATTGGGCGTTTCTTTAATCCCAACAGTTATAGGGGCATTAATTGGGATGACGATGAATTTTGGCTTTGCAGCTCAAAGTCCAATATTATTCTTCATACTCACCATTGGAGCACTTTTTGGAATGTTCTATTTAATTAGAGCCAACCGAAATAGTAGTCTTGGCGTAGTTTTTCTTTTAGGCTTGACATTCCTAATGGGATTAATGCTCGGACCAATTCTACAAGTTGCGTTTAGTTTAAGCAATGGTGGTCAAATTGTCGGATTAGCTGCAGGTGGAACAGCATCTATTTTCTTAGTTTTATCTGGTATTGCAACTACAAGCAAAAGAGACTTTTCATTTATGGGTAAATTCTTGATGATTGGTTTAATGCTTCTAATTTTAGCTATGGTTGTAAATATTTTCTTTCAAATACCTGCAATGTCATTAGCAATATCTGGAATAGCAGTACTTATCTTTTCTGGTTTCATTCTTTACGATGTTAATAGAATTGTAAGAGGCGGCGAAACTAATTACATAATGGCTACTTTGGCATTATATTTGAATATTTATAATTTATTTGTTCATTTGCTTCATATTCTTATGGCGGTAATGGGAAATAGAGATTAAGAACTATTAGTGTTTATTAAAAACCGTGATTTTTTTCACGGTTTTTTTTTCTTTTATTTTTAAAAAAATCCTGTAAAAGTGTTTTAGATTCCCTTTCTAAGATTCCTCCATGAATAATGCAATGATGATTTAATTCCTTGTTGCCCTTAAGGTTGAATACACTTTCACAAGCACCTATTTTATGGTCATAAGCTCCAAATATTAAGTTACTTATTCTTGCATGAAATATAGCGCCAAGGCACATAATACAGGGCTCAACTGTTACATAAAGGCTGCAATTAAGAAGTCTATAGTTCTCCAGATATTGTCCAGCATCGCGAATAGTTAAAATTTCTGCATGTGCACTTGGGTCATGGTTAGAAATAGATAAATTATAGCCACTAGCAATAATTTTATTTTGATATACTAAAACTGCACCTATAGGAACTTCGTCAGTATCAAAAGATAGTTTTGCTTGTTTTAAGGCCTCGCCCATAAAGAATTGATGTGTTTTATTATCGGTCATCTATAGAGTAAAAAATTATTGAATTTTTTATGTTAATAATGTCATAGTTATTATAATGATTAATATGAAATTGAATATTGTTTTAATATCAACAATTTTCAGCTAAACTTGGGCTAGTAAAATTCTTCCGCAAATAAATTAAGAAAAATTTAATGAAAAAAATAGCTACTACTGAAGTACCAATAAATGAAGTAATTGCTCAAAGATGGAGTCCTCGTGCTTTTGATTCAAATTATATAATTACCGAAGACGAAATTAAATCTTTATTTGAAGCGGCAAGATGGGCACCGTCTTGTTATGGAGACCAGCCGTGGCAGTTTGTTTTATTCAATAAAGGGGATGCGACTGCATGGGCCAGTGCATTAAATTGTTTGTCTGTCGGTAATCAAAATTGGGCCATGGACGCATCAATCTTAATCGTTGTTTGTGCGAATAAAAAATTTAACCATAATAATGAACCAAATCGCTGGGCTCAATATGATACCGGTGCAGCTGCAGAAAATATTTGTTTACAAGCTACTAGTATTGGCCTATCGGCTCATCAGATGGGTGGGTTTGATCTAGATAAAGTAAGAAGCCTATCAAATATTCCTACAAAATTTGATATTCTTGCTTGTATGGTTGTAGGGAAAAATTTAGATGAATCTAAGTTGAGTAAGGTTCAAAAGGACAAAGAAGGTCAAGTACGCTCAAGAAAGCTACTCGAAGATATTTATTTTATTAATGAATGGAAATAGGATTTTTATGACTAATTTAATCACACTAACAGAAAGTAATTTTAAAAAAACAATTGAAGAAAATAAGTTTGTTATAGTAGATTTTTGGGCTACATGGTGTAAACCATGTGTCGCATTTACGCCTATATTTGAAGCAGCTGCTAAAAAAAATAAAGATATAATTTTCGGCATGGTTGATATAGACAAAGATAAAGTTATTGCTGATTATTTTCAGGTTGCAATTGTTCCTGCAGTCTTATTCATTAGAGATCGAGCTGGAATTCATGCGCAAGATGGTGAGCTTGGGGCGCCAGCATTTGATGAAATGATCAAATGGGCTCGCGCTTACGATATGGCAGAAGTAAAAAACTATTTAAAAAATGAAGACAAGAAGGACTAATTAAGATGTGTCTTTAAGAAAATTAATTGGGTCTATAGATTCACCATCTTTTCTTATTTCAAATAAAAGCTTAACTTCATCAGCTCCAGTCTTACCCATTGTACCTATTGATTGACCAGCTTGAACAGATTGACCTTCACTTACAAGCGTTGCTTGCTGATGTCCATATACACTTAGAATATTTCCATCGTGTTTAATAATTGTTAATTTTCCATAACCTGCTAAATCTTCACCTACATATATAACCTTTCCTTTTGCAACTGACCTAATTTCTTGTCCTTCTAATCCCAATATCTCAATACTTTTTTTATCAATTGCTTGATTGAATGACGAGGTTAATTCGCCATTAGTTGGCCATTCCCAGTTTTTTTGATTTTTTGCTTTTAAAGCGGATAGTTTTTTTGATTTTTTTATCGATTTTTTTGAATATACTTCACGAATAACTTTCGGCTGATCAATTTGAATTGGATCCCCAAATTGAAAGTCAACTTCCAAATCTTGCGAAGCAATTTCTTCACTTGTAAGTATATTGTCTTCAATTATTTCACTTTCCTCAAAAGGAATCGTATTTATTAGGCTATCTTTATTTTGAGGCTCAGAAGATTTAGGTTTATTCTTTTTAAGAAGGTCAAATCTTATTTGATCTCCTGGCTTTACAAAATAGGGCTTCTTTAATCCATTTGATAATGCTACTTTTTGATAATCAAACCCACATTTTAAGCTTATACTAAATACCGTTTCACCTTTTTTTACAGTGTAAACATCAGGACACTTTTTTTTACTATATCTTTCTCCTACACCTTCCACTGGTGCAGGAAATTGAGAGGCACAACCAGATAAGAAAAGTGACAATAATATTAAAAATTTTTTTTTCATTTTACTCTTTTACCCATTCTTTGATATTTTGCATATTTTTATGATCAGTTAAATCACCATGAATAGGTGTAATTGAAACTATTTTATTTTTAACTGCATTAAAGTCTGTTCCGGGACCACCATCATTAGGCTCTCCTGCAGCCCCTATCCAAAAAAGTGTCTCTTTATTCCCGCCTTCACCTTTAATTGCTGGTTCTGCTGCGTGTCTTTTCCCAAGCCTTGTTATTTCTATTCCTTTTAAGTCATTATAAGGAACATCTGGAACATTAATGTTTAGCAAGGTTGTAGCAATCTTTTTTTTATTATATAACTTAATTAAGTCAACGGTTACTTTTGCAGCAGTTGTAAAATTTTTTGGGTTATCGTTCCCCATTGATACAGCAAAAGATGGAATGTTCAGGAGGTAACCTTCCATTGCTGCAGCAACAGTTCCTGAATAAATAGTATCATCACCCATATTTGGTCCATGATTAATCCCGGATACAACTAAGTCAGGAATAAAATTTATTAAACCAGTAAGTGCAATATGAACGCAATCCGTTGGCGTGCCATCAATATAATAAACATTTTTATCTACTTTTGTTACCTTAACGGCTTTATCTAAAGTAAGGGAGCTGCTAGATCCGCTTCGATTTCTATCTGGAGCAACAACTATTAAATCAGCAATTTTCTTTAATTCATCTATAAGAGTTTGAATTCCAACTGCTTGGTATCCATCATCATTTGAAATTAATATTTTCATAATCTTCTTGTGACCTTACAAAAAAACATAGTTGATAAAAAAAATATACAAGATAAAATAATTTGATATAGAGCCATAGATTGAGAAACTCCAGATTCGCTGTAAAAACGTACGACGCCTTCAATAAAAAAAAGCAATATAAACATACTTGACCATTGGTAAGTGTACCTATTCTTTTTTAAAATACCAGATAATGGGATTAAGAGAATTACAGATTTAATTACCATTAATGATCCCATGCTATTGAGTGGGTTATAAAATATTTCCCAAAATAAATTTAATATAATTAATCCAATCAAACTTAAGGACGCAGTATAAAAAAGTTTATTCATACGTTAAGCTTTAAACTAATTTTTCCCAATCTTATGCCTTGAGCAATGCATAATTTTTTTTCATCATCAGAAATAGAATGAGGATTTTTATGGGTGCTAGCGTGACTTGCTCCGTAAGGAGTGCCACCAGAAGTGGTTGTTGCTAACTCAGGAAGTGAATAAGGAAGACCTAATAAAATCATACCCATATGAAATAAGGGAATTTGCATACTTAATAATGTTGACTCATTCCCACCATGTAGCGAGCTAGAAGATGTAAATACGCAGGCGGGTTTGTTCTCAAGAGAGCCCTTTAACCATAGTGGAGTTGCAGTTTCAATAAAATATTTCAATGGTGCTGCTATATTTCCAAAGCGAGTTGGGCTTCCGAGTGCCAGCCCAGAGCAATTCTCAAGATCATCAAGCGTGACATAAAGTGACCCAGAGTCTGGAATTGAGGCTCTCTGTTTTTTTATATCTGGATAAATTTCCGGCACCGTCCGTATTTTTGCTTGAGCACCATCTACTGAGTTAATGCCTCTAGCTATAAGTGATGCCATTTCTTTTACAGAGCCACTTTTTGAATAATAAAGAACTAGTATTTCATTCATTTAAATTTTTTGGCTAATAATGCAGCTACCCCAATATAATTTTGCGGGGTTAAATTCAAAAGGTAGCTTTTATCTTCTTTGGGCAGGTTTAAAAGTTTTATAAATGAATGTAATGATTCTTTGTTTATATTTTGATTTCCTCTAGTTAAATTCTTTAGCTTTTCATATGGATTTTTTATTTTATTTTTTCTCATAACTGTCTGAATGGGCTCAGCAAGAACTTCCCATG
>ENA-OSJC01002408-OSJC01002408.1-marine-metagenome-genome-assembly--contig:-NODE-2408-length-14156-cov-3.323603_pt1 | contig 14156 bp, 15 predicted proteins | sample MGYA00237885_ERZ534234 | MGnify/ENA primary metagenome ERZ534234 (study PRJEB26413, sample SAMN06343907) | marine metagenome | isolation source: coastal waters | place: Atlantic Ocean: West Antarctic... | reverse complement strand
AGCTTCAATTCCACCAGCAGCACCTAAAAGATGACCTGTCATCGATTTTGTGGAGCTGACTTTTAAATTTGTACTATGTTCTTTAAATAAAGAAATAATAGCTGCCGTTTCATTCTTATCATTGAATGGTGTTGAAGTACCGTGAGCATTTATATAGTCTATATTAGAAAGGTTCAAAGAAGAGTCTAAAATAGCTCTTTCCATGGCTTTTAAAGCACCTATGCCACCTATAGCAGGTTGTGTTATATGAAAGGCATCATCAGTTGATCCATAACCAGCAAGTTCAGCAAGTATATTCGCACCTCGATTTAAGGCGTGTGATTCTTTCTCAATTACTATCATCCCAGATCCTTCTCCAAGTACAAATCCATCACGAGAATTTTCAAATGGTCTACTAGCTTCTTCAGGGTTTTCATTATTTTGTGAAAGGGCCTTCATATTTGCAAAACCTGCAATTGTTAAAGGTGTTATGCTTGCTTCAGTACCACCAGTAATCATTACATCTGCATCCCCAGCTAAAATAAGCCTCATGGCCAGTCCTATTGCATCAGTTGCTGAAGCACATGCCGAAGTGATGGTTTGATTTGGACCACGGAAACCCCATCTAATTGATAAGTGACCTCCAGCTATATTAGAAATCATTTTTGGAACAAATTGAGGTGAAACCCTGCGGGCACCTTTATTTTCAATATTAGAATGTTGTTCTTCTAGGGTTTGTATCCCACCAACACCTGTTCCAATTGTAACTCCGATACGGTCAAGATCTAATTCTTGAGATTCCAACCCAGCCATATCAACTGCTTCTTTAGTTGCAATTAGAGCATAAGTTGAAAATGGATCTAGTTTTCTGAGTTCTTTTGGGTCAAGTATATTTTCTGGATGAAAGTCTTTTAATTCCCCAGCAATTTTCACTCTATGATTAGAAGAGTCAAAACAAGTAATTGGAGCAATCCCACTTTTTCCGTTTATAAGACTATTCCAATAATCATTAACATTATTACCATTTGGTGCTAACACACCCATCCCTGTAATTACAATCTTTTCACGTTTCATAGCCGAATTATTATTTTTTTATCTTTTCTATATAATCTACAGCTTTTCCAACTGTAGTAATATTTTCAGCTTCTTCATCTGGAATTTCAATTCCAAATTCCTCTTCAAATTCCATTATTAATTCAACTGTATCTAAAGAGTCAGCACCTAAATCATTTACAAAATGTGCTTCAGACTTAATTGAATCTTCTTCAACTCCGAGTTTATCAATAATTACTTCTTTAACTTTATCAAATGTAGACATGTATTCTCCTTGTTTAATTAATTACCCTACCACCATCAACGGTAATAGTTTGTCCAGTTATGTAGTTCGCTTCATCAGAAGCTAGAAATAAGGTAGTATAGGCTATATCTTCAGGAATCCCAGTTCTAGCCTGAGGTATTCTTTTAAGTAGTTCTTCTTTTGACTTTTCAGGTAAATCATTAGTCATTTTAGTTTCGATCCATCCTGGTGCAATACAGTTCACAGTGATACCGCGAGTCGCAACCTCTTTAGCCACTGATTTTGTCATTCCAATTAATCCCGCTTTAGATGCTGCATAATTAGCTTGACCAGGGTTTCCGGTTAAACCTACAATTGATGAAATATTAATTATTCTTCCTGATTTATTTTTCATCATTGGTCGGATAGCTGCCTTCATTCCGTAAAATGCTGCTTTTAAATTAGTATTTAAAACGGTATCCCATTGCTCCTCATTCATTCTTATCAAGAGAGCATCTCTTGTTACACCAGCATTATTTACTAAAATATCTAATTTCCCATAGTCTTTTGAAACATTTGAAATTACATCTGTAAAAGAATCTCCATCACTAATATCGCATTTAATATATGAGGCTGAGAAACCATTTTTTTTGATTTTTTCTGATAATAATTTTATTTTATCTTTTGATCGTGCAATACAAATAACATGTGCACCCGCTTCAGATAACTTTAGTGCTATTACTTCACCAATGCCTTGAGATGCTCCAGTGACAACTGCAACCTTACCAGATATTTTAAACATTTAAGTCCTTTAATTCTTGAAAAGTACCAAATCCTACAGTTTTTAATTTACGGTTAATACGTTTATTTAAACCCTGTAAAACCTTTCCGGGTCCAACTTCGAAGAAAGATTGAATACCCAAATTATTGATTGCAATAATTATATCAGACCAGAGTACCGGGTTTTCTAATTGTTTAATTAAACAGTCTTTAATCTTAGTTTTATCTGTTAATGGTTTGGCATTCACATTTGTAAAAAGAGGATAATTCGCATTTGAAAAATGTGCTTTTTCTAAGGCATTTGATAGATCTTCTCTTGCTGGTCTCATTAAAGGGGAGTGAAAAGCTCCACTTACATTCAATTTAATACATATTTTTGCTCCGGACTCTTTTGCAATTTTCATCGCCCAGTCTATTGCTTTAGTATCACCCGAAATAACAATTTGTTGCGGTGAGTTAAAATTTGCAATTACAACTAAACCAGCACCCTTATAACTTTTACAGATTTCAGTAATTAAATTATCCTTAAGCCCTACTATTGCAGACATTGAACCTTTTTTTTGTTCACCAGCAGCAGCCATACTTTCTGATCTAACTTTAACTAAGTTAAGACCTGTCTCAAAATCAATCGAACCAGCAATTGTAAGAGCTGAATATTCACCAAGACTATGTCCAGCAACAACCGAAGGAGTAAATCCTTTTTCAAGAAGAAGAGTACCTAGTATTACAGAAACAATATAAATAGCAGGCTGAGTATGCTGGGTTTGAAGAAGGGTCTCATCAGGACCTTTAAAAATAATTTTTTGAATATCATAACCCATTATATGATTGGCTTTTTGGAAAAGGTCTAATCCAACTTCAGTATTCTCATATAAATCAAATCCCATTCCAACTTTTTGAGATGCTTGACCCGGGAATAACCATGCAATATTATTTTCAAATGTTACCATTTAAGTAGAATACTTCCCCATGTAAAACCGGCTCCAAAAGATGATAATAAAACATAATCACCATTTTTAATTTTATCATCTTCTACTGCTTCATTTAGGGCAATTGCTATTGTTCCAGCAGTCGTATTTCCATATTTATCGATATTTATCAGAACTTTATCCTTATCAATACCGCATCTTTCTGCTGCAGCATCGATAATTCTTTTATTGGCTTGATGGGGTATAAAAATGGCTATTTGATCACCCGATAAATTATTTTTTGATAATATTTGGGCTGAAACATCAGCCATACCTCTAACAGCATATTTAAAAACAGCTTTTCCATCTTGTTTAATAAAATGTTCCCTATTCTGAATCGATTTAGTAGTAGCTGGTATTCGACTCCCACCGCCTGGAACAATTAAATATTTTCCACCGGAACCATCCATATGTAATAGAGAATCAATAATTCCATTCTCCTCATAAGTTGGTTGTAAAATTACTCCACCACCTCCATCACCAAATATTACACATGTATTTCTATCTTTATAATCTAAAATTGAAGTCATGGTATCAACACCAATTACCATTACATTTTTATACATTCCAGAACGGATAAATGCGGAACCTGTTTCAAGTCCATAAATAAATCCTGAACAAGCAGCGCTTAAATCAAAGCCCCAAGCATTTGTGGCCTTGATATTATTTTGAACTATTGCAGCTGTAGAAGGGGTAGAATGATCTGGTGTGACAGTACCTATTATGATAATATCAATTTGATCGGGGGATAGATTACTCTTTTTGAGAAGGTGGAGTGCAATTTTAGTTGATATATCTGAACTAGCCTCTTCAGTATTCACAACATGTCTTTGTGAAATTCCCGTACGAGATTTTATCCATTCATCTGATGTTTCAACAATTTTAGCAAGATCCTGATTTGTCATTACTTTTTCAGGAACGCTATGTGCAGTGGCAACTATCTTAGCTGTAATATTGGACATTAATTAGTTATTAAATAATTAATAACTGTAAGGACCAGCTACGATACTGAAACAACAGGACGGCCACGATAGTAACCGCAACTAGGACAAGCTCGATGTGGCATTTTTGTTTGACTGCATTGCGGACAATCAGTTGTTGATACAGCATTTGACTTATAGTGTGTTCGGCGTTTTTTACTTCTTGCTTTAGATTGTCTTCTTTTTGGCAGTGCCATTTTCTCTCCTTGATACTATTTTGTATTTATTTTTTTTAACTCATCCCAAGCATTATTTTGTTTGGGTGTCGTGCATGAACAAAATTTATGATTTCTATTGCTACCGCATATCAAACATAAGCCTTTACAATCAATAGAACATAAAGGTTGCATTGGCTTTTCTAATGCTATTATATCAATAAAAAAATCACCAAGTTCTATGTGTTTTTGTTTTTCAGAAAAAGTTATCAGGTCATTCTTTTCAGTTATACTCTTAATATACTTATCATTGATAAGAGTGATAGCGATTGGCAAAACATGATCGCAAGGTATTTTATCCAGGCACTTAACGCATTCAAACTGAGTCTTAGCAATTAATTCTCCATTGACTTCATAACCATTTTTGGACTTCTTAGAAGAAATTTTACAAGAAATTTGATCATTGATAAAAAATACTCCTTTATCAGGTAAATTTTTTATTTCAATATCATATAATTTGTTCGAAAATCCTAGATCCAAGTCTGTTAACATTAAGTTCATTATTAGTTATAAAATTACTCTTATACTTGGTTTTATCCAATATTGAAGGTCTTTTAAAATACTGAAATTTAGTTATTCTTTTTCCGATGTAAGTTCATCTATGATACTTGTTTTGTTTTCATCTGTAGTGCTTTCCAATATATCGCTGAATTCATCAAGTCCATTTTCATTATTTAGTTCTTCATTTATTTCGTCTTCATCTTTTCGTTCAAGAACATCATCATCATCTGACTTTTTCTTAAAAATAATAAATATTAAGGCTTGTCCAACAGAAAAAATAGATAGAGCATATGAGAAAATTGATAATCCTATTAAGAAATAAGAAATAGATAAAATGATACCTGGAAAGGAATGAGGTAGATTTGTACCATTTGAGATATTTTCAAATAATGGAAATAGAAGAGGTATATTGAATTTCAAATTAAACAAATTTGATAGCGACGTATTAATTTCATTTGAATAATTAGCCATCCAAGCAGGGAATACAAGGGAAGTTGCATAGTTTGAAATATTTAAAAAGCTCTCGCCCATTGCTAAATTATTTCCAAAAACATATTCTATAAAACCAATACTACTCAACCAAAACCAAGTGAGTATTTGAACACTAATAAAAACCAAAGGTAAAAGAATAGTATTATAAACTATCAAACGCCATGGTTGGGACCACGTAATTGAATAAGATTGAAAAACAGTCCCCATTGTATCTTCTTCATATATAGCAACTATAGATGGTGAGGAGTTAATAGACGTAAAAAAAACAAATATTGTATAAATTGTAAAAATAGAACCAAAAAAATATATTATATAAGGTATTGAAATAAAAAAAGGACCAACTAAAGGAATTCTTCCCAAAAATCCAAAAAATCCAGCTAAAAGGATAAATAAAACTATTATAACTAAAATAGTTAATGGTGCAAATATTATAGAGTACCAATGCTTATAAACAAAAGACCATGAATCCTTTGCGGAAAAGAATTCATTCCCTTTCAATTGTTTTAAAGTAATACGGTTGACAGCAGCGCTTGCTAGAAACAGTATAAAAAGCCACGAGAAAATTCCCATATTATAAAATGTCTTACTGATAAAGCTTAATTCATAATTTTGAACATATGGGTATAATCCATATTCAGATATTGCACTAAAAAGATCAAATCCAGAGAGATAAATCGAAAAATATGTTGAAATCCAATAAATTACATAGCCTAATAGATTCGCTAATAAAAATACCCATATTTTCTTACCACTTAATGCTATTCTTGGAGAAAGGAAGATATCTCTGAAATTAAAACTAAGGTTAAAAGGGGTCATCTAAATCTCCATCAAATTAAATATTAATCACTGTTCTTTTCTTACAAAATCTACCCATGTTGACATACTTAAATCTTTTGAGAGTGCATTCGCTGCAATTTTAGCAGAATTATAATTATCATAACTTCCAACCCTTACTCTATAAAATATTTCAGTTGATTTAAATACAACTTTTTGAATATATGAATCATATCCTTTTTTTATCAGCTCATGAGAATATAATTGAGCATCTTTTAACATTTTCTTTGAGGTGATTTGTATAGTAAACCGATCAGTTCTTTGAGCAATTGAAGACTCTCTAGAAGGGTTTTTTACCTTTAAAGTCTTTTTTATTGATGCTTGAACTATTTTAGGAACAGGCTTTTTATCCTTCTCTTTATTAGAAAATCTTTTTTTTTCCTTGACATTCTCTTCTTCGACCTCTTCTTCAATTTCTTCTTCGATCTCTTCTTCGATCTCTTCTTCAATCTCTTCTTCGACCTCTTCTTCAATCTCTTCTTCAAGCTCTTCTTCAAGCTCTTCTTCAATCTCTTCTTCAAGCCAATCTTCATTTTCAATTATTTCTTCATTTTCTTTGATAATTTCTTTATCAGAAATATCTAAAATGGAAAAATTAAAAATTTGATTTGAAATTTCATCACCATATTCAGAAATAAAAACTTCTATAGAATATCCACCAGGATAGTCTGGTATAAAAGTCATTTCATTTCCATTATTAGTTGCAATAAGATCATTTGAATTCATAAGAGAACCATCCGGTTGATCAGATAATGTCCAAAAATAATCAACATCATTATTTTCATCGGGCTGGTCAGCAGTAATTTTGATAGGTTTATTTACATAACCTTCAATTCCATTACCATCACATGAAATGATAAAGAGTAAAAGTAAGAAAAATAGATTTTTAAACATAATTATTTTTTGTTAGCTAGTAAGAATTTCACTCTCCGTGAAGAAAAAGGCAATTTCTTTTTCTGCATTTTTATCACTATCTGAACCATGCACTGCATTTTCTTGAATGCTAGTTGCAAACTCTTTTCTTATCGTACCTTCTGATGCTTCGGAAGGATTTGTTGCACCAATAGTATCTCTCCAAGCTTGAACAGCATCCTCTTTTTCTAAAACCAATACCATACATGGACCAGACGTCATAAAAGATGTTAATTCTCCAAAAAAAGGCCTTTCTCTATGGACATCATAGAATCCTTCAGCTTGTTCCAAACTCATTTTCAAAAGCTTAGCAGAAATTATATTAAAACCATTTTTTAATATACTATCATATACTTTCCCAGTATAAAGATTCTTAACAGCATCAGGTTTTATTATAGCAAAAGTTTTATTACCCATTATTTTTCCTTTATTTTTTTTCCATTAGATTTTTCATTAGTTGCCCAATATCTGCTACTGATTTTGCAACAGTTATTCCACACTCTTCTAAAATTCTCATTTTTGCATCTGCTGTATCATCCCCACCAGATACTATTGCACCGGCATGTCCCATTCGTCTTCCAGGAGGAGCAGTTTGACCTGCAATAAACCCAACAATTGGTTTAGTCATATTTTCTTTTGCCCATTTTGCTGCCTCAATTTCCATTTGGCCACCAATTTCACCGATGATTACAACTCCTTCAGTTTCTTTATCATCTTCAAAAAGAGCAAGGCAATCTTTCATAGTTGTACCAATAATTGGATCGCCACCAATTCCAATAGCAGTTGTTTGTCCTAGGTCAACATTTACTAATTGATCAATTGCTTCATATGTCAGCGTACCTGATTTTGAGATGACTCCAATATTACCTTTCTTACATATAAAACCTGGCATGATTCCAAGTTTACATTCATCGACGGTTATAATACCTGGACAATTAGGACCTATTAAACGAGCATTATGTTTTTTAACTATTTGTTTTGCTTTAGTCATATCTTTAACGGGGACACCTTCTGTAATACAAACAATCACTTTTATACCAGCAAGGACAGCTTCAATTATAGCATCTGCAGCAAAGGGTGGAGGTACAAATATAATTGAAGTATCTGCTTTTTCATTCTCAACTGCTTCAATTACCATATTATATACAGGAATTTGGTTATCTAATGTTTTTTTTCCACCCTTACCTGGCGTAACTCCAGCGACAATATTAGTTCCATATTCAATCATTTGTTTAGAATGGAATTGGCCTTCAGATCCAGTTATACCTTGTACAACAACTCTTGAATATTTATTAACTAAGATAGACATATTATAAACTCTCCAAATTTAAAGCTGCATTAACAACTTTTTTCGCGGCATCTTTCATTCCAGTTGCAGGAATAATTGAGACTCCAGATTTTTTTAAAATCATTTGTGCTTCATCTGCATTCGTACCTTCAAGCCTGACTACAACTGGTACTTTTAAACCTAATTCTGTTACAGCTTGAACAACTCCATTAGCGACGCGATCACAGCGGACAATACCACCAAAAATATTAATTAAAATTGCCTTAACATTTTTATCTGCTAGGATGATTCTAAATCCGTTTTTGACTGTATCTGCATTTGCTGATCCACCAACATCTAAAAAATTTGCAGGTTCACCTCCCGCAAGCTTAATAATATCCATAGTTGCCATTGCTAAACCAGCACCATTCACCATGCATCCAACATTTCCATCTAGTTTAATATAATTTAAATTGAATTTGCTTGCTTCAACTTCATAAGGATCTTCTTCTGATAAATCCCGCATTTTAACTATCTCGTTTTGCCTAAAAAGAGCATTACCATCAAAATTAAATTTTGCATCTAGAGCTATAATATGGTCATCATTTGTTTTTACAAGAGGATTTACTTCTAGTAAAGATGCATCTGTTGAAGTGTAGCATTTATACATTTTTAAAAATATTTGTGTAGCTTCTTTAAAAGCTTGTCCTTCTAACTTTAAACCATAAGCTAACTGACTTGCTTGAAATCTTCTCATGCCTAAAAGAGGATCAATCCAAACTTTAATAATCTTTTCAGGCATTTCTTTAGCGACTTTCTCTATTTCAACACCACCTTCAGTTGAGACCATAAATACATCTACTTCTTTATTTCTATCAAGTGTAATAGCAGCATAAAATTCTTGGTCTATATCTACTCCGGCTTCAATTAAAAGTCGTTGAACTTCTTTTCCTTCTGGCCCTGTTTGATGTGTTATTAAAGTCATTCCTAGGATTTCTTCAGTTAGTTTTTTTAATTCCTCAGGAGTCTTTGCTAATTTTACGCCACCACCTTTTCCTCGACCTCCAGCATGAATTTGAGCTTTTACAACAACAGGAGATGTATTTAATTTTTTAAAAGCTAATATAGATTCTTCAACACTAAAAGCAGGCATGCTTTCAGGTGTTTCGATATCATATTCTTTCAAAATCATTTTTCCTTGATATTCATGTATTTTCATTTTTAATTCCTTATTTCAGTACCTGCTTGACCATTTAAGGCCTCTTTTATACAGGAAATAGATGTGATGATTACTTTCTCTCCGCGATGTTTAAGAAAATATAAGGCAGCTTTAATTTTAGGTGCTATACTTCCTTCTTGGAAAACATTTTCATTATATAATTTCTGAGCCTCTTTTGCAGTCATATAAGATACGGGTTCTTGTTTTTTTGTACCAAAGTTTTTATAAATATTATCAACATCAGTTATAATCCATAATTCTTTCGCTCTAATAATATGTCCCATTTTTGCTGCAGTATAATCTTTGTCAATTACCGCATCTAAACCTTCTATATATCCATTCTGATTATTATAAACAGGGACACCACCTCCTCCTGTCGCAATAACTATAGTTCCATTTTCAACTAGTGTTTTGATTGATTTTCCATGCATTATATAGTCTGGCATAGGTGAAGGGACAACACGTCTCCAAGATCCTCTTTCTTGCTCTTTAATTTTCCAATCAAATAATCTACACATTTTATCTGCTTGGATTTTATTGTATCGCTTTCCGATAAATTTATTAGGGTTTCTAATAGCTGGATCTTTTGCATCGACAAGAACTTGAGTAATAAGTGTTACAACTTCTCTATCAATTTTAAGGTCTCTTAATTTATTTTGGAATGATTGTTGAATCATATATCCAATCGTTCCTTGGGTTCCAGCAACACAAACACCCATTGGAAGAGGAGGAACCTCTTCAAAAGTTAAACTCATTCTAAGAAGGTCATTTCCAATTTGAGGTCCATTACCATGATTAATACATAAATTATAATTAAGTTTTAGAAAATGACTTATTCCTTCCAAGGTAGCTCTTGTGTTTGCGAATTGCTCTTCAATTGTCCCAATTGTTTCTTTTGGACAGATACTATTACCGCCCATTGCTATCATAGCTGTAGGTTTCAATTAATTCTCATCTAAGAAAGGATATCTATAGTCCTTGGGTGCATTAAATGTTTCTTTAATCGTTCTCACAGAAACCCATCTTTGCAAATTTATTTCTGACCCCGCTTTGTCATTTGTACCTGAGGCTCTTGCTCCACCAAAGGGTTGTTGTCCTACAACAGCTCCAGTTGGTTTGTCATTAATATAAAAATTTCCGGCTGAAAATTTCAAAGTATCTTTCGCCTCATTAATTGCTTTTTTGTCTTCACCCATTACGCATCCAGTTAAGGCATAAGGGGATGTAGTATCAACTAATTCAAGGGTCTCCATCCATTTATCTTTATCATATAAAAAAATTGTTAGTACTGGACCAAAAATTTCTTCTTCCATAGTCTTAAAATGAGGATTTGTTGTAATTATAGTTGTTGGTTCGATAAAGAAACCAACTGTATCATCATAGTTTCCGCCAGATATAATTTCAGCTTCATTTGAATCCTTTGCAAAAGCTATATAAGAAGCGATATTATCAAATGCTTTTTTATCAATAACAGCATTCATAAAATTAGAAAAATCTCTTGGGGGCCCCATTTTAATAGTTGATATCTCTGAAAGGTAAAGATCTTTTAGTTTAGGCCATATATCTCTTGGAATATATGCTCGTGACATTGCAGAGCATTTTTGTCCTTGAAATTCAAATGCTCCTCGAATCATTGCAGTTGATAATTTATCAATATTTACAGAATGATGTGCAATACAAAAATCTTTACCGCCAGTTTCTCCGACAATCCGAGGGTATGACTTGTAATTTTTGATATTTGAGCCAACTGTCTTCCAAATATGTTGAAAAGTTTTGGTGGAACCGGTGAAGTGAATTCCTGCTAAATTTGAATTATTTAAAACAGGGTTACCAACCTTAGAGCCATCTCCAGGAATAAAATTTATTACTCCTTCTGGAAGACCTGCTTCTTCTAAGAGCTTCATTATATAATAACTTGAAAGTACTGAGCTAGAAGCGGGTTTCCATAAAGCCACATTTCCCATTAAAACAGGAGCGGAGGGGAGGTTCCCCGCAATAGATGTGAAATTAAAAGGAGTTATAGCAAAAACAAAACCTTCAAGAGGGCGATACTCTAGTTGGTTAGAGACTCCCTCTGGTGATATAAGATTTTGTCTTGAGTAAATAGTCTCGGCAAATTCTGCATTAAAATTAAAAAAGTCAATTAATTCACAAGCTGAGTCAACTTCTGCCTGATATACATTTTTACTTTGATTTAACATTGTAGCAGCATTAATTCTATCTCTCCAAGGACCTTTTAAAAGGCTGGCTGCATTTCGAAAAATATTACACCGTTCTTTAATTGAGGTTTTTGACCATGATTTCCATCTCTCAAGGCTTCTAGTTATTGCGAGGTTTACTTCAAAATCACCTGCTTTATGATAAACTGCTAATACTTTTTGGTGGTCATGAGGTTGAATGCACTGACCAGTATCTTGGGTGAAAATTTCTTTTCCATCTATAATTATAGGTATCTCAATTTTTTGAGAACTTAGATTATCATATTCTTTTTCTAATTTAATTCTTTCTATTGATCCAGGTATATAGTTTAAAACGGGTTCGTTAATTGATTTCATATTAAAATTCACTTTAAATTTTTAAAAATGGTAGAAACAATACATTAAAATTACAGGACAATATTTTTTATGACAACAAACAGAGTTATTTATTTTTCAATTTAATTTCCAGTTCATTTGCTTGGTTTTTAAAACGATTTAATTCTAATTGCATTGAATGTAAATCTATAGCAGTTACTAATTTTTGTCGAAATATAGAGGCTCCAGGAAAACCTTTGATATAATTTGAAAAGTGTTTCCTCATTAAATTTGCCCCGGCTTGTTCACCTCGACTTTTTATAAGTAATTTAAAATGTCTTTCACATGTTTGAGCAATCTCTAACAGAGAGGGAGGAGAAGGTTTTGGGTTTCCATTAATACTTGCTATAGCATCTTTGAAAAACCATGGGTTACCAAAAGCTGCTCTTCCAATCATTACAGCGTCACATCCAGTATTATCAAACATTCTAGCTATATCATCTACTTCACGAATATCTCCATTTCCAATTATAGGAATCTTACAAGAATTTTTTAGTTCTTTAATCTGATTCCAATCTGCTTTTCCAGTATATCTTTGTTTGGTTGTCCTCGGATGCAAGGTAATAGCTTTTATACCAATAGATTCTAGGCGAGGGCCTACTTCGGGAATAATGATTTTTGTAAGATCCCAACCCATTCGCATTTTTACTGTTACAGGTATTTCCGGTACTGACTCTACTACGGCTGTGGTGATATCATCCATTAAACACAAATCTTTAAGTGCAGCTGACCCTCCACCTCTTTTTGTAACTTTAGGAACTGGACAACCATAATTAATATCTAAAATATCTGGTGAGAAGGTATTGTAAACATACTTAGCAGCTTTGCTCATAATTTCTGGATCACTTCCAAAAATTTGTATTCCTATAGGTCTTTCTAGTTCATCAAATTTAATCAGGTTTAGAGTTTTGGTATTTTCTCTAATTATTCCATCTGCAGATACAAACTCTGAATAAACCATTCCTGCGCCCATTTCTTTGCATAAAATTCTAAATGGATAATCTGTCACTCCGGCCATTGGCGCGAGGAATACGGGGGTAGAGATTTTAATGTTACCTATTTTCACTATTAGAAATTAAAATTACATCTACCAAAAAACTAAATAAGAGTATATTTATAATAAAACTTTATAAATTAAAAATAAATTTGTTAGGCAGTATAATTGTCTTAATTTGCCTAGCTTTTTTTAAATAAAATAAGATCAACATAATTATGAGTAGAATTTGTGATGTAACAGGTAAGAAGCCAATGTTTGGTAATAATGTAAGTCATGCAAATAATAAAAGCAGACGTCGTTTTAACATTAATTTACAAAAGAAAAAATTTTGGTTACCAGATGAGAATCGTTATATAACCTTACGATTGTCAACGCGAGGAATGCGTTTAATTGATAAGCAAGGAATAACAAAGGTAGTAAAAGACCTTAGATCTAAGGGTATTAAAGTTTAATAAAATTATATAAATATTATTATTTAAAAAAAGCCTTGGATATTGTTCCAAGGCTTTTTTTATGTTTTAAACCATATCAGGTATTCTTTATAACTATTTTTTATTCATGTTGTCTTCTTATAAAAGCAGGTATCTGTAGATCTTTTCCATATATAACTGGAGAGTCAGAAGTATCATCAAAAACAATAGAAGGCTTTTTCTTTTCTTTATTATTTTCAGTATTCTCTTTTTGATCTAACTTTTTTTGAATATGTAATGGTTTATTATGCTGTTCTTGAAGTTGGCGTGTAGGTGGAGCCTCTTGAGGGTTCGTGTTACTAATTTGTTGCTCTTCTTCAATTTCAGATACTACTTTTGGCATATTAAATCCAGTTGCGATTACAGTAACCCGAATTTCATCTTTTAAATCAGGGTCAATAACTGCTCCAAAAATAATATTTGCGGAAGGTCCTGCTTCTTCAAATATTATTGAGGTGGCTTCATTTGCTTCCATGAGTGTTAAATCATTTCCACCTGTAATATTCACTAAAACACCTTGAGCTCCTTTAATTGTCGCATCATCAAGTAATGGGCTAGATATAGCTTGCTGAGCAGCTAAGACAGCTCTTTCTTCACCTGATGCTACTCCTGTACCCATGATAGCTTCTCCCATATTTTTCATAATAGTTTCAACATCAGCAAAATCTAGGTTAATATGGCCTTGTACATTAA
>ENA-OSJC01002407-OSJC01002407.1-marine-metagenome-genome-assembly--contig:-NODE-2407-length-14159-cov-5.960091_pt1 | contig 14159 bp, 4 predicted proteins | sample MGYA00237885_ERZ534234 | MGnify/ENA primary metagenome ERZ534234 (study PRJEB26413, sample SAMN06343907) | marine metagenome | isolation source: coastal waters | place: Atlantic Ocean: West Antarctic... | reverse complement strand
TCATTTCAAATATCCAATATTGATTCTGGAACAGGCGCAACTAATGTAGTGCCAGGGCATTTAAATATGTTGTTTAATTTTAGATTCTCACCTGAATCATCGCACGAGTCTCTCAAAGAGAGGTTTATTCAGATCTTAGAAAAATCTAAATGTGAGTTTGAGATCGAATGGACTCTTAATGCAGTTCCATACTTAACCAAGAAAACAAATTTACTCAACATCATTCAAAGCGCTTTAAAGAAAATAAATAACACGGAAGCTGTCATAGACAATGGTGGTGGGACATCTGACGGAAGGTGGGTTGCTCCCACTGGAGCTGAGGTCATTGAATTGGGTCCCTGCAACAAAACCATCCATCAAATTGATGAAAAGATTTCTATCAAGGATCTTGAGCTCCTAACTGAGATTTACCATCAAATCCTTGTTGAGACTCAAATTAAATTAGCAAACTAAAGACTTAGAAATTCTATATAAAGTCATTGAAAGTTAAGCTAAGGTCTTCTTGGTGATCGATCAAAGAATCTAGCAAGTCGCCACTGATCATGGCATTGAAACTTGATCCACCATTAGAAATAGGCTGCATAATATTGTCATTTCCTGGTGTATCTGAAGAACCTGCTCCTGAGTCTGAAGAGCCGGTGTCACTGGCTGACGGTGTTTCTGGTTCCAAGCCTAGAGATATTAAATCAAAGTTAGCCATGGCGGGTGTGGCCTCTAAAATTTCCGACAAATCAAAATCAAGTGAAACAAAATCTGTTGCATCTATGTCGGTAGCCGCTACTCCTTCCAGCACAGCAAAAATATTACCAGCTTCATTTGAGATATTAGTGTCAACCCCATTTGCATCTTGGGAAATAGTCAAGGAATCAAAATCAATGCCAATTAAACCAATTTTATCGGTGCCATCTACATAATCTTTAATGGTATCTTTAGAGCCAACACCAGAACCATAACCGGTTAAGACAAAAGTATCAGCCCCCTCTCCACCTGTAAGAACATCCAGTCCACTTTGACCAATCAGGTAATCATCCCCACCTCTTCCATATAATTCATCATCGCCTGTTCCGCCCCAAAGCAAATCGGCTCCATCGGAACTGGAACTTCCTGTGTCGCCATCTCCATACATTAGGTCATTGCCACTTCCACCATAAAGAGTGTCATCTCCTTCATGACCTACTAAAGTATCATTTCCAAAGTTGCCATAAAGAGTATCATTTCCTGAGTTGCCTCCCAGTAAATCCTCATCAGTACCTCCATACAGAGTGTCATTTCCAGCTCCGCCTCGCATAGTGTCATTCCCACTATCACCATACATGATGTCATCACCATGCCCTTCTAGAAGCCCATCATCAGGATGTTCATCTCCGAACATGGAATCATCATCAGTTCCACCATGCATGACATCATCTCCAGTGCCACCGCGCATATCATCATCACCAGAACCTCCATACAGAGTGTCATTTCCTTGCTGACCATATAAAATATCTGAGCCCCAGTCACCATATAGCGCATCGTTTCCACCATTTCCCCATAGGCGATCATCTCCAAAGCCACCATACAATGTGTCATCTCCATCGCCAGGTTGAACAGGATCTGTATACCCTCTTCGGCTATCTCCCCATAATTCATCATCTCCAGATCCGCCATATATAACATCATTACCAGCAGCTCCTCTTAGATCAGAAAAACCCGATCCACCAACAATGTAATCATCGTCAGAACCACCCTCATACAATGTAATCTCCGGTGAAGAGAGAGACTCATCGGTGTCTTGCACTTGCAAAGTAAAATCTTTAGATACAGTTTGACCTGAAAGACTAACTAAAGTGATTGTGATCGAATAACTTGCTTTTGTTTCGAAGTCTGGTTTAGATTCCGAATTTATATATAACTGATTGCCGTAAATAGAAAAATAAGATGCATCTTCACCAGAGATTGTATAAATTCCATGAGGTGCATTCCCCTCCGTCCAATATTGATCTGGGTTTAACCAGTTATCTCCGCTAATAGAAATCATGCCGACATGCCATGACGCATCATCAACCAAGATTTCATTAGAGAGACTTAAGTTCAATGAAGAATCTTCAATCTGATAAACATAGTGATCCTTCCATACCCAAAGTGTGTAGGTGACTCCGTCATCATTCAAAAGATAGCGATCATATGAATCAGTTGAACCAGACAGTATAAAATTGCCTTCCAAGCCAACAGCTTGCTCAAAACCATCAATCCAAGTGGCCGTAATAGTCAGACTTGTTTTATCAAGTGATTTAAAAGTATTGGCTGAAATTAAGATTTGACCAGGACCCGAAACATGAGAGCTAGAATAATCCAGTGCCTCAATGCCTTGAATTTGCCCTTCAGTTAGATCTCTCAAATCTACCGAATAAAGACCGCTATCTAATAAGGTTTGGTTGATATGGAGGGTATCGCTTCCCTCTCCACCAGCAATGAGGCTAAATGCTAATGAGGAGGCATAAAAATAATCATTCCCGCCCTCTCCGTAGACACTATCCCCGCTGGCAATTCCAACAATGATGTCATTTCCATCGCCCGCTTGAACCATATTGGCAACGTTATTTAAAGTAATCGTATCGTTACCAGAACCCGCTTTTACATTCTCAATATAGGTAAATTCTGAAATGCCTAAGATCCAACCTGTCTCCTCTAGCAAAGAGCCGTCAGGCCCTCCATCTTTAAAAATAAGTTTATTTTCTCCAAAGTAACTTAAGCCTGTATAAGTGGTTGGATTTTGAACAGAGAAAGGGTTGAGATTAACCTGTGTATTATCAGACATAGCTGACCAATCCAGGGTATCTGTTCCACCCGTGTCATGAATTGTTTCAAAGAATGGTCCCTCTAGAACATAGGTATCATCTCCTGCATTAACTGAATTAAGAACAAAAATGCCTTCAGCGTCCCACCATCCATATAAATGCATTGCAGCACTAATATCTAAGGGCATAAAAGTTGTTGGGTAAAAAGATTGGTTTGTTTCCGAGTCTCCTATCCAAGTTACTGATGGATGATCTATAGATATATTGAAGCCATCTCCAATATGATCACGATAGTCCATGATGGTCCAACCCTTCCATCCAAATTGATCATAACCAAGCTCATCTAGACTTGGAAAACGGTATTCGCTTTGGTCGGCTCTAATACTCTCAACGTCTTGACCATGGGACAGCCCTAATGAGTGACCCATTTCATGAAGAATAGTCATATAACCATAACTACCAGGATCAAAACTATCCAAGCCATTTGCGTTAATCAGAATATCTGAGTCTCCTGAGCCTACCCAATATTGATTCGCAATATAATTCCAATTCCATGAAGTTCCTTGACTATTTTCTTCGGGGTTATCAAAGAGCACCATCCTAATGTCGCCCACTTGGGTATCGGTTTCAATAATCTCAACAAAGGTTATCCCTAGCATGGCACCTAAATAATTAAATGCGTCGATGACAGCCTGTCTAAAACCTAGTGTTTCTGGATCCAATGCCGTATCTAAAACCATCCCCGCAATATCTGGATCTAAAGAAGTCACTCCAACCGGAGTAAAACTGTAGGTAACGGTCAATGGAGTATTAGGATCCCAGTCTGGATCAAGCGTTTTACCAAAAAGTAAACCGTCAATAATAGTGCCTGTTGGTTCGATGCTGTCATAATTTGAAGTTAATTCAGGAGCATCAGGAGTTGCGTATTTAATGTCAGCCACTTGAATTGTAATATCTTGAGAAATGCTTAGGCCGCTTAAATCTGTTGCAGTCACAGTCAACGTCATGGTCTCGCCCAGTATTTCAAAATCAAGAAAAAAATCACCTGCCAGCATTAAGACGCCTTGATCAGTAACAGTAAATTTTTCTACGTTTTCACCCGCGAGGGAATAAGTGAAGGCATCTGTGCCGTTGGGATCTGTTACCTTAATTTGGCCTAGTGCTATGCCTCGAGCTGACTCCTGAACTATTCCAGCTTCATAGACTATGGCCGTTGGAGCTTGGTTGATTTCAACAGTGATATTTTCTGTGACAGCAAGACCCGACGAGTCAGTTGCTGTAATAGTTACAGAGAAAGAATTTTGAGAGCTCAAATCAATAGAAGCATCATCTGCAAACTTCAATTCACTGGTCTCACTGTCGATAACAAATTGATCAGCATCATCGCCTGATAGGCTTAATGTAATAACACCATTCTCAGGATCATTTGCACTAATGGTTCCGATAACTGATCCAGCCGAGGCACTATCATCAATAAATCTTGATGAAAGAGACCAAGATGGAGCCTCATTAATGTTACTAACATTTATATCAATGTAATGTTGGCTAGTTTGGCTGTTTGCATTGTCAACAATAAAAATTCTTAGCTGGAACTTTCCATATTCTTCAGCATTTAGGCTCACACCTGGTTTTAATGTAATTCCACCATTTGCCGAAATATCAAACCAGATATTATCTACGATCGTTCCATCTCCTCTAACCGAAGTAATGTAAAAGTTGTACTGCTCAAGATTAACAGTGCTTGAAGATGTGATAGAGCCCAGGCTCACCCCAGCTATATTTTCATCTACTGCAAATGAATTGGAATCAATTTGAATGGCAAATCCATTCGCGTTAAGGTTTGGATTGTCGCCTTGCCAAATTGTTAGAAAATTATCAACTGAATATCCTAGGCTTGAAGTTCCAGTAAAGGCAAACTCATCCTTCCCATCACCATCAATATCTCCTAGAGCATACACATCACTAGAATAGTGAGTGCCAGTGATTTCAAGAATGTTTAATCCAGCTGTTGACTCATAAAGGGTATTCCAGGCCTGCATCCCGTATAAAACATATAGTGTTTCATAGCCTTCGGCTGCTAAATCATCATAGCCATCACCGTTAATATCTCCAATGGCTATGACCTCATTAAAGTGTATATTTGGAATATTAAAAACAGATATTTCAGTTGAACTAAGGCTTGTGTTGTCTAGGTCCAGGGTTCCAGAAAAACCAGAACTTCCCCAAAAAATCCATGAATACCCATCATCATCAGCAAAGCCTAGGTCGTCATACCCATCACCATTAATGTCGCCTAAATTTACAATGCCGCCCCATCCTATCTCGGTAGATTCAGAGTCACCAATGATTGTGATGTCTGGGGTAGAGCCAATTCCATTGAAACTACTTAAATATATATAAATAGCGCCTTCATCGCTATCATTAATGACATCTTGATCGTATTTGTCAGCGGTAATCGCTAAATCGTCTCTTCCATCACCATTAAAATCGCCTATGGCGATACTGTCTCCAAACCAACTACCTGCTTGAAGTAAATTTCCGTCTAGATGAATAACAGAAAGGGATTGGCCAGGAGACTGTCCTGGAACAATATATACATTTTCTCTTTCATCGCTAAAGACAAAGTCATCTTTTCCATCATTATTAAGATCACCAATGGCTTTTAAATATAGGTTGTTTTCAGATAAACCGCTTAAATCAATAACTTTACCATTGGTGTCATCATTCCAAATATTGGATAGATCCATGACGTTGACTGAAGAATTATCAAAATCTTGCCCATAACCTATGACAAGGTAATCTTTAAAAGTAAAGGGAGAATATAGTTGAAAAATGAGGTCATCTTTTCCATCGCCGTTATAATCACCCGTTCCCAACGCCTGAAATGGATAGTTACGAATATCTCCCCATTGTGAAGTGAACTCCTCTGGCAATCTGACGTAAACGGCTCCTGGTCCAGAACCCAATACGTCATTATGATTAGCAGTGCCCGTGCCAGGCTGGTAATTTGGAAAAGAGTTTGGGCCGCCTAAAGCTATCTTGATATATGAATAGCTGCTGCTTTCTCCATATAGGTAGCCATAATCTAGATTGACCATTAAGCCAACTAAATCTGGTATTCCATCTCCATTGATATCACCCGCGCTCAGAGTTTTAAAAGATGGCCATTTGCCTGTATCAGAGTCCCCGTAACCCCCTATCAACAAAGGATAAGATTGTTCATTGTTAAAATTTGTATAGGAACCATCATTTCTTATATTAAACTGGCCATCAGCTGCGCTATCCCACACTTCCATCAAAACGGTCATGGTTGATTTGGCACCTTGAGAATCAGTGACTGTAATTGTGATTGGTTCATGCCACTGGTGTGAGGAATTTATTCCAGAATCATCCCCAAAAGTAGATTCATAATCTAACTGACTGCCGCTGAAATATAGTGCTCCAGTTTCTTGATCAAAGGTAAATAAATTAGTAATGTCAACAACACCCCCATCATAGTTTGCAACCCAATCTCCATTTTCATCATAGGCAAAACCACTATATTTCTGATAGCTAATTTGAATAGAGTAAGTGTCGCTTGGATCTTGATCACGATAAGCAAGTGTCATAATGTAGGCGTTAGTTGTATCCTCTGTGATGCCGAACATCCGAACGTTTGCATGCCAATCAAGAGCAAGGTACACAGAATTGTTCGCATGTGAATACCATAAATTAGGCTGATCATTGCGATCGATAACCTCAATGGTCCAATAATCTTCTATAGTTGTTCCATCGGATCGAGTGGCAACCACAACCAAACCATAGAATGCTTTTGTTTCATGATCTGGAGTACCAATAAAATGAACTGCTGGCCAGCTGCCAGAATTATCAGCTTCACCGCGTATCTCGAAATATTTAGCGTCTGGACCACTTAAAGTGTATGTCCATTCATCAAAGACACTGCCGTTAATCCCTGCAATCTCACCAACAAATGGGTTTGCAACATTTTCATCTATCTCAATGGTGTAGCCCATGTTTGATGGGTCTGGAGAGTAATTAAAATTTACAAGACTCAGGGATCCAAAGCCAATATCGAATTGCTGCGAAAGTTTATTACCTGCTGAATCAGTGGCTGAAATAGTAAAAGTAATTACGTCACCAAAATCTCCCCTAACCTCTGTCCAATTGCCATCAGCATCCTCTTCTGTAACCACCAGAAAGCCATTTACAATGTTAAAATCATTCACTGAGTAGGTTTTACCATTAGATGAAGTAACGCTCTCAATCATGAATGTGAAGCTTTGATCATCGACATCTGTAACAGCAAATTTTCCAATCACATTGCCTTTGTTGGCTCCTGCGCTCTCAAGCATTGCTCCATGAAGTATTATTTCAGTGGGCGCATCATTGGCATCTGAAACATAAACAGTGAAATCATTTTTTACTGCAAATCCACCTGAGTCGATAATCGTTACAGTCACATCCAAGTATTTAAAGATTTCTCCATCTGTATCGATTGCTGACCTAGATAAAGTTTCATAGTCTAAAGAAATGCCTGCTTTAAGTTTTAGCACTCCATTAACCACTTCAAAATATTTGGCATCTTGGCCAGTAATTAAATATGTATGTGAATCCTCTAGATCTGGATCATTATCTATAAGTTCGCCAATGACTTGCCCATCTACGCTTTCAGGCACATAAACAAAAGTGCCACCTTCAAGAGTTATTGAGGAAACTGCTTCATTGATGTTATTGACCGTAATAGTAAAGTCTTGGGTTAAATTGGCACCAGCTAAATCCGAAGAAGTTATGGTTATGGAGTAATATTGTTTAGTTTCATAATCAGCAATTACATCTGATTTAAGTTTTAATTGGCCATTTTTGATTTCAAAAAATTCTGAATCTTCTCCAGTGATCTGATATGTGTGACTATCCTCAGCATCATCATCAATTGAAGTAATATTTCCAACAACACCTCCAAAAATAGCTTCATCAATATTAAAGCTATTTAAATTAATTTTGGAAGGTGCGTCATTCAGGTTTGTAACACTGAAATTGATTGATTTAGAGATTGATAAGCCGCCCTTATCAGTTGCTGTAATAACAATAGAAAGAAGGGATTTATCTTCGTAATTAGCTGATATTCCATCTTTAAATTTTAGTTTTCCATCGACCACTTCAAATAAATCTGCATCTGCTCCGCTCAGGGTGTATACATGAACATCATCAGTATCTGCATCAGCCGTAGTTAAAGTGCCAATAACTACACTCTCTTCATTCTCGTTGATGGAGATAGAATCAGGATCTATAGGATCTGGTGGAGGAACATAACCGCTGCTAACGCTAAAGGTGCCCCCAGTAATTGATGAGCTAGTAGAAAAGAAATATAAAGTATCGGGACCATCATCTGGAACCGTGTAAGAGACAAAAAAAGTATAACTCCCAAAGGCGGAAACATAAGCTGGATTTGTGAGGTAGGTTGTGTATGTTGATGCTGGGATGTTAGTCGGTGCGCTAGAAGAAGGCGTAGCGTATGAATAAGTTAACCCATTAACTGAGGTGCCGCCATTGGAAGTAGAGATTCCTAAAACATGGCCATTGGGACCGATGCCTTGTTCAAAAATGTATGTATTTCCATGAATTAGTGCAAATTCAGATTGAAGCTCGCCATTAAAGTACATCTGGCCGTTTTGAACGGTCACCACGACCTTAATAGAATCTCCCTCTCCAGAAGGAGGTGTTGGAGAAGTGGGATCAGGCTCATCCTGGGAAAGAGCAAGCCCGCTCGGAGACTCATTAATATCCAAAACTATTAACCCAAAGTTAACTGAAGCCTCTTGACCGGAACCATCTATAACAGTAAGAGTAATTTCATATGTATTTTTGTTTTCAAAATTAGCAGTTACGTTTTCTTTTAATTTCAATTGATTATTTACAATTTCAAAAAATTCAGCATCTTCACCAGATAATGAGAATGTTGTATTAGAATCAAAACTATCATCAGTAACTGACAAATCTCCAACAACAACACCTGCTTCATTTTCTTCAAAACCATAGCGACTAATATCAATATCAGCTATAACAATTAATGAAAAAGTTGATGCAACGGAAGCTCCGCCGGAGTCTTCAGAGGTTATAGTCACTGAATAAGTATTCTGCTCTTCATAGTCAGCAGAGATACCGGTTTTAAGTTTTAATTGGTCATCAATGATTTCAAATTTTTCTGCATCATTGCCTGAGAGTGTGTAGGTAAAAGTATCATTAAGATCATCATCCTTCGTAGAAAGTGTGCCAACAATTGCACCATCAAATGCTCCTTGGATTTTTTGAGAAGAAAGCGTAATGTCCAAAGGGTCATCATTTTGATCAACTACCTTAAAAGTAAATTCCTTGCTAAAAGTATTATTCGTTGAATCAGTTGAGGTAACGGAGATACTTAGGGTTGGGTTAGTTTCAAAATCAACGCTGGCAGAGTTTTTAAGCTTAAGGGTTCCATCGACCACTTCAAATAAATCTGCATCTGCTCCGCTCAGGGTGTATACATGAACATCATCAGTATCTGCATCAGCCGTAGTTAAAGTGCCAATAACTACACTCTCTTCATTCTCGTTGATGGAGATAGAATCAGGATCTATAGGATCTGGTGGAGGAACATAACCGCTGCTAACGCTAAAGGTGCCCCCAGTAATTGATGAGCTAGTAGAAAAGAAATATAAAGTATCGGGACCATCATCTGGAACCGTGTAAGAGACAAAAAAAGTATAACTCCCAAAGGCGGAAACATAAGCTGGATTTGTGAGGTAGGTTGTGTATGTTGATGCTGGGATGTTAGTCGGTGCGCTAGAAGAAGGCGTAGCGTATGAATAAGTTAACCCATTAACTGAGGTGCCGCCATTGGAAGTAGAGATTCCTAAAACATGGCCATTGGGACCGATGCCTTGTTCAAAAATGTATGTATTTCCATGAATTAGTGCAAATTCAGATTGAAGCTCGCCATTAAAGTACATCTGGCCGTTTTGAACGGTCACCACGACCTTGATAGAATCTCCCTCTCCAGAAGGAGGTGGTGGGACTATTTTGATAATATTAATATCAGTTGGTTTCGACAAATTCTTTTTTAATTTTAAGTTACTTAACCTTCTAACAAAAAGAGTTAAAAATCAATGTTTCATTAGTAAATCAGATCTCAAATGTAACTTAAACTAGATCTCTCGAAAGGCTTCTTCTGTGACCTTGGTTATAGGTTTGAGTAGATAATGCATGATGGTGCGCTCGCCATTGACAATATCTACTTGAGCTACCATGCCTGGCAACATGGTAATTTTTTTACCTAAAGAAGTAATATTATTAATGCTGATGGATATTTCACATAAATACCATAGAGAGCCATCGTCTTTTAATACTGAATCAGCTCCCACGTTTATCACTTTACCCTCCAAAGATCCAAATTTTGAAAAATCAAAGGCTGTAAGTTTAACTATGGCTCTTTGGCCGGGAGCAATAAGCGCAATATCTGATGGGCTGATCTCAAGCTCAATTATGAGCTCTTCGTTGAGAGGAACAATTTCGACTAATGGGCTACCTGGATCAGCAACGCCTCCAATAGTAGTGATAACCATTCTGTTGATAATGCCGTTTTTTGGTGAAACAACTTTTGTTCTAGAAACGCGATCTTGCAGAGCTGGAATTCGTTCTTGCAAGGACTCTATGTCAGAATTTTTTCGTGAAATTTCTGATTCTGCATTAGCCTGTCTTTGAAGCACTCTAATTAGCTCCATTCTAGATTCTGCTCCCTGCTCTACCAATGGCCCTAAAATAGAAAGTTCCTCAGCTATTAAAGTCCTTGAGTTTTGGAGAAATACCACTTCTGCCTTAAGGTTTTTTAATTGGATGGTGGAAGCATCTAGCTCGGATTTAAGAAACGTATCATCAAATGTTAAAAGTATATCTCCAGCCTGAACTGTATCGCCAGCTTTAACAAATAACTCTTTTACAATACCGCCTTCTAAGTTTTGAATGACTTGATTTTTTGCAGAAGCCACAACCTTGCCCTCTCCTCTCACAACTTTTTCAAGAGTAGCTAGATTGGCCCAAACAATAAAAATTATTAAAAAAGCAGTAATTACAAATAAAATAATATCGCCAGTTTTTCCTATGTATTTTTCCATTTTAATCCGTTGGTTTTTGAATTAATTTTTTTAAAGCGCTCTCTCTAGGTTCATCCAGGACAATTTTTCCCTCAGATATCACAATGACTCTATCTACCGCATTAACAATAGGCAGTCGATGAGTTGCAATAATAATTGTTTGGCCTGAATTTAATTCAGTTAATTTTTGAGTGAACACCTGTTCAGAATTTAGATCCATAGATGCAGTTGGCTCATCTAACATGAGAATTTCTGATTCAGCAATTAAAGTTCTTGCCAGCGAAATTGATTGTCTTTGACCTCCAGAAAGAGACATGCCCCTATCGGCAAGTTGAGCATCCAGACCTCCAGGCAGTAAATGTAAGAAATTTGATACTCCTGATATCTCTAATGCGTTTTTAAGAGCATCGTCATTAATCCAACTTCTGCCCATAAATATATTTTCTTTTAATGAGCCTGAGAATAAATGAATGTCTTGGAGTTGAATTGCAATCTTTTGATTTAAAGTATTTTTATTAATTTGAGACAGCGGTAAGCCAGAATATTGAATATCACCATGATTTGATTGCAATAATCCTGAGGCAAGCTTTAAAAGAGTAGATTTTCCTGAACCATTCTTGCCTAAAATAGCAACTTTTTCTCCCTGCTTTATAGTTAAGCTAAGAGATTTGATGAATTGCTGATTTTCTTCATATCCGAAAGATAAATTTTTATACTCGAGATTTCCCAAGGTCTGTGGTGAAATTGAATCCGAATGCAAGCTACTGTTATGCTCTTTGCACTCTTGCATTAATAGATCAAGCTTTTTAAATGCGGCTTTAGAGGAGTGCAACCTTCCAAACAATCCAGCAATTTGACCAAGGGGTCCTAGGCACCTTGATGAAAGTAAAACAGCAGCAATCATCGCGCCCATTGAAATATCACCAGAATAAATTAAAAAAGTCCCATAAAAAATTATTAAGACCAAAGAAAGCTGCTGTGCAGAGGTTGCAATATTTACAGCAAGCTGACTTAGCATCTTAGATTTTCGGGTTAACCCAGAGCCTTGATCAATTGCAGCTTGATAACGTTCTGTAAAAAGATCTTGGCTACCTGTTGAATGAATAGACTCTAAGCCAGATAAGCTTTCTACAACAACTGAGTGTTTACTTTTTGTATTTGTAGTGAGGGTCTCACTGATTCTATTTAAGGAGGGTTGCACAAGAAAACCTGCGCCTATTACCAAAGGAACCATGATCATTGGAATAAAGGCTAAGGGTCCTGAGATAAGATATATCACTGCAATAAAAAGCAAAATGAAAGGCAAGTCTATGACAAGAGCCAAGGAAGCAGAGGTAAAAAAATCTTTTACTAAATCAAAATCTTTAATGGTATTCGCCAGCCCCCCAACAGAAGCTCTCAGTCGAGAGGTATATGACCCAAGAACTGACCCATAAATTTCCTTACCAACCGTGCAATCAATCTGCTGGCCTGCAAAATCAATAAACCAAGATCGAAGATTTCTTAGGGTAAAATCAAAAACTAAAACCACTAACATGCCTACTGTAAGAGCATACAAAGAAGAAAATGCTCCATTGGGAATCACTCTATCATAAACTACCATTATAAAAATTGAGCTAGCGATGGAGAGAAAATTTACCATGCCTCCGGCCAAACCTACGCGCCAATAAATTGCCTTATGATAAAAAACTTTTCCCCAAAACCAATGATCATCCATTTTAATAATTTTCCTGTGTAATCATGAGATAGCTATCTAATATACCCGTATAAAATAGGTGTAAGTGTTCCGCCATTCTTACTTTCTTGGTATTTAGCACTAAAGCTTCAGCAGCCTCCAGAAAATCTCTCTCTGACTGCAAAAGCTCAAGCAAGGAAATATTAGCAGAGAAAAATTGCGCTTTTAACTGCTCTCTACTTTGAACATTCGCATTATATGATTCAGTGAAAGCCTCTAATGTAAGGTTACTTTGTTTTAATTCTGCAAGATTAGCTGAAACAAGGCTTTCTATATTTCTTTCTAATGCTTCTTTCTCATAGTTAGCAGCTTTAATTTGCTCTCGCGAATTTCTCTCTTGAATTTTAAGTTTTCGACCTTGATATAAATTCCAATTAAACTTAACAGAACCAATTAAATTGTAATCTTCTGAGTTGCGGACATCATATTTATCTCCTCGAATCTCAGCTTTAATTTGAGGGTATTTACCTTGCTTTATACTCTTTAATTGTTTCTCGAGTGATTTAACTTTAAAATTTAATGCACGTATTTCATTGTTTTCATTGTGCGCAAGGGCAACTGCATTGGCTTCATTAAATTCTATATAAAACTCTGTTTTGGGAAATTTGGAGCAAATTAATTGATTTGGCAATAAAGATTTAAAAGTTGATTCAGCTTCTGAGCGATTAGATCCTATTAACAATCTTTTTGCTTTTGCTTCCGCCAGCCTTGCGATTGATCTGCTCAGCTCCCTACCAGGAGCTCTCCCACTATCAACTCTAATTTGAATGAGGTCAGTAATCTCTTGATGGCGAGCAACTGATGAGTTAGATACTTCAAAAAGCAGTGTATATGCGGCAGTATTAAAGCATGCATCAATCATCCTGAGAGCCAACTTTGTTTTTTCAGAGAGACTGGTGGCTCTTCCAGAGTTAACTAGCTCTTTTTGTTCTGAGACTCTATTTTTTGTTTGCCCAAAATCTGTAATTAGTTGCTCAACAATTAAGGTTTGATCAATGGCGCTATTGGTTTTTTGTTGCAGGCTCTGAAAGAAACTATCGGTTTCTGAGTCCAGAGGCTTGCTCTTTCCATCCATCTGAAAAGATATTTTTGGTTTAAGCTCTGATTCAATTATTTGCGTTTGATTGATTTGCTGCGTAATTAAAGAGTCCTGTAAAAGTGCCTCAGGATGCAAGCTCAAGGAATTCTGCAGGCTAATCATGAAATCTGCATGAGCGTTATCACTCATAGACAGATTAAACATCTGTTTATCTAGATCAGCAATTGCCAAATGACTAAACATTAAAACTAAACCAGCTGAAAAAAACTTTGATGTCAGCCGATCTGAATTCATGATATTTATTCTTCTTGTGATAGTTTCTCAGCTCCTTTAATCACAAAAGATAGTCCTATTAGGATCGCAGCAATTACTAGGTAGTATTGAATCATGAAGCTAAAGACTGGAGATATGGTTTCCAACCCTCCATCTAATGCCTCTCCACCAAGCAGTCCAGCCATTACTCCGCCAATTGCACTGGCCAG
>ENA-OSJC01002404-OSJC01002404.1-marine-metagenome-genome-assembly--contig:-NODE-2404-length-14166-cov-2.487969_pt1 | contig 14166 bp, 14 predicted proteins | sample MGYA00237885_ERZ534234 | MGnify/ENA primary metagenome ERZ534234 (study PRJEB26413, sample SAMN06343907) | marine metagenome | isolation source: coastal waters | place: Atlantic Ocean: West Antarctic... | reverse complement strand
TGCTCTTCCGATCTCTTTTAAATTAAATTGTTTTGCTATTCTATATCCAAAGTCAGAAGCTCCAATTTTAGGGATAGATAATCCACCTGTAGCAATAACTAAAGAAGCACAGGAGTAAATACCTTTATTAGTTTTGATAACATATGATTTTTGACTTTTAGTTAAACTAGATATTTTTGTTTCTTTATTAATTTCAACATTTTGAGATATACATTCCTTAATTAACATATCTATAATTTCTTTAGCTGATGTCATACAAAAAAGTTGTCCTAATTTTTTTTCATAATAATCAATATTATATTTTTTTATTAAATTTATAAAATCACTCTGAGTGTATTTTGCAAAAGCAGATTTACAGAAATGTTTGTTGTTAGAAAGAAAGTTAGATGGATTACTATATAAGTTAGTAAAGTTACATCTTCCACCACCTGAAATTCTTATTTTTTCAGCTATCTTTGAAGAATGTTCAATTAAACAAACACTTTTACCTCTTTTGCCAGCTTCAATAGAACACATCAACCCTGCTGCACCTGCACCAATAACTATAACATCATATGAATTATTCATGTAAAGTTCCGAATTTATAATAAGAAATAAATTGTATTAGCATTTTATTGCAGAACTTCAAAAGGTTTGCTTTACATTATTGATATTGAAGACTAAAAGAACACTCTAGTAATTATTTAAATTAAAAATGAAATATAACTAAAATATTTCTTGATATTACTTCTTTTTTAAACTCTGAAAGCTGATCATGTTAGAAACATCTGGAATTCCTAGTGCTATTATAAATGCAATGAAGGATAAAGGTTATGAAAAATTAACTCCTGTTCAAGAAGAGGTTGGAAAAAAAGAATATTCTGGCTCAGATTTGCTTGTTTCAGCTCAAACAGGTTCTGGTAAAACGATAGCTTTTGGAATAGCTATTGTAGATAATTTAACTGTTGATGACCAATCATTTAAAACACCTAAGTCCCCTGTAGCATTAGTTATAGTTCCAACTAGAGAATTAGCATTGCAAGTCAAAAACGAATTGAGTTGGTTGCTTGCTTCATCGGATGCTAAAATCGTTTCATGCGTTGGTGGGATGGATATTCGTACTGAAAGAAGAAATTTAGAAACAAAACCTAATATTGTTGTAGGAACACCAGGTCGATTAAAGGACCATATAGAACGTAATTATTTTAATGTTTCTAATATTAAAACTGTTGTTCTAGATGAAGCTGATGAAATGTTGGATATGGGCTTTAGAGAAGATTTAGAAGCCATTCTAGAATCAACGCCAAAAGATAGACAAACATTAATGTTTTCAGCAACTGTTCCTAGAGGAATTGCTAATTTAGCAAAGCGTTATCAAAAGGACGCTGTGCGTATTACAGCTGGTGAAACTAATGCACAACATGTTGATATTGAATATAGAGCGTTTAAAATTGTCATGAGTGACCAGGAAAATGCTATTATTAATACACTTAGATATTACGAAGCTACTAATGCAATCGTATTTTGTGGAACTAGAATAGCTGTTAACCACATGACAAGTCGTTTAACTAATAGAGGTATTTCAGCTGTAGCCTTGTCTGGTGAATTAAGCCAGAATGAAAGAAATATGGCACTTCAAGCCATGAGAACTTCAAAAGCAAGAGTTTGTATTGCCACGGATGTTGCCGCAAGAGGTCTTGACTTACCAAATTTAGATTTAGTTATTCATGCTGACATTCCTAGAACATCTGATACTTTGCTTCATAGAAGTGGAAGAACAGGTCGAGCGGGTAGAAAAGGCGTTTGTGCTGTTCTTGTTCCTCAAAGTCGAACTAGAATGGCTGAAAGATTATTCAGCCAAGCAAATATTAAACCTACTTGGGCTTCAACTCCATCAAGAGAAGAAATACTTAAGCAAGATAAGATAAGAATTGTGGATAATGTTATTTTAAAAGATCCTATTAAAGACGATGAAAAAGAATTTGTTGATTTGCTGATTTCAAAAAACTCAATCGAACAATTAGCTGCTGCATATTATAGACTTCTTGGAAAAGATTTATCTGCGCCTGAAGATTTAAGAACTCCATCTGATAGAGATGAAGGTCGTTCAAAAGGTAATGGATTTCAAAAAAGTATTTGGTTTGAACTTTCAGTTGGAAGAGATGATACAGCAGAGCCTAGGTGGTTGGTTGCAATGTTATGTAAGGCGGGTAATTTATCAAAGAGAGATATAGGTTCAATTAAAATTCTTCCAAAAGTAACAAATATAGAAATTTCTGAAGAGACCTCAGCAACTCTTAAACAATTAGCTTCTAATAAAAAGCCTATAGAGCGACATATTATGATTAAATTGTTAGAAAAACCTCCTGAAGGAGCAAGTTCTGACAGAGGAAGGCCTGATAGAGGAAGGCCTGATAGAAATAGATCTAGTCAAGGTAAACCAGATTATAATAGATCTAGTGAAGGAAGATCCCGTGATTTTAAAGGTAAGGGAAAATCCGATAGATGGCAGGCTTCAGATAAACAAAAAACAAAACCAAAATTTTCTCCTTTTGCTGATAATTATATTCAAAAAGATTCAAACAATGAAGGTGAAAATCAAGAAAATAAAAATCCACCAAGCCGACGTGGGAAACAAAAAGAGAGTTTTGGAAACTCAGATAGAAATCATAGTAAAAATGATTTTAAAGATAAAAGAGATAATAAAAGAGACAATAAAAGAGTTAAGCCTAAATCGGGAAATGAAAAGTTACCTAACTTTGAAAGTAACTTTAATGAAGAAGATAAATTAAAAGAATTTAATGCAAACAGAGATAAAAAATCATCAAAAAGTAAAAAGCCCAAAAGTGATACTTTAAGAATTCCTAAAAAAAATAAAGATGTAAAAGCGGTTAGTAAAAGTAAGTTTCCAAAGCCAAAAAAAACTGATTAAGGTTATTTAGAGTAGTTCAATAATTAAACTTTATTTTTCTTTGTGTTAATTATGTATATTCCCATACATGTAAGAAATAATGATAAGTAAATTTGTAAATTTATATTGTCATCCATTATTAACCAACCAAATAACACTCCAAAAATTGGAGTTAAAAATGCAAAAGAACTTGTACTACTTGCAGAATATCTAGACATTACCCATAACCATCCAATAAAGCCTAAACACATAATTATAGTTACTTGAAATAAAAATATCAAAATCAAGTTAATATTCATATCTCTTATAAAATCATTAAATAAGAAAGATATTGGAAGTAAAATTATGCCAGATACTATTAGTTGATATAATAGCTGTGTCTCAGGAATTGATTTGTTGAGGCGTGTGGTTTTAAGCATGATTGCTATTGCAGCCCAACAAAAACTGGCTAATAAAGAATATAAATCTCCAAAAAATTGTTTCTCATTATACTCTCCATTAGGTTCATAAATTGCTAAAATTAATCCAAATACAGCCAAAGCTAAGCCGATTATTTTTTTTAAAGAAAGTTTATCGTTATCAATTAAAAAATGAGCTGATAAGGTTAACCATACAGGCATAGTATAAAAAATTAATGAAACACGAGTTACCGTAGAATAATCTAAAGCTGTAAACAAAAAAATAAATTCTACAGCAAATAATATTCCTGCAATTACTCCTGGAATAAAGCTTCCATCTGATATGATTATTTTCTTTTTAGTAAAGTAACAGTACAAAAGAATTGGAATGATGGCTAATGTTGATCTTAATGCGACTTGAAATACAGGGTGCATTCCAACATTAACTAGTTTAACACAAACTTGATTTAAACCGAGTAAAATAGAAAAAACAATTAGAAAAGATGCTGCTAACCCATCAATTGATTTATTTGTCATTTAATTACCCTTTTTAAGGGTAATAGCTACCACCGTTAACATGAATAGTTTGACCTGTAATAAAGTCAGAATGAGGTGCACATAAATTAGTTATCATTGTAGCTACTTCTATAGGCAGACCTTTTCTACCAATTGGTGGATTTGAATGTGATGGATGAACTAAACTACTTCCTGCTGAAGCTCCTCTAACTGTATCAATTAATCCAGGTACAACAGTATTTATTGTAATTCCTGTTTCTGCATATTCCATAGATAATGCTCTTGTAAAACCTACAACTGCTGCCTTAGAAGTTATAACATGAGCTCTTCCAATGGCACTTATATGAGCAGATAATCCACCTAAGTTGACTATTCTACCCCAATTATTTTCTCTCATTAGAGGTATCACAGCCTTACAGGTGTGAAATAAAGAATCTATATTTATTGACATAACAAATCTCCAATCATCGAAAGTCATATCATCAAATTTATTAAACTCTCTTTGAGATGCGTTATTTACTAATGCTGAAATGTTACCAAGTTTAGCTGCTTCAAAAACTAATTCATTAGAAGTTTCTGGCTTTGTTAAATCACCAATAATACGATTAGCTAATACACCATTTTCCTTGACCAATTTTACTGTTTCGTCAGCTCCATCTTTATCCGTATTAGCATGAACTAATATATTAAAGCCTAATTTAGATAAACTTTCACAAGTTGCTCTTCCAATATTTTTTGCTGCACCTGTTACAATTGCTACTCTTTTTTTTGCATCATTCATCTAATAAAGTTCCTATTTTAATTAAATAATATTAATATTATGACATGATCTTTCGATTAGATATAGCTTTTAAAACTTTAATCATTATATTTTCAGCATGGTTATAGATTTCTTATTAATTATTAAAGAATGGACTTAAACTAAAATAAATATTTCAATATATAAACTTGAATTTTTAAAAGTTAGTTATTAACATGTTTAATATTATAAATGATTGGATTTGATAATGACACAAATAATAAAAGACTGGCGAAATGATATTTATGCAGTCTTCAAAGATTTAGACATAACAATGGTATCACATGTTCCTGATGCGGGTCATACTCCGTTAATAAACCTTTGTGAAAAAGATAATGAAATTGATGTAGTTACTCTTACAACTGAACAAGATGGTGTAGGATTATCTTGTGGAGCATACGCCGGTGGTAGAAAAAGTGCATTGCTAATGCAATCAAGTGGAGTTGGTAATTGTATTAATGCATTAGCTCTTCCAAATATTTGTCGAATTCCATTTCTTACAATAGTTTCTATGAGAGGTGAGTGGGGAGAATTTGTTCCTTGGCAAGTGCCAATGGGTTTAGGAACTCCTAAAGTTTTAGAGGCTATGGATATTAAAGTATTTCGTGCTGATTATGAAGAAGAAGTAGGATTAACTGTAGATGCAGCCGCAAAGTTTGCATTCAATACCAATAGATCTGCAGCGGTTTTGCTTTCTCAGAAAATGATTGGCGCCAAACAATTTAAGAATGGATGATAAGTTATGATTGATAGAAGACCATTTGTACAAAAAATTTTAAATAATAGAAAAGATAATTTAAGAGTTGTAAGTGGAATAGGAACTTCAACTTGGGATTTAATGTCAGCAGGTGATAATCTAGGTAATTTTGGTTTTATTGGAGCTATGGGGCAATCTATGCCTTTTGCATTAGGCCTTGCAACAGCCCAACCAAACTTAAGAGTACTCCTGTTTACTGGTGATGGTGATACCTTGATGAGTTTAGGTTGTATTCCTACAATAGCCAATCATCCTGTATCAAATCTAACTGTAATAGTTCTTGATAATGAATCATATGTCGAAACAGGAAGTCAACCAACAGCAACTGCAGGAAAAACTGATTTAGAGCAGGTAGCTAAAGGTTCAGGGATTAGCAACTCTTATACTGTTAATCATGAAGATGATTATGATAAAATTATGAATACAGTTTACAATGAAGATGGTCCTTCTTTTGTTGTGATTAAATGTCAGGCAAAAGCTACTCCTCTAATTTTCCCTCATTCTTTTGACGGATCAATCTCGATGAATAGATTTATGAGTACGATTAAAGCCTAATGACTGAAAAAAAAATAACTAATATTGCAGTTCTTGGATTAGGAACAATTGGTAAACGTCACGTTATGGCCATAGATAAAATCGATGATATTCAAGTTTGTGGTATCATTGATTTAGACCCTTTAATAAAAAATTTTTGTGATATTAAAAATATACCTTTTTATACAGATTTACAAAAATTGAAAAATGATAGTGAACTCGATGGTGTAATTATATCTACACCAACTATATCACATTTTGATGATGCATTTTCAGCTCTCAAGTTAGGTCTAGATATTTTAATTGAAAAGCCTATTTCAGCCAACGTTAGCCAAGCAAATGAAATATCAAATATTGCTAAAGAACAAAATTGCAAAGTTTTAGTAGGACATCAAAGAAGATATTATCCATTAGTATTAAAGACAAAGGAAATAATTAAAGAGAAAAAAATTGGTAAAGTTATTGGTTTATCAGGGATATGGGGATTACGAAAAGATATTGAGTATTTTGACGCTAACTGGAGAAAAGAAGTAACTGCAGGACCCGTTATAACTAATTTAATTCATGAGATCGATTGTTTGAGATTTATTTTTGGTGAAATTGATGCTGTTTCTTCTTTTTCAACTAATACTATTAATAATTTTAAGAAAGAAGATATTCTTACTGTGAATTTAAAGTTTAAAAGTGGCTTATTAGGAAATTTCCTAATAACTGATAGTGGTTCTTCACCATGGTCTTGGGAAACAGCTGTTGGTGAAAATATAAATATTCCAAAGCTAAGTGAAAATAGTATTCGAATAATAGGAACTGAAGGTTCTCTTGAATTTCCAAACTTAAAATTATGGAATTATAAAGATATTAAAAATAAAAATAACTGGAAAGATGATTTGATTGGAGTAAATATTAATTTTGACGAGATTGATCCATATATATCTCAGATAAAGCATTTTAGGGATGTGATTAATAGAAAAGTAGAGCCATTAATTAATGCAGAAGATGCAAAGTTAACTTTGAAGGTAGCATTGTCTATTTTAGAATCCGCTGATAGTAATCAAACAATTATTATCTAATTTAAACTATAATATGTATAATCAAAGAAAAAGGGAGTGTTGGTATGTTTGACTTAGGGTTGAAGGATAAAGTTGTATTAATTACAGGTGGAAGTGATGGTTTAGGGTATGCATCTGCTCAATTGCTATCTTCCCAAGGTGCAAAAGTAGTGATATGTGGCAGACGTGGAGATTATTTAAAAGAAAAAGCACAAATTATATCTCAAGCAACAAATAATGAAGTTTTAGATATTCAAGCTGATGTTAGTAAAGCTGACGATTGTAAAAAATTAGTTGAAGAAACAATTTTAAAATTTAAAAAAATAGATATTTTAGTTAATAATGCGGGCGCTTCTGCAGCAGGTTTATTTGAAGACGCTACTGATAAAATATGGGAAGATGATATAAATTTAAAAATAATGTCCACGGTTAGAATGTGTAGATTAACTATTCCTTATATGAAACTGAATAATGGAGGAGTTATTATTAATGCTACTATTGGAGGAGGAAAAGCTCCCAACGCTGGATCGCTTCCTACTACAGTTACAAGAGCTGCAGGTATTAATCTAACTAAATCACTAGCTAATGAATATGCTAAAAATAACATTAGGGTTAATACAATATGTATTGGTTTAATTAAAAGTGCTCAATGGGATCGTCGCGCAGGATCTGACGGTGTAAATGAACTTTATAAAGAAATGGCTAAAAAAGTTCCTATGGGAAAAGTTGGTGAAGAAAATGATTATGCAAACTTAGTTGCATTTCTTTCATCAGAAAAAAGCTCATATATAACTGGAACGGCTATTAATTTAGACGGCGGATTGTGTCCAGTGGTATGATAGACTTTATTTAACCATACCACTTGATATTTATAATATATTTAAGGTTTTTTTATTCTAGGAGGATCAATTTCAGCTAATTCACATGCATAATCAAGTAATGCGCTAAAATCCTTTTTTGCAAATTTACCTGATCTAGCTTGAGCGTATACAGCCTGAACTGAAGAACCAACTGGTAATCCAACTCTGAAGCTATTAGCAGTTTCAATCGCTAATCCCATATCTTTATGAGCAAGATCAATTGTAAATCCTGGTTCAATATCATTTTGGAGAACTTTTGATAAAAAATTAATATGAAATTGACCATTATTCGCTGTAGTTCCAGCATTTACTTCTTTAAATGTATCAAGATCTAAACCAATTTTTTGAGCTAAAGTTAGGGCTTCTGCAGTGATTTGAGCAATGCTTAAAATCTGAAAGTTATTAACAACTTTGGCTCTAATACCTGATCCTACTTTACCACATCTTATAATTTTAGTGCCCATTGCATTTAATAAGGGTTCAACCTTCTTGAACGCATCTTCATCATCGCATCCAACCATAAAAAGTGAGTCTCCAGAAATAGCATGACTAACTAATCTACCAACAGGAGCATCTATGAATTTGATATTTTTTTGTTGGCATAGTTGGTAAACTTCATCAGTACCAGTTGGTGCGATTGTACTCATATCTAAAATAATTGTATTAGGCTTAGCAAAAGATAAAACTCCATCATTATCAGTCATAACTGCCTTAACATTTTCTGTTGATGGCAACATCATTACAATTATATCCGCATCTTCAACAGTATCTTTTATACTCTTTCCTGGAGTGCCACCAACTTTAATAACTGGATCCATTTTTTCATTAAATATATCAAACACTGAAACTTTTGTGCCCTTTTTAATAATATTTTGAGCCATCGGTCCACCCATAGCCCCCAGTCCTATAAAAGCAACTTTTTCTCCCATTTCCTATCTCCACAAATTTAGTCTAAATTAAATTATTACTACTTATAATTAACATGTTCTTAATAGTTATTAAAGATAGCAAAATAAAAAATTTAAAATATTACTAAGTAACTTAAATTGAATAAATTACGTTTATACAATATATTATATATATATAATATAATTTTGGTCTTATGTTTTTATTAAAATAAATAAATTTTATAGGCTCATAAACTAACAGGTTTTTATGAAAAAAAAAATACCAGAGGCATCTAATGTAACTCCTAGTGATTTTATTATTATAGGAGGCGCAGGTGATCTTTCTTTAAGGAAAATAATTCCAGCATTGTTTTGGCGTTTTTTAGATAATCAAATTAACAGTAACTCAAGTGTTATAATATGCGTTCATAATCAAATTAGTATAGATCAGCTTAAATCAAAATTAATACCTCATTGTAAAGAAGCAATAGCTAAAGATATTCACAATAAAGAAAAATGGGCACAATTTATTGATTTACTAAATATCGTAGTTCTTGATGTTATAACTGGATTAGGAGCAAATGATTTATCCATACTCTTAAAAAAAAGAATTGATATTAAAAGACCTCTTATATTTTACCTCGCAATTTCGTCTAGTTTATTTGGTCATGCATGCCGATTAATTGAAAAAGCAAAACTTAACTTACCACAAAGTAGGCTAGTAGTTGAAAAACCAATAGGTCACAATAAATTATCTGCTATTGAAATTAACAATCAATTATCTGAATTCTTTCAAGAACATCAAATTTATAGAATTGATCATTATCTAGGAAAAGAAACGGTTCAAAATCTTATGGCCTTAAGATTTGCTAATACTTTTTTTGAAAATCAATGGGATAATAAAAATATCGATAACGTTCAGATTACAGTTGCAGAAACAATTGGAGTTGAAGATAGAGTTTCTTACTACAATGAATATGGCGCTATAAGAGACATGCTTCAGAACCATTTGCTCCAATTAATATGTTTAGTAGCAATGGAGCCACCATCGTATTTTGATGCAGATCAGGTAAGAGATGAAAAGTTAAGAGTTTTAAAAGCTTTGAAGCCACTTGACATAACAGAAATGCAAATAGGACAATATCAAGGTTATAAAAGTGAGTTAGGAGAAGTATCTAACACAGAAACTTTTGTATCACTTAAAGTTTCTATTGATAATTGGCGATGGGCAGGCGTACCTTTTTATATAAGGACAGGAAAAAAAATGTCCATTCGAGCTAGTGAAATTATTATTACTTTTAAAAAGAAGCCACATGATATTTTTTCAAAGTTGAAAGATAGAAAGGAAGATGACGCTCCTAATAGGTTAATTATAAGAGTTCAGCCCCAAGAAGGTTTAAAATTAAAGCTTACTTCCAAAGCTCCTGGACCAGGTGGGATGAGACTTTTTCCTTCAGAACTAAATTTATCATTTGGAGATACTTTCGCTAATAGGTTGCCAGACGCTTATGAAAGATTATTAATGGATGTAGCAAGAGGAAATCAGACATTGTTCATGAGATTGGATGAAGTGTTAGCTGCATGGGACTATATTGATCCTATTGTTGAAATTGCTAGACAAAATCCACCACAATTATACAGAGCAGGTACTATGGGTCCTGAAGATACTATTTTATTATCTAAAGGTCATCTTTGGATTGATCCTAAAGATTATAAAGAATGAGTGTTGCAAAATTAATTTCTAAAAAATTATTTTTATCTATAGAAAATAATGGAATGGCAAGCCTAGTGATTTCAGGAGGAAGTAGCCCTTTAAAAATATATGAAGAACTCTCAAATATCGATATACCTTGGCCCAAGGTTAAAGTTACTTTAGTAGATGATAGATTAGTTGATTATAATAATAACTATAGTAATCATAAACTTATTTATGATTTTTTTTTAAAAAACAAAGCTAAGTCAGCTCAATTTATTCCTTTAACTAAAGAAATAATAACCAAAAATCTTATTCGAACACCCTTTGATATTATGTTGCTTGGTATGGGAGAAGATGGACATTTTGCATCGTTATTCCCAGATATGGTAAATGATTTCAGTGCTTTTAATACGAAGGCTGAGCCAGAAATTTTAAAAATTTCTTCTCATGGAGACCCTTTTTTACCAAGAATAACTATGAACTTTTCTTTGATTTTAAAAAGTGAGTTTATAATTTTATTAGTAAAAGGGTCAAAGAAACAAAACACTCTTGATAAATCATTAAATGATAAGTCTTTTCCGATACATTACCTTTTAAAAAATAGAGTTTCTAATTTTTATATAGAGAAAATAAATGACTAAATTTAAAAGTAATATAATTTATTAAACATGGCTGAAATTTTTGAAAATCAAATTCTAGATGCTTCTTCAAAATTTGAAGATTCACTTCCTACTTCTTCAATTCAACTAATGAATAAGCTTGATGAATGGGGTATATCTTATAAATGCTATAATCATATTCCTCTTAAAACTGTAGAAGATTCTAAAAAACATCAAAGTAAATTTTTAAGTTTTGAAAATGGTGGTGGCCATATTAAGAATTTATATTTACGAGATCATAAAAAAAATAATATTTTAATCGTAGCTGAACAAGATTGTCTGATTGATTTAAAAAAACTTAGTGCACTTATTTTTAAAGGAAGACTATCGTTTGGAACTCCAAATCGTTTAATGGAAAACTTAGGAATAAGGCCTGGAGCTGTTACCCCTTTTTCCATGATTAATGACATAAAAAAAAATGTAGATTTATTTATTGATATTAAATTAAAGAATTGTTTAAAGATATATGCTCATCCACTTGTGAATGATAAAACACTTGAAATTTCACCTAAAAATCTAGATATATTTTTTGACAAATTAGGTGTTACACCTAAATGGATTGATTTGAATTAAAATTATATATTTATAACTTTGGTAAATAAAACTGTAAATTAATTAAAGAAAGTTAGCATGGTAGTTATTTATTAGTTTTATTTAAAGTTGACTTCAAACACCATCCTTTATGATATGAGATTTTCTTTTTACTTACCTTTGTTAGAGTTGAAATATCTAAATCAAATTTTTCAGCCATTTCTTTGAGTGAAAGTTGAATATATCCATGAACTTTATGAAAAAAATCATATGTCTTTATACTAGTTTCATTACTCTGTATTCGTTTTGACAATTATTTCTCCTAAAATTTTATGTAAAATAAACTTATACGCCATTTTTTAATTATGGATTAATGATTATTTTATAAACTTTATTAAAACATCCGGTAAAAATATAATTAATTCAAGTTTGTTAAAATTTATTTAGCTGAAGCAATAGCTGCATGTAATAGAACATTAGTACTTGACGCAGCCCATTCAGGTTTGATTTCTTCGGCTTCATTATGACTTAATCCATCAACACATGGACACATAATCATTGCTGATGGAACTACTGTATTGATCCAGCAAGCATCATGGCCAGCGCCTGAAACAATATCTTTATATGAATAATCAAATTTTTTAGCACTATCTCTGATATTATTTAAACACGTTGTATCAAAAGCAACAGGATCAAATCCTCCAATTTGTTTCATATCAAACTTAACTTTATATTTCTTACATATATCTATTGCTAAAGATTTTAATTCATCTTCCATTTTTTTAAGTTTATTTATATCAGGAGATCTGAAATCAATAGTAAAGAGGCTTTGTCCAGCAATTACATTTCTTGAATTAGGAAAAACTTCTATATGACCAACACTACCAAGTGCATTAGGTTGATTTTTATTTGCAATGTTGTTTACAGTTAAAATAATCTCAGACATTGCTAGGGAGGTATCTTTTCTAACATGCATTGGAGTAGTTCCAGTATGTTGCTCTATTCCAGAAAGTTTTACTTCCAGCCATTTTAAACCTTGTCCGTGTGTTACAACTCCAATATCTATTTCTTCAGTTTCAAGAATTGGTCCTTGTTCAATATGCAATTCATAGTAACAATGAAATTTTTGTTTTCCTACTTGTTCAGGTCCTTTCCAGCCAATTTTTTCAAGTTCATTCTCAAAAACTTTTCCTTCTGCATCTTTGGCAGACAATAGAGTGTTAACATCATATATTCCAGCATATCCTGCGGATGCCATCATTGCAGGAGCAAAACGAGAACCTTCCTCATTAGTCCAATTGACAATCATTATTGGGTGTTTAGTTTCAATATTAAGGTCATTTAGCGTTCTTACGATTTCGAGTCCTGCTAATACACCAAGAACCCCATCGTATTTTCCACCAGTTGGTTGAGTGTCTAGATGACTTCCAATTACAACTGGCAATGCATCTTTAGATGAACCTTCTCTTATTAAAAACATTGAACCTAATTCGTCAACAGTCATTTTCATACCAGCATCTTCAGACCACTTTTGAAATAATTTTCTCGCTTCTCCATCTTCTTTTGTAATAGTTTGTCTATTGTTTCCACCAGCTATTCCTGGACCTATTTTGGCCATGGTCATTAAACTATCCCATAATCTATCTTGATTAATTGAAATATTTGTCTCTTTAATCATTGATATCTCCATCGTGTAATAGTCTGATTAATTATAGTTAAATTATTATATTAATATAATATATATAAGTTAATAAATTTAAAGGAATTTGAATTGTTTATATTAGATCCAAGATTAGAAAACGATACTATATTAATTAAAGAGACCGATAATTTCCAAATTAGACTAATGAATGCAGAAGATTTTTTTTGGGTTATCCTTATTCCTAATAAACCTAATTTAATTGAGTTAAGCGACATAAATATACAAGAAAGAAATGAGTTATTAAATTTTGCTAGTGATTTAGGTGATTATATTAAATCCACACAAAATTTAAATAAAATAAATATTGGGATGTTGGGAAACGTAGTATCACAATTACATCTTCATGTAGTTGTAAGAAGTAGAAATGATTTAGCTTGGCCTGGACCAGTCTGGGGATGGAAAATTACTAATAAATTAGATAAAGAAACGTTAAAGTATAGATCAGAATTAATTAGAATTTTTTTGAAAACAGCATAAGTATTTGAGGATATAAAAAGTAATGGACTTTACATTATTCAATTTAACAACAGATCAAAGTGTTATTTCATTTTTAATGATTATGTTAATTGGATTATTTATTTGGGGAAAGTTCAGATATGATGCTGTCTCCTTAATAATGTTGTCTTTATTTGTAATGTTTGGATTTATACCAGCAAGAGAAGCTTTTTCAGGATTAGGACATCCAGCTGTCGTAACAGTAGCTCTGGTTTTGTTAATAAGTAAAGGATTAGAAAAGTCTGGCTTCATCTCTTTTATAGGAATTAAAATACAACAAATTATTAATTCAGAGATGCAGTTTATTTTAATACTTTGTTTTATTGCAGCGTTTTTATCATCTTTTATGAATAATATAGGTGCAATGGCAATGTTATTACCTATTACAATCTC
>ENA-OSJC01002401-OSJC01002401.1-marine-metagenome-genome-assembly--contig:-NODE-2401-length-14190-cov-10.797633_pt1 | contig 14190 bp, 13 predicted proteins | sample MGYA00237885_ERZ534234 | MGnify/ENA primary metagenome ERZ534234 (study PRJEB26413, sample SAMN06343907) | marine metagenome | isolation source: coastal waters | place: Atlantic Ocean: West Antarctic... | reverse complement strand
CGAAATTCGTTTATCGTCGTAGTTGGCAAGCCAACAGTATTAATATAAAAGCATTTGAAAGAGATTCAATAAAAAAAAAAATTCAATTAAAAACATGAAATTAACTACAGAACAAGCACAAGAAATTAAAGACCAACAGTCTCAAAAAAATCAAACAAAAAGAGTCACAGCACCCGCTCTAGAGAATATTCTTTACGAAGCAATGCCTGCGCTAGATCATGGTTTTGTAAGGGTAGTTGACTACATGGGTGATGACACTTCAATTGTTCAATCAGCTAGAGTTTCTTATGGAAAAGGAACTAAAAAAGTTTCGACAGATGAGGGCTTGATTAAATACTTAATGAGACATTGGCATAGCACTCCATTTGAAATGTGTGAGATTAAATACCATGTTAAACTTCCAATTTTTATTGCTCGTCAGTGGATTAGACATAGGACTGCAAATGTTAATGAATACTCAGCAAGGTATTCTATTTTAGATAAAGAATTTTATTTACCATCAGCAGAAAATCTAGCAGCACAGTCCTCAAGTAACAGACAAGGTAGAGGTGATGTTATTGAAGGTGAACAAGCAAAAGAAGTTTTAGAACTTTTAAAAAATGATGCTGATAGAACTTATGATAATTATGAGATGATGTTGAATGAGAGATTTGACGGATCAATTATTGATGAAAATAAAAAAGGGTTAGCAAGAGAGCTTGCAAGAATGAATTTAACTTTAAACACTTATACACAGTGGTATTGGAAAACTGACTTATTGAACTTGATGAATTTTTTAAGATTAAGAGCAGACAGTCATGCTCAATATGAAATAAGGGTGTATGCAGATATTATGTTAGATACTGTTAAAAAATGGGTACCAATAACTTATGATGCATTTATGGATTATAGAGTTGGTGGTACAGAAGTTTCTGCTAAAGGAAAAGTAATAATTCAAAAACTTATCAAAGGTGAGGATGTTAAACCTGACAGCTCTGGCTTATCTAAAAGAGAATGGAATGAACTTATGGAATCTTTTCAAATTGATGATAAAATTATTAAATAGATGAAGTTTAAAAAACAATTAATAGAAACTCTTAAACTAAATAAAAAACTTTTAAAATCAGGCTTACAAATTAATAGCTTTGGGAACGCAAGCATAAGACATGATAGCTTATGCTTTATAAAGCCGAGTGGAGTAAATTTAGCGCTAACTAAATTTTCAGATATTTCAGTAGTGGATATTAAAAGTGGAAAAATATTATCAGGTAAAAAACCAAGTGTTGATCTCAATATACATCTGAGTATATATAAAAAATTTAAAGATATAAATTCTATAATACATACTCACTCACTTTATGCTACTTCGTGGGCCCAGAGCGGAAGACCTATACCGTGCTATGGAACAACACATGCAGATTATTACCCAGGGGAAATACCAATTACAGATTTATTAAAAAAACATGAAATTAAAAAATATTATGAAAATGAAATTGGAAATTCGATAATAAAAAAATTAAAAAAAAATAAGATTACGCCTAAGGATATACCAGGAATTTTAATATTAAATCATGGAGTTTTATCATGGGGCAATACAGGTAAAACTGCAATTGAAAATGCAATTGCAGTAGAATTTATTGCACAGTTAGCTTTTAATTCTGAATTAATAAATAAAAGTGTGAGAAAATTGCCTAAGGATCTTCATAACAAGCACTATAATAGAAAACATGGAAAAAATTCATACTATGGTCAGAAGTAGTAATGGAAATTCTTAATATTATTAAATCTATATCAAAAGAATATAAATTTTTTTATACTTTTGTATTAATTGGTTTTCTTTCAATAGTACTTGAATTAATTGTTTATAATTTATTTACTTATATTGAGATAAATAAAAATTTATCTGACTTAATAGCTTTACTAAGTGGGGTATTTTTTGCTTTTTATTTTAACTTTTTTCATAACTTTCAAGTACACAAATCAAAAATTATAAGAGCCTTTTTATTATTTAGTGTTATCTCCTTTTTTTCATGGACGGTTCAAAAAATTACTAGCTATTACTTCATATTAGAAAGTGTCTCATATGAGGTTACAAGACTAATTACAGCATCAAGCTTTTTTATTATAGGCTACCTACTTCACAGACATCTCTCCTTTAAAGAATTTAAAAAGGTTGGGATAGCCTTTTATTTAAATAAGACTTTAAATTTAAAAAAAATATTTAAGATTATTGGAAATAATTTGAATTTTATTCATATTGACTTAGTGGATAGTAGTTTTTCAAAAAATAAAATAAAAAATGAAATTTCTACTTTAAGAGAAATAAAAAATTTATGGCCAGATCATCCAATACAAACTCATATAATGTCAAAAAAACCAACTAAATGGATTAAAGAAGTAATTGAATATTCTGACATAATATTTGTTCATTGGGAAATAGAAGAAAATTTAAACACTATAAGAAAAATAATTTTATCTCATGGAAAAAAATTTGGAGTAGCCATTACTCTTAAAACACCTCCAGCAAAAGTTTTAAATATTCTAAAAAAATCTTCTAATTTATTAATACTATCAATTGATGACCCAGGATTTTCGGGTCAAAGATTTAACTTTAAAGCATTTGATTATGTTGAGTTTTTTAATGATTTAAATTTTAGAAATAAATTTAGAATTTGTGTTGATGGCGGAGTAGATAAAAATATTATTAAAATTTTAAATGTAGATGATGTAGTATCAAATTCAGCAATCCTAGGAAGTAGTGACCCTGCAAAAGAAATTATAAAATTTCAATCTACAAAATATAATGGGTAATTTGCATAACAAATTAAGGAAATCTATTATAAATAAAATATCAATTGATTTAAAAAAAAAAAAGAAATTAAAAGCCTAACTTTTGTAGGATCATTTGTTGATAAAAAAGATTACGATTTAATTAATGATATCGATTTAATAGTTGTTACTAAAAAATTAAATAAGACTATTTTTAATAATTATTTAAAGTTAATTAAAAAAGTAGATCCAAATAAGCTTGGAATTAATAGGGACAAATTAAAAATTAACACTAGCTTTGGGCCATTAAAATTTAATAATTTTAAAAATGAAATTATTATCCATTTGATGATTTATGATATTAAGGGGCATATAGATCATGTAATTAAAAGCCCCTTTACTACACTTGACTGGGAAAGAAGTTGTTATTTTAAGAATGGAAGATTAAAAGACTTATTTCCAACGGGGACTTTACAATTAAGAGATTTTATAGAGTCAAGACGAGGAACAGAAAACTATTTAAATGATTTAAAAAATAAAAGAATTTCCTATCGAGAATATGGTTTTCTTGGAAAAACTTATTTCATAAAGAGGCTTAATCAAAGATTAATAGAGAGAGATAAATTTGAATATATTTATCATATAGTTAGAAATTTAATTTTAAATTATATTAAGTTTAGAAAACAAAATAATAAATTAACCATATTTAAAAAAAATCAAAAAGAAATCAAAAATAAATTAGGTGACAAGTTTTTTAATAAGAATATTAAAAAGATTAATACATTAATAGACTGCAAAAATAAGATTGATCATAAAAAAAGTTCATATTTTGATAAATGGATTATTTCATTTGTTAGAGATTTTCAAAAAATAATAAACAATGATTACCAAAAATCAAAAAAAATAACCTTTTATAGACATGCTAAAACAAAATTAAATAATAACATTTTTTTAGGTCAAAAACTCAATCCAAATATATTAATGCCCAAAAGAAAAGAAAAGAAATTAAAATTTGATAAAATTTTTACAAGTCCTCTTATTAGGTCAATTGAAACAATTAATGTAATTGCAAAAAATAAAACATATTCAATAGATAAAGATTTGTTAGAAATTGATTATGGAAAAGCTGAGGGTTTAAATTTTAATAAACTTAAAAAGAAATATCCTAAAATTATTGATATGTGGCAAAAAGGAAAAGATCCATCTTTTCCAGAAGGAGAGTCTCACTACGACATCAATCTTAGAAAAAAAAGTTTTATAAAAAAAATAAAAAAAATCAATTTTAAATATTCATGTGTTGTTACACATAATGTTTTTATTAGGTGCTTAATAGGAGAAAGCTTTGCAATAGATAAAAAAGATTGGTTTAAAATAAATATACCACACTTATTTCCATTAGAATTTATAATTTTAAATAATCAATTATACCCAAACATACCAAGAACTAATTTAAAAATATTATTTTCTAATTTTTTATGATGATAGGGATATTTATAGAGCCAAACAATCAATTAAAAAAATATATTGTTAAATGGAAAAATAAGATTAATAAAAAATTTACTAGTACAAAATTGACTTCACATCCCCCACATTCTACAATCTATTATGCTAATTTAACGACTAATAAAGATATTCTAGAAGTTTTAAATAAAATATCCAAAAAAACTAATTCCTTTAAAATTTCTGTAAAAAGAACATTAATTTTTTATGACGATAAATTAACTGGCGGAGACACAATGTGTTTGTTAATTAATAAAAATAAAAAATTATTTCAATTACAAAAAAAGATTGCTGAAAACTTAAAACTTTTTATAAAAAAAAATACTGACATAAACAGTAAATTGACTGGCAAACACCTTATTGCAAGTCAAAGAAAATATGGTTATCCCTTTGTTGGAAATCATTGGTTACCTCATTTCACAATTGGTTCGATAAAAAGTAAAAGAAATTCTAATGAATTTAAGAAGTTTGTAGAAGAAAAAATAAAATATATGAATAATGTCAGCCACATAAGTGTGTGGAAGGTATCTAAAAAAAATCATATTTTGATAAAACGTTTTAAATTAAAAGATCAATGAGAAAAATTAACTTAGTGCCAATGGCGGGTGAGGGTAAAAGATTTTTAGACGAAGGTTATAAAACCCCCAAACCATTAATTAAGATCAATGGTATTCCAATGTTTGTACTTGCTGCAAAAGCATTACCAAAAGCTGATCTATATATTTTTATATGTTTAAAAAAGCATGTAAAAAAATTTAAAATAAATAAAGTAATTAAAAGTTTTTTTCCAAAATCTAAAATTATTATCCTAGACAAAATAACAAATGGCCAAGCAGTAACATGTCTCAAGGCAGAAAAATTTTTAAAAAAAGATGATATATTAACAATAGGAGCGTGTGATAATGGAATGCATTATAGTCAAAAAATAATTAATAATAAAATTAATAAATCTGATTTAGTTATTTGGACTTTTAAAAATAATAAAACCGTTTCTGAAAATCCAAATATGTATGGTTATGTTAAAACTAAGAAGCCAGACAATGCAATATTTGTATCTTGTAAAAAAACTATCAGTAAAGCTCCTGGTAACGATCACACAATTATAGGAGCTTTTAGTTTTAAAAAAGCTGAAACTTTTTTAAAATTTTCTAAAGATTTGATAAAACAAAACAAAAGAATAAATAAAGAATTTTATTTGGACTCAGTTGCAAAATTATGTGTATCATCAAAATTGATAGTGAAAGTAAATTTAGTTAATAAATATATAGGGTGGGGAACACCTAGCGATCTCACAAATAACAAAACTATTAAGAATTAATATGGTAGATTTAAGCATTATTTTCCCATGTTATAATGAAGAAAAAAATTTAGTTTTATTAATCAAAAAAATAATTGCTACCAAAAAAAAAAATTATAAAACAAAAATTGAGTTTATCTTAGTCAATAATGGATCTACAGATAATACAGCTTTATTGTTAAGAAAATTAAATCATAAAAAATTGTTTAAAATTATTAATATAAAAAAAAATCTAGGGTATGGTGGTGGGATCATAAAGGGTTTATTTTTTGCGAAGGGAAAAATTATTTCGTGGACACATGCTGATTTACAATGCGAACCAAATGATGTTGTAAAGGCTATAAACAAATATAAAAAAGAAATTTTAAACAATAAAGTTGTCGTTAAAGGTAAAAGAATAAATAGAAGATTTTTAGATGATTTTTTTTCTATATGTATGGCTTTTTTTACTAGTATACTTTTTAGAATAAGATTTAATGATATAAATGCCCAGCCTAAAATTTTTCATAGAAAATTTTTAAAATATTTAAATAAAGCACCAAAAGATTTCTCATTAGATTTATTTTTTTTATTTATAGCTAAAAGAAATTTTTATAAGGTATTAGAGCATCCAGTTTATTATAAAAAAAGAACAAGAGGAGTAGCAAAAGGTGGGGATTCTTTATTAGGTAAATTTATGTTAAGTATAAGAACATTTAAGTTCATAATAAATTTAAAGGTAAAATTGAATGGAAATCATAATACATAGAATTAATACAGTTAAAAAATTAAAGTTAATTCCATTCAAATATGGAACTGAAATAGATGTAAGATCCTACAACAATAAATTGATATTAGCACATGATCCATTCATTAGAGGTGATACACTTGAAGACTATCTAAAAGTCTATAATCACGGCACGCTCGTAGTAAATATAAAAGAAGCAGGAATCGAATACCTTGTAATTAAACAACTTAAAAAATTTAAGATAAAAAATTACTTTTTATTGGATGTCGAGTTTCCTTTTATTTATAAATCTTCACGTAAAGGCTTCAAAAATACCTCAATTAGATTTTCAGAAGAAGAATCTATAAGTACAGTTAAAAAGTATATAAGCCGAATTGATTGGGTTTGGATAGATACTTTTAGTAAATTACCAGTCAATAAAGATAATATCAAAATTTTAAATAAATTTAAAAAATGCCTTGTGTCACCAGACCGTTGGAATAGACCTCAAGATATAAAAAGATATATAAAGATTATGAAGCAGAAAAGTTTTTTTATAGATTGCGTGATGACTTCTGAGAAGATGGTTAAAATATGGGAGAACAACTACTGATACCCCGATGATTAATTTTAAAGATAGGAAAATTTATGGATGGTCAAAAAGTAATTATTCTGAATGTAGTTATTTGGAAACTTCTAATATAGAGCAAATTGTTGAAACTTTTGATTTTGCTAAAAAAAACAATAGTAAAATTATTTTTAGAGGAGGTGGAAGATCTTATGGCGATAATACGCTTAATAAAAATAATATAGTTTTAAAATTTATTTCAGAAAAAAATATTTACTCATTTAATGAACTAGATGGTGAAATTATAGCTTCAGGCTCATGCAGACTTATAGATTTGTTAAAATTTATAATTCCAAAAGGGTGGATACTTAATGTTAGTCCTGCATCTCAATTTATAACCATTGGTGGAGCAATTTCAAACAACGTTCATGGAAAAAATTGTACGGCGAAGGGTTATTTTGGTGATTATGTAGATGAAATAGAAATATTAACTCCTGACAAAGGATTGATTATCTGCACCAAACTAGTGAATAGTGAATTATTTTATTCTGCAATAAGTGGTCTAGGAGTATTTGGAGTTATTTTAAAGGCAAAAATAAAGTTAAGAAAAATAAAAACCATAAATATTAATACAAATATAAATTACGTGAAAAATATTGATGAAGCAGTAGAAAAATCTGAAAATCTAATTAAGAATCATGAATACAATATAGGATCTTTAAACTTTACCAGATTTAATAAAAACTCAACTGATGGAAAAATTTACTCTTCAAATTTTACAGAAGAAACAAACCTAAGTGAAATCAATAATAATACAAATTTTTTAATTTATATTATTAATTACCTTTTATTATTTAATAAGCTGCCAGTTGTAGATAAAATAATTGAATATTCATTTTCTAAAATCACAAGTAAAAAAATGATTAACACAAAAAAAATAATTGAGAATTATTATTCAATGAATTTTTTAGGAGATAAATATCTTCCACTATACAATAATTTTTTTAGAAATGGCTTTATAGAATACCAAGTAATATTTGATAAAAAATATTACCTAGATGCAATCCATGAAATAGAGATATTAATGAGAAATAATGGTTATTCATCTTACATGTCTTCGTTTAAATCATATAAGGCGTCTAATGAGAAATATATTTTTGGTCTTGAAAAAAATGGTTATTGCCTAACTCTTGATATTCCATTTCAAAAAGGTAAAAAATTTGAAATCTTTACTCGTAAAATTAATGAAATTACAATAAAATATAAAGGACAAGTTTATTTTGGAAAGACACCATGTGTTAATAATCAAGAATTTAAAGCAATGTACAAAAATTATAGTCAATTCGAAAAAATTAAAAAGATATATGACTCAAACTTCTTAATAGTATCTGAAATGTCCAATAGGATATTTAGTGACGTTCACAATTATAAATATTGAGTACTATGCAGATTATTTCTATTTTTAAAAAAAATTGTTTATAATATATAAAGAACTACGCTATGAAAAAAATTTTATCATTTGAAGAGAGTTTAAATTTAACTCACAAGCAGACTATTAATTATTATAGAAATTATATAAATAAAGGCTTAGCAACTGCTTTTAAAATACTTGGTTTAAATATTCTTGATATTAAATCTGCAAAGGGTTGCACTTTAGAATTATCTAATGGAGACAAAATTTTAGATTTTACCTCTGGAATTGGTGTTTTGGCACTTGGACACAATCATAAAAAAATTATAGACGTTGAAAGAAAATTTCAGGACTTGAATATTGTGGATACACAAAAATTTGGGCCAAATAAACTACAAGCTGCTTTAGCTTATAATCTTTCTCAGCTTCTGCCAGAAGATTTAGAGGTATCTTTTTTTGCAGTATCAGGAGCAGAGTCAGTTGAGGCTGCCATTAAACTTTCAACCATGGCCAAGGGTAACGATGCAAAATATTTTATATCTACCACTGAAGGTTATCATGGAAAAACACTTGGAGCATTATCATTAACAGATACGGAAAATTTTTCTGAAGGATTTCATGTGGGACTACCTAAAGAAAATACAATAAAAATAGGATACAACAATATTCAAGAATATAAAGATACAATAAGCAAACTATCTAAAGAAAAAATTATTGCAATAATTGTTGAACCTATTCAGGGACAAATTGTGGAAGTTGCTGAAAAAAATTATTTAAAAGAAATTTGTGAAATTTCAAAAAAGAATAATATTGCAGTAATCTTTGATGAAATTAAGTGTGGTCTTGGAAGATCAGGGAATTTATTTTCCTTTTTAGATCATGAATGTGTTCCGGATATTGTAACAACATCAAAAGCACTAGGAGGCGGAAAAAATGCAATTAGTGCTATGATTGCTAGAAAAACATTATTCAACAGAGCTTATGGCTCAATCAATAAAAGCACACTTCATACCACAACATTTTTTGGGCTAGGTGAAGGATGTGCTACTGCTATTGAAACTTTGAATATTATTTCAAATGATAACTTTCTTGAAGGTGTTAAAAAAAAATCTCAAATCACTTTCAACGAACTAGATAAACTTAAAAATAAATATCCTAAATATATAAAATCAATAACAGGTAAGGGACTTTTTATAGGAATAGAATTTGATTTTGATAATATAATTTCTAGTTTTACATTTAAAAAAATTAAAATTCCCTTTATAAAAAATATAAAAACTGTTTTAATGGGAGCAATAGTAAGAGAATTTTTACATGAGCATAAGATATTATTACATTTTAATAATTCTAAACCAGAAACTTTGGTCTTTTTACCACCACTAATAATAACGAATGAAGAAATTAACACCTTTATAGAAGCAACAAAAAAAATTTTAGAAAAGGGTTTATTAAATCTTTTTGTTAAATTTATTGTTGGTAATATTAAGATTAATTAGTAACTAAATTTAAATGTCTAAAAAAATCAATATTATATCATTTTTAATATTTTCATTATTTATTGTATTAGTAGTTTCAACTCAATCATCTTTACAGCATTGGATCGGTCAATGGGATTTAGATTTTTGGTATATTTACAATGCATCTTTAATGGCTTCTGGAATAGAACAGGAGTGGTATGATCATCCAGCTACAACGTTTTTGTCCCTATATTCCTTCTTTTATAAAGTATATTCATTATTTGACCCTTCATTTGTCTATAAAATTAATGAAATAATGGATTCTAGTGACATTAATTTGGTATTACAAAAACTTTATTTTGTTACAAGAATCTTTAATTCTATTTCTTTAATTTTTATTATTTTTTTTACTTTTAAAATATGTAAAATTTTATCTTTAAAGGATATCTATAGATATTTTTTTATATTATCATTTATACTATCTTTGACATTCGCAGATAATATTTCAATACTTACTGCTGAAGCCTGGTCTATTTTATTTTTTCTCATCTCATTTTATTATTTTTTGAGATTTTTTATTGAAAATAAAATTATTTTTATAATATTATCTGGAATTTTTTTTCTTTTTTCATTTTACTCTAAGTTAAGTATCTTATTTATATTTATTTTTATAGTTCCGTTAATTCCAGTTTTTTTTGAAATTTATTCAACAAAAAATGATAGCCCCATATTACAAAGTTTAGAAAAAAATTTTCAAAAATTATTTGGAGGTTATTTAGCTTTACTATTATTTTATCTATTAATTCAAATATTTGTATTAAGTAAAATATCACTACTTGAAAAAAATGCAGGGCTAGATGTCTTGATTATATTCATATTAAATTTTTCATATATGGTTTTTTTTTTAATATTTTCAAAATTTAATATAAATAAATTTAAGACATATTTTTCAATTTTTCTTTTATTTTTGGCAGGTTTATTTTTGGGTTTATTAATATTTATAATTTTACACTTTCTTAATATTATTACATTAAACCCTTGGCTTATATTTCATTTTACTAATCCATTTAATGAAATGCTTCAATTTGTAACATCAGTAAATTCATCAGTGAGTTCCACCAATTTACTTAACTCAATGCTAAATAATTTATTAAGGGTGTTTTCAAATTTTCATTTTGACAAATTTTTATTTGTAGGGTTGTTTATTATCTTTTTAATTTCAATCTTTAAAGACTTAAAAATTGGAGCTAATAATTATTTCTTATTGAAATTAATTCTCTTCACTTGTCTTTTAATTAATATTTTAATATTAAATTTTCGTTTTTTTACACAGTATCTTATATTTCATCATATAATTTATATAATTGTGTTATCGATATGTTTTGGTAATATTTCTAATAAAATAAAAAATACTTTTTGTGTTATTTTATTCATATATTGTATGTACTATCCAATTGAAAATTTTAATAGATTTAAAGGATTTCTAAAAACTAGAGTGAATTACACCTTAGAGCATCAATGTAATAAAAATAGCCAATTTAGAGTATACGCAAAACAATTTACTGAAGAAACTATAAAAAAATTGTGTAATTAATTCTATGAAAATAATTATCATTTTTCTTTCAAGTTTAAAAAAATATGGTTTTAAACTTTTATCACTCATATTAATTTTTGAAATTTTAAATATTTATAAATTTAATATTTATGAATATATTTTTGTGCCATCAAAAAAAAAAAAGGATGAGGGATATGTACCAACTCCACATTATTTTTTGAGTTTATTAAAAAAATTTTTTTATAAAAAAGATGCAACCTTTATTGAATTTGGATGTGGCAGGGGTCGTGTAGTAAAATTTGTAAATAATTATAATAATTTTAAAAAAATAGTTGGGATTGAAAACAATATAAAATTAAAAAATGATTTAGAAAAGATAAAAAACAATAAAATTAATTTCTATTTTGAAGATTGTATTAATAAAAAGTTTATCAAAAAATTATCTAAAAAATATCAAAATAAAAAAACTATTTTGTATTTTTATTATCCATTTTCATCTTTAATGATAAAAAATATAATTGATATTTTTCTTAATCAACACAAAAATAATTTTAGAGTAATTCTAATAGGGGTAAATGTTAATATAAAAACCCAATTAAATTTTTTGATGAATAAATCACAAGTCAATTCTATATTTTACGTTTATGATTTTAAATATAAAAAAAATATAATTTAAATGAAGTATAATAATTCATTAAAATAAATATTAGTGAAGGGTCAATTATAGATATTATTTTAAAGCCTTCTTAAAAAACTAGAGTTACTTATAAGAAATTGTAATATCTAAATATATTTAGTTTTTTTGCTATCTTGCTAATTTTCCACGAAAGACATTTTTAGATTTACACACATAGATGCCATACCCAGCATTAGAATTATAAATTTTTTTTCCAAATAATTTTAAAGAATGTTCTCTTTTTATAAGATCATTATTAGGACAAGGGTGTGGTCTATTCCCTGCTTCATAACCATTATAGACAATTTCTTTATTTGATAATAAACGTTTGTTGTCCTCAATATATTCTTTCAAACTTTTATCTTTGATAATTTTTTTTATATCTTCATTACTTAATTTATAATCTTTATTGAGTAAAAAATAAAAAGAAGGTATTCGGTAAAATTTATCAATTTTGTCTCTTAAATAACTTTTAGTAAAATCAATCTCATTTCCATAATAATATATAGTAAGTAAATTTCTTGAAAAATACTGTGAATAACCAAGAACAGTCACTATAGCCATCATAATGAATACATATTTTTTCATTTTATTAAATATTACAAATTTTTGTTGTCCTAAAGTTTCATTAAGCAAAATGATAATGAGTGGCGTAAGTCCAATAAGGTAATAATTTGATACAGGAACTCTTGGGCCAAAATAATAAATAAAAGGAAGAGTTAGAATCAACCAACGATTTCCATAAATTAGGAAGATGTATAAAGTAAAAACTAATAAACCCCAAAAAGGTAGATATTTTGTAAATATATAAAATTCTAAAAAGTCATTAAACCATGAAGGTGAAGCATTACCATCTGTCCAGGAAGTTCTAAAACTAAATGTACCTTTTATATAATCGACCAATGAATATTCAAATATAAAACTTAGAAAAATTAAAGAGACTACACAGCCTGATAATAAATAGAAAAAGTTTTTATAAAATTTTTTATAGTAGAATATTAAAGTAAACAATCCAACTAAACAAAAAAACATTATATGCGTATAAAATAATACTCCAAATAAAGCTCCTGTTAAAATATATTTCTCTTTTTTAATGTAAAGAATTATTAGCAAATAAAGCAATATAGCAAAGGTTTCAAATCGAAATTGAATCTTTAGTTGAACTAAAAAAATAAAAAAAATACTTAAATATACAAAAAATTTATTACTATTTATTTTATCAGAATTTAAAATTTTAAACGCTGTTATTGCTGTCAAAATTTTGATAATAAAATTAAATAAAAAGATTCCCCTTATATTACAAAAGATATTTATTTTTGACATGATGTAGGATGCTACCCACCCATGACTATCCCAGACAATATCTGGAGTAAATCTTGTTTGTAACATCGCTCCACTACCAAAAGGAAAAATCCAAGCACCATCATTACATAAGTTAAGAGATAACATTAATGCATATATATCATCTCCATTTGGTGCTGGATAAAAGTAAATTACCTCTATGATGAAAATCAGAGATATAAAAATTATTAAGTTTATCTTATTTATATAATTCAATTTTACTTTAAATTTCTAAAAATATTTTTTTAGTTTTTTGTGCAAGTTTTAAATAAATTTTTGAAATTTCATGATCGGGATTAGCTTCAACTATTGGTTTTCCCTCATCACCACACTTCCCAACTTCAGGGTTTATTGGGATTTCTCCTAGAAATTCTTTACCAAATTCTTCTGCAGTTTTTTTAACACCACCTTCTCCAAAAATTTTATATTTTTTACCATCATCTCCAGTGAAATAACTCATGTTATCAACCAAACCTAATATTTTAACTCCAAGTTTATCAAACATTTTAATTCCTCTTTTAACATCTAGTAAAGCAACCTCTTGAGGAGTAGACACAATAATTGCTCCGTCCATTTTTATTTCTTGAGAAAATGTTAATTGAGTATCTCCCGTTCCTGGTGGCATATCGACAATTATAAAATCTAAATCTTTCCACCCTACTTTTTGAGTAAATGTTTTGATTGCACTTGTGACCATAGGTCCCCGCCAAATCATAGGAGTTTGTTGATCGGCTAGAAAGCCAATTGACATACATTGAATATCGTATTTAATAATTGGTGTTAGGGTTTGGCCATCACTTTTGGGCTTTTCATTAATATCAAACATTTTTGGAATTGATGGACCATAGATATCCGCATCAAGTAAACCAACTTTGCATCCAATTTGCTTTAATGCCAGGGCAAAGTTTGTTGCAAAAGTAGATTTTCCCAC